>OJUT01000116.1_pt1 | contig 37518 bp, 26 predicted proteins | sample 1600031 | NCBI WGS metagenome assembly OJUT01 (sample SAMN04436804, study PRJEB24849) | human gut metagenome | biome: human gut; feature: NICU; material: stool | host: Homo sapiens | place: USA: Saint Louis, MO | collected 2011-05-03 | reverse complement strand
TGACGCGCTTTATTATAATTGCCAATCTATTTTGTAAAATAAAAAAGACGATGCGCTCGCATCGTCTTTTTTGGCTTCTATTATTCTTCCTCTTCGTCGTCGGGCAGTTCCGCGTTGCTGTAAACGTCTTTGACATCGTCAAGATCATCCAACGCGTCCAGCAGATTTTGCATTTTGCGGGCGTCATCGCCGTCTAAGGCGATGGTGGTGTCGGGCACCATGGTGATTTTGCTGATCGTCATTTCAATATCGGCGTCTTGAAATGCCTTTTCGACGGCATCGTAATTTTCCGGAGTCGTTAATACTTCATAGTCGTCTTCATCATTTTTGAAGTCTTCCGCGCCGGCGTCAAGCGCCATCATCATGAGTTCTTCCTCATCACCGGCATCGCCCGGGAGAACGAACACGCCTTTACGTTTAAACATCCAGGTGACGCTGCCGGATTCACCGAGGTTGCCGCCGTGCTTGGAGAAGGCATGGCGTACGTCAGCCGCCGCGCGGTTGCGATTATCGGTCATGACTTCGACCACAAGAGCGACGCCGGACGGGCCGTAACCTTCGTAGGTAATTTCTTCGTAGTCGCCGCCGTCGGTTGCGCCGATCCCTTTCTGGATGGCGCGCTGAATGTTGTCTTTCGGAACGTTGTTTTCACGCGCCTTCTGCAAGGCGAGTTTCAAACGCATGTTACCGGTCGGATCGGCGCCGCCCAAGCGAGCGGCTACGGTAATTTCCTTACCGATTTTCGTCGTAATTTTAGCGCGAATGGCGTCGTTTTTACCTTTTTTATGTTTAATGTTGGACCATTTAGAGTGTCCGGACATGAAAATTCCCCCTTATGCTTGCCACCATTCGGTTCCGCAAAGGCGGTCCAACATGATGGCGGCCGCGGACCGTACGCTCAAATGATTGTAAGCGCCGGCGCCGTAAATCGGCTCTAAAATATAATCGAACGATTGCATGGCTTCTTTCGTCATGCCGTACCCCGTACCGAAAAGCAGCAAGTATGAGTTGTCGGTGGTTTGCAACCATTCCCGTACCTGCCGGTATGTGACGGTATTGGGGTAAGTACGCGCATCCGTGGTAATGATTTGCGGCGGATGCCCCGTTTCGCGATGAATTTCTTCCCGTACTTGCGCGAGATTTTCACGAAGCTTAACATGGGCGAAGGCGTCTTTGCGATCCGGATTATAGGTACTGCCGAACCCGGTCTGCCAATGCTCCATGATTTCCTCGGCCAGCTTGCGCTGGGCAAAGTTCGGATGGATAATATAATAATTTTCCACGCCGTAAGTCGTCGCTGACCGCGCCAAGTCGTGAATATCATAGTTGGTCAGCGCCGTTGTGATGATGTCGCCGTGTTTATTATAAATAGGATAATGGACAAGTCCGATAGAAAAATGCGCCATCAAGTATCTTCCTCTGCCAGTAATTTTCGGTCGGTATTGCTTAATACCAGTTTTCGCCATAAATCGGGACGGCGCTCACGCGTGCGCAACAATGATTGCTTGCGACGCCACCGCGCGATATTGGCGTGATGACCCGACAGCAATATTTCCGGTACTTTATACCCGCGAAATTCCGCCGGCTTCGTATACTGCGGATATTCCAATGTGCCCTCGATGAACGATTCATCAAACGCGCTGGCGTGCGTGCCGAGAACTCCCGGCAGCAAACGCGCCACGGCGTCCGCCACAATGAACGCGGGCAATTCTCCGCCCGTGAGCACGTAGTCGCCGATGGAAATGCTTTCGTCGACCAGATGATCTTCCACGCGCGCGTCAATGCCCTCATAATGACCGCAGACGAGTACCAAGTGCTCGTATCTCGTCAGCTCGCTCGCCTTTTTTTGCGTAAAAGGCGAGCCGGTCGGACTGAGTAAAATCACGCGGGCGTCAGGCGTTTTTTGCGGCAAAACGCTCTCGACCGCTTTAAAGATCGGCTCGGCTTGCAGCAGCATGCCGTTGCCGCCGCCGTATGGCGTATCATCGACGTGCCGGAATTTATTATCCGTAAAATCGCGCGGATTGACTGTACCTAACGTCAAATAGCCCGCTTGGCGGGCTCGCGAAATAATGCTATGAGAAAAAAAAGCATCGGCAAATTCCGGAAAGAGCGTGACAATATCAATTTTCATGATAGTTCGCCCAGAACTCGTCGGTCACCGTGAGTCGTTTGGCATCGAGATCGATGTCACTCACAACACGTTTCAGCGCCGGAACGAGAATTTCTTCGCATTCACCGCGCACGACAAACACATCGTTGGCTCCCGGCTGTAAAACATCCTGCAAGGTACCGAGCACGGTGCCGCTTTCGGTGACGACTTCCATGCCGACCAAATCGACAATATAAAATTGTCCTTGCGCGCGCGGCGGCAGTTCTTCGCGAGGAAGTTCCGCCCAAAGGCCGATTAACGCATCCGCCGCGTTGCGGTCAGTGATGCCTTTGAACTGCACAATCAGCATTTGTTTATGAAAACGCGCACTTTGGATTTGGTAACGGTTGCCGCCCAAGTAAAGATGCGGCAACGCCGTCAACATCTCCGGTCGGTCCGTGTCCGGTTTCAGCCGTACCTCACCGCGCACTCCATGCGCGGCGACGATCCGGCCGACCACCAGCATATCCGTAGACATCAGTTGCGAAACGCGATAATTTTGCCGTCTTCCAGCAAAATTTCTGCTCCCATGTACTTATTCAAGTCGTCGCCGACTTTGACAGTAACGGTCTGCTCCATTTGGCCGCGCGGAATTTCCGCGCCCATTTCGAGCTCGTTGATGCGTTTTTGCTCTTCGGTAAGCTTCGCTTTCATCTGCATCAGTTTGTCTTTATTCTGTTCAATCTGCGCGCGCAAATTGATCAGACCCTGTGCATCAATGCGAGCCTGCTCGGTTAACAGGCGTTTGGCCTGAAATTCGATCTGCTGCAATTCTTGTTCGACCTGGCCCAAGTTGGTTTGCACTTCGCGCAGCATGTTGTCTTTCAATGCCTGCGTGACCTTGGACTTGATCAAAACTGGGCAGCGAAGAATCATTTCTTCCATGTTGCCTCCTAGACGATATCGACTGTAACTTTTTTGTTTTCCTTAATGGCACCTGCGCGCACTACCGTGCGCAACGCCTTGGCAATCCGACCCTGACGACCGATGACTTTGCCCATATCTTCCGGAGCGACGTGCAATTTATACACTTCGAGATCTCCTTTGGTGACAACGTCAACGCGCACAGCGTCGGGATTGCGAACCAGCGCTTTGGCAATTACCGTGACCAATTCTTGCATGCTAATCGCCTCGCTTACTTTTTCAGTTCGGCAAATTTAGCCATGATGCCTTGTTGCCGGAACAATGTGCGTACGGTATCCGTCGGCTGGGCGCCTTTGGCGAGCCATGCCAACGCTTTTTCTTCGTCAATTTTGAGTTCCGCCGGTTGTTTGACCGAGTCGTAGTAACCGATCGTGTCGGCCGGACGACCACTCTGCGGGAGCGAAGATTCCATGACTACAATACGGTAGAACGGGACTTTTTTCGCGCCGCGACGGGTTAAACGAATTTTTAACATCTGTTCTTTCACCTCCTTGTGAAATAATCTTATTTAGGCATAAAAGGCAAGTTGAACCCGCCTTTTGTATTCTTATTTTTATTGAAACGTTTCATCCGCTTCATCATCTTGCGCATTTCCATGAACTGCTTGACGAAACGATTGACATCTTGCACACGCGTCCCCGAGCCTTGCGCGATGCGTTTACGGCGGCTGCCGTTCAAAATGCTCGGTTCCTGTCGTTCTTTCAGTGTCATGGATTGAATGATGGCTTCGATCTTTTTGATCTCGCCGCCTTCCAAATCCACATCTTTCAGTTGGTCTTTAAATTTCCCCATTCCCGGGATCATGCCGAGAATACTCTGGAACGAGCCGAGGCGCCGAATCTGATTCAGCTGATTGAGGAAATCATCCATCGTGAACTGGCCGGCGACCATTTGTTCCTGCATGCGTTTGGCTTCGTCTTCATCGAATTCGCGTTGCGCTTTTTCGAGCAGACTCTGCAAATCGCCGAGATCCAAAATACGTCCCGCCATGCGATCCGGATAAAATTCTTCCAAACCGTCGGCGAGTTTTTCGCTGACGCCGATCAATTTAATCGGTTTGCCGGTGACCGCCTTGATAGACAACGCCGCGCCGCCGCGCGCATCGCCGTCCATCTTCGTCAGAATGGTGCCGTCGATGCCGAGCGTTTCATCGAACGCCTGCGCCGTGGTGACCGCGTCTTGACCGGTCATCGAGTCGAGCACGAGCAAAATTTCGTGCGGATGTACTTCCGCTTTAATATTTTGCAGCTCGGCCATCAATTTTTCATCAATATGTAAGCGGCCCGCCGTATCCAAAATCAATACGTCCTGACCGTACGATTTCGCCGTTTGCAAAGCGTACTTGGCAATCCGTACGGGATCGACTTTCTCATCCATGCGGAAAACCGGGATATCGATTTGTTCACCGAGTACCTGCAGCTGTTTGATCGCGGCCGGACGGTACACGTCGCAGGCGGCCAATAACGGCTTGCGCCCTTTTTTCTTGAGCATGAGCGCGAGCTTACCGGCGGTCGTCGTCTTACCGGCGCCTTGCAAGCCGACAAGCATGATGACCGTCACGCCGTTGGAACTCAACATCAGCTTACTGCTGGTGCCGCCCAAAAGCTCGGTCAATTCATCGCGAACGATTTTGATCACCGTCTGATCCGGCTTCAAACTGCCGAATACTTCCTCACCCATCGCTTTGGTGCGAACGTTGGCGATAAAATCTTTAGCGACTTTGAAATTGACGTCCGCTTCCAAGAGGGCACGTCGTATCTCACGCAGAGCCGCGTCGATATCGCGTTCGGAAAGTTTTCCCTTGCCGCGCAAATCCGCAAATGCCTGTTGCAGCTTTTCGCCTAAACCTTCAAATGCCATGTGCTCTCCTTTCCGCTCAATATCTTCCACTCCGTCTGCCATTTTTGCAGAAACGCCGGGGGTAAATCACCTTCCATGCGCGCCATGACTTCGCGCCGCCGCTTTTGGTCTTCGACCAGTTTCAGCGCCGCTTCGTATTGCTCCAAATCGCGCAACGCGCGCTGCAAATTATCATGCACCGCCTGCCGCGACACGCCTAAACGGTCCGCAATCTCAGCCAGCGTATAGTCATCGTTATAATATAATTCCATACATTGACGGGGACGTTCGGCGAGCAATGCGCCGTAAGTGGCAAGTAATTCCCCATGCCAAACGAGTTTTTTGAGTTCCATCGCAGCCCTCTCTTACCCGCTTATTATAGCAAGAGAGAAAAAGAGTGTCAAGCTTTTTGCTTGACACTCTTTCATTATTCAATCACGATCAGCAAATCGCCGGATTCGATACGCGAACCCGCTTTGACGAGGATATCGCCCACATTGCCGCTGATCGGCGCGGTAATGCTCGTTTCCATCTTCATCGCTTCGGTAACGACTAAAGGATCGCCTTTTTCCACGGCATCACCCAAGTTCACAAGAACTTTAACAACCGAACCGGAAAGCGTCGCGCCGACTTCGCCCGGATTGGATTTTTCGGCTTTGCGCCCGCCCGTCATTGTCGTTTCCAGATTGTTATCATGAACGACGACTTCACGCGGCATGCCGTTCAACTCAAACTGCACCACGCGATTGCCTTTTTCGTCCGGTTGATGAATACTCATCAGCCGAATGACCAGCGTCTTGCCTTTTTCAATCGTTGTGCGAATTTCTTCGCCGCGGGTCATGCCGAAGAAGAACGTCGGCGTATCCAAAACGGACAAGTCGCCGTATTTTTCATAACGTTCGGCGTATTGGCTGAAGACATCGGGATAAATGGTATAGGCCGAAACATCTTCTGGTCGCGTCGGCAAACCTTTTTCCGTCATCTCTGCTTTGACTTTCGCCAAATCGACCGGAGCCGGCACCGGTTCGCCTTCCGGCACGCGGCCGCGCAGAATCACGTTGCGTAATTTTTCCGGGAAACCGCCGTACGGCGTGCCCAATTTGCCTTCGAAAAATTCGATGACCGACTTCGGATAACTCAACGTATTGCCGCGCTCGTAGATATCCTGTTCATGCAGACCGTTCTGCACCATGAACAACGCCATATCACCGACGACCTTCGATGAAGGCGTAACTTTGATGATATCGCCGAACATCATATTCACTTCGGCGTACCGTTCACAAACTTCATTCCAGCGATCACCGAGACCGACAGCCGCCGCCTGCTGACGCAAGTTCGAGAACTGGCCGCCCGGCATTTCATGCATGTAAACCGTGGTGTTCGGATACGACGAGGTATGATCGACACCGCGATAGTACGGTCGTACGCCTTCCCAATACTGGTTCAATTCTTCCACCGCGCGAATATCCAGCTTCGGCTGCCGCGGATGATCGGACAACGCGTACCACATGGTGGACATCGAAGGCTGACTCGTGCCGTTGGAAAATGCCGGCATCGCGAGATCGATGATATCAACGCCCGCGTCAACCGCTTTCGCGTAGGAATAAATCATATTTCCCGCGCCCTCATGCGAGTGCAGATGCAGCGGTAAATCGACCGCATCTTTGATCGCCGCCGTCAACGCGTAAGCGGCTTCCGGCTTAATGAGCCCCGCCATATCTTTAATGGCGATCATGTGCGCGCCGGCGGCCGCGCATTCTTTCGCCATTTTCACATAGTAAGCGAGATCGTATTTCTGCCGTTTTTTATCGAGCAGGTCGCCCGTGTAACAAAGCGCCACTTCCGCGAGTTTATTTTGCTTGCGCACTTCATCAATCGTGATCGTCATATGATCCAGATTGTTCAGGCAGTCAAAGATACGGAAAACATCGACGCCGTGTTCCGCCGCCTGCGCGATGAAGTGACGAATAACGGTTTCGTCATAATTCGTATAGCCTACCGTATTCGCGCCGCGGGTCAGCATCTGGAATAAAATATTAGGCGCCGCTTCGCGCATGCGACGCAAGCGATCCCACGGACTTTCATCCAAGAAACGATACGCCACATCAAACGTCGCGCCGCCCCAATTCTCAAAGGAAAACAGTTGCGGCAGACGACGCGCCGTCGCGCCGATCGCGCCTAAAATATCGTAGCTGCGCAAACGCGTCGCGAACAGCGACTGGTGCGCGTCACGATACGTGGTATCCGTAAAGAATACTTCCTTTTGCTCCTGTACCCATTTAGCGAATTTCTCGGGTCCCATTTCATCGAGCAGCTGCTTTGTGCCGCGCGGCGCAGGCCCCTTCGCTTCCGGAAACGCGAGTTCGGGGAAATCCGGTTTGTTTTGCGGCCCTTCATGCGCGTAACCGTTGACCGTCGTATCCGCGATGTAGCGCAACAACTTCGTGCCGCGATCTTTCGGTTTCGGCAACTCGAACAGCTCCGGATGAGAATCAAGGAAATTCACATCATACGTTCCGTCTAAAAATTCCGGAGCCGCGAGCAAATTCAGCAGGAAATAAATATTCGTTTTCACGCCGCGCACGCGGAACTCCCGCAGTACGCGCGCCATCTTTTTCACGGCCAGCGCATGCGTCAGCGCATGCGTGGTCGCTTTCACCAACAGCGAGTCATAGTACGGCGTGATGACCGCGCCGGTGTATGCCGTGCCGGCATCCAGCCGAATGCCGAAGCCGCCGCCGCTGCGGTAAGCGATAATTTTACCCGTATCCGGGAAGAAATGATTTTCCGGATCTTCCGTCGTGATCCGGCATTGAATGGCATTACCGTGATGCTCGATTTTATCCTGCTCGGGAATCCCGATTTCCGGATCGGCGAAATTGTATCCTTCCGCAATCATAATTTGCGTCTGAACGATGTCGATATCCGTGATCATTTCCGTCACGGTATGCTCGACCTGGATACGCGGGTTGACTTCGATGAAATAAAATTCACCTTCGGGCGCGACCAAAAATTCCACCGTACCCGAATTGACATAATTGACATTTTTCATCAACCGCACAGCCGCTTCGCAGATCTTCTCGCGCAACTCCAACGGCAACGCGAAAGCCGGAGCGATTTCCACCACTTTCTGATGGCGGCGCTGGATCGAGCAGTCACGTTCAAACAAATGCACGACATTACCTTTGTTGTCGCCTAAGATTTGAACCTCAATATGCTTCGGATTGCGAATGTACTTTTCGAGATACACCGCGCCGTTACCGAAGCTGATTTGCGCCTCCGACGTTGAACGTTCAAACGCTTCCTCAATATCTTCCAAACGTTCGACAACGCGCATGCCGCGCCCGCCGCCGCCGTAGACCGCTTTGATGATGATCGGCAAACCGACTTTTTCCGCGAACGCCTTGACGTCCTCCGCGCTTTCTACCGGACCGTCGCTCCCCGGCACCATTTTGATGCCGCCGGCCTCAGCCTGCTTGCGGGCATTAATCTTATCGCCGAACATTTCCAAATGCTCCGGACGCGGACCGATAAAACGAATCCCTTCCGCCTCGCAACGCCGTGCGAATTCAGGATTTTCCGCTAAAAAGCCGTAGCCCGGATGAATCGCGTCGACTTCCTGCTCTTTAGCGACGCGAATAATATCTTCGATATCCAGGTACGCGTCAATCGCTGATTTATCTTTCCCTACCAAGTACGCCTCATCGGCGCGATTGCGATGCAGGGAAAGCGAGTCCTCTTTCGAGTAGACCGCGACCGTGCGAATGCCCAGCTCATTACATGCGCGAAAGACACGAATCGCAATTTCACCGCGATTGGCGACCAGTACGCTTTTAAATTTACGAATCGTCTCTTGCTGTTGCGTCATATCGTTCCCTCCTCTAAGTCATTACGTTTATTGTAAAGAATCTTCCCCCAAAACACAACCGTCAGCGTCATGTGTAATGTATACATGCGCACCCGTCGGCCGGTATGCTGATGAAATGCGTCGCGCGCTTTATTGATAGAACCTTGTGACGGGCAAAATTGAGAAATACTGTTATAATATATTTATAGAAATATGTAAGATCGTCCGCATCGCTTCATCATTACTTGTTTCCGTAAAGGAGGCCGCCATGAACCAAGATAATCTGACTGAACTCGCTCGTAAATACGTGCAAGATACCGTTCCCGAACACGATCTCACCGTCGACGAGGCCAACCTGACGAAAGCGCTTTTCGCCTACCGTGAAACGCATAAGAATCGTTTGTCGGAAACGCTGCTCACCGATGACCGCCTGCTCGCCGAATGGCTGGCCTACCTGCACATCTATCCCGATGAGGATATGGACCCCGCCGAAGCGGATGACATGATGGTCACCTGTCTTTTCGATTTCTTCTACAAAAGCACTTTAGACGGCGCCGCATACAATATTTTACAGGAAATGCCAAAAACGTCCTTGGTGAAAGATCCCGAGGACAAAGAAACCTTGGAGTATGTGTACAAACATTTTGATTATGATCGCTACGCGACCGAAGTGCTGGATACCACCGTCTATAAAGAAACGCCGTTCGGCGTCTTAGTCAAACCGCAATAAAATAAAAAAGAGGCAGCATCTGCTGCCTCTTTTTTATTGCTAAGCACGACGTTGTAATGCGCCTGCAGGTTTACTGCGTTTCTGTTCCCATTCTGCGTACCAGTCGGCCGCGCGTTCTTCGACTTCCAACTCCGTCGGATTGGCGTTGCCCTCTTTCGCAAGGCGTTTACGTGTCGCTTTGTCAATGAAAGACCATTTCTTTAGGCGTGTACAAAACATCTTTAGCAAAGTGTAATTTTTCGTGTCCAAGAGTAAACGGGCTTGCCATATCGGTTAAAGTAATTACGCCGTCACGGTACGAACCGCGGACGCGTTTACCGTCGGCACGGTACAATTCGCCCGTTTCGGTAATAACAAGCTTGTTACCGTTGTTAAAGGTAATTTCATACCCGTTATCCGTTCGTGCGACGTTTTGCCCCTTAAACGCTTCTTGTACTTCGCTTTCGCTGTACTTGTGCGTTTCGCTTTCGCTCATTGCGTTAGAATAACGTACTTCGTTTCTGTTGCGGTACGCATTGACGATATGTTCTTCAAGGTCTTGTGGCGTGTAAATCCGTTTGCCTGTAACGTTTTCCTCCCCGCTACTCAATTTCTCGTCAGCGACTTGTTTCATTCTTTCAAGTGAGGAGTCTTCGTTTTCTTGTGTAGCGTTGACAGACGATTCGTCCTTTGCTATACTGGTATCAGTAAAGGAACGAGTCGTGTTGTAAGACTGCGGGCTAAGATTAGCCGCAGCAAACAGACTCGCTCCTTTTTTTGTGTTCGAATATAACAGACTTCCCGATTGAATAGCTGCTGCGATTTTTCTCGCCCACCATGTCCTTAATGCGCCCGTTATCAGTCAGGCGTAAATAGGTATTAATAGCGTCTTTGTTGTATTCCATGCGCTTTCCTGCGCTTTGCGTTTCTTCCGTAAAGGCTTGCCGCGCTTCTTCTGTGGAATAAAAACGCCCGCGACGAATTGTCTCGGGCTTTGGTCTTTTTTCTACTCTTTCAGTCTGTTCATCAGGCTGTCCGCTTCCAGTTCGTTCATCATTGTCGCTACTCCGTCCCACGCTTTCTGTGCTTCCGTCCGCGTGTCTGGTACTTCCACTGCTAGAGTCATCTCCTCCTCCGACGTTTCCGCGTGTAGAAGATACTCCAGTTCCTCCCGTATCATCTCGTCGCGAAACATTATGTCCACGTTCTGATACTCTTTCTCCAGCCGTTTCTTCTCCACTTCGTAAATCGTCTGTATCGCGACTGCGTACCGATCCGTCATCTTGATCTTCTCCAGCGCGTAATACAGAGGCTCGTTCCCCAGATACCAGATGTTCTTGACCCGTTCCCCGTCCTGCTTCGGTACTTCGTTCGCCACTCGTTTCGCTTCTGCTTCCCTAGACAGTACGTCCGCTTTCAGTTCTTCCAGCGTCATCGCTATTCACCCCTTACGGTATACGGTAAAGAATTGATATAGGCTAAATGCTCATCACCCTTTTGAGTGTTACCTAAAAGGTCAGACCCTCCTCGATTTCCTTTCGTGTCTGTATCGCTCCTGGTGTTTTCGCGTACTCGCCCGACTCGATCGCCTCCAGCCGCTCGATCTCCCACTTCACCGACTCGGGCATTGGCCGACTGTTCAGTTTCTTCATGAATTCCCGCGTCTGTTTCAGCATTTCTTCTTCCGTCATCTGTTTCACCTCCGACTTTTGAGCGAGATCTAAAAGTTCAGATTCTTGATATTCTCTTGAATTTCTTTCTGCCGCCGTTTCCGATATGCTTTTCCCTCTGGCGTTTCGTAATACTCGCCTGGTGTCATCGCTTTCATTGGTTTTCCCTCGGCGTATTGTTTACGGAACAGTTCCAGTCGCGCTCGCTTCTCTTCCTGCGTTCTGTAAATCCCCGCTTCCACGTCGTCCATCCAATAATTGTACTCCATCTGTTCTGGTGTCGTCGGCTCACTTTCCAGTTTCTTCATGAATTCCCGTGTCTGTTTCAACTTTTCTTCGTGCGTCATTCCTGCCATCTGTTTCACCTCCGACTTTTGAGCGCGATCTAAAAGTTCAGATTCTTGATATTCTCTTGAATTTCTTTCTGCCGCCGTTTCCGATATGCTTTTCCCTCTGGCGTTTCGTAATACTCGCCTGGTGTCATCGCTTTCATTGGTTTTCCCTCGGCGTATTGTTTACGGAACAGTTCCAGTCGCGCTCGCTTCTCTTCCTGCGTTCTGTAAATCCCCGCTTCCACGTCGTCCATCCAATAATTGTACTCCATCTGTTCTGGTGTCGTCGGCTCACTGTTCAGCTTCTTCATGAATTCCATTGTCTGTTTGATTTGTTCTTCTTCCGTCATCTGCTTCACCTCCGACTTCTTTTATTGCCTCTTTCTTGTATCTCCATTATCATTATTTACCGCTTTTGTCGTTTTGGCAACTTTTTTCATTTTGATCGTATGTTTCTTTTTTATCTTTGCTAAAATTCGTTTATTTTCTTATTCTTTTACCGTGCGGGTGAGCAATTAAAGACTGCGGCAACAACTGCCAAAAGCAGAAAAAGCAAGCGCGGGCAAACCTAAATCAACAAAGAAAATAAAAAAATCACCGTAAACATATTGCTACGGTGATTTTTCTGCTTTTGAACACGTGCGCAAAAGCAGAAAGTTTATATAAAAGATTTGGTGCGAGAGAAGGGACTTGAACCCCCACGCCCGAAGGCGCCAGATCCTAAATCTGGTGCGTCTGCCATTCCGCCACTCTCGCAAGCGTTCCGCGAAAATAAACCGCGTTCAAAGGGTATGCGATTATTGTATACTACGAATTCATCATCCGTCAATATTTGGCGTCATCGAGCCGTTCAATCCCCGTGCGTATTTCCGCATTTGCTTTTTGTATCGCATAGCAATAAAAATCATCTCTTTTACTTCTTTATAATATGACAAAAAAAGAGGCAGAGTTTTCTCTGCCGGGTGGGGGGATGAATCTTATTAATACACATGACATGATTAACAAAGGAGGGAAGAGAATACTGTTCCCTGTCAGTATCCTCTTCACAAGGAGATGGATGTAACAAAACATAGGCCAATATATCTTGTTACCGGATCCTGAGATCCTTTTATATAACTGCCCCTAAGAGCAAGTTACCAAGAAAAAAATGTTCTCTCACAACGCGAAGAGAACAAACCTCCCCTTCTCATCGCTCGTGAGTCTGACGGGTGCTGCATATGGACAGGTCTCCTGACTTCGCATCATCGCTTGCTCCGCCTTCCCGGTTTCCCAGTGGCTTTTGGAACTCGCTCCGCTTCACAGTGGCGGGACCGCGCCGGATTTGCACCGGCTTCCCTCATGGCCTTTCGGCATCCATACGGAAATATGCAATTAAAAAAGCTCTTTGCGTAGGCAAAGAGACACGGCGTAATCGCTCGTATTCTCCTTCCCTATCGCTCGTAGGTCAAACGGAAACTTCCCATAGGCAGGTCTCCTGACTTCGCATCATCGCTTGCTCCGCCTTCCCGGTTTCCCAGTGGCTTTTTGGAACTCGCTCCGCTTTACAGTGGCGGGACCGTGTCGGATTCGCACCGGCTTCCCTCTATGGCCTTTCGGCACCTATAGATCAATCTGAACTTGTGTATATAGTAGCACAGGTAAAATCGGGTGTCAAATGTAAATCCTATTGATTTGCATTTTACTCATTATTTTTTATATAGTCACGGACTTTATATACTAAAATAACTCCCCAAGCATTGCCGGGGAGTTATTTTATACGTTATTTTATGAACGTATCTTATTTTCTGCGAGCTTTTTTAGCCGGTTTTACGTTAACGCGTTCTTTGAGCTGTTTACCGGCTTTGAAAGCCGGGCTCTTGGAAGCCGGAATTTTAATTTTCTGTTTCGGGTTAGACGGGTTGTGGCCTTCACGAGCTTTGCGTTCGCGAACTTCGAACGTACCGAAACCGATGATCTGTACTTTTTCGCCTTTAGCCAAGGTTTCGCTGATGCATTCGAACATCGCTTTTACGACTTTTTCGGCATCCTTTTTCGTAATCTCCGACATCTCGGCAACATTAGCAATCAATTCTGTTTTGTTCATAATGAACCCTCCTCTTGATTAGAGTCCGCGTTGCGAACTCACTCGAACGGTGAACCCGTTACGCCACGCCGCGCCAGTTGCGCTTTAGCGTCATTCCAGTACGTATTCAACTCTTCCGGAGTCGTTGTGTCCCAAGATTTGTTCATCCTACGGAGCCGCTCTTCGATGAAATGAAAGCGTTCAACATATTTGGCGTTCGCCCGCCGCAACGCGGTTTCGGGCTCTACTCCCAGATGACGGAGAACATTGACAGTCGCAAAGAGGACATCGCCGCACTCTTCTTCTAAATGAGTTGGGCTTTCTTCAGAAAGAGCTTCACGGACTTCCTGCCATTCTTCTGTCAACTTTTCCAATGCGGGACCAACCGACGACCAATCAAAGCCGACGCGTGCTGTTTTCTCTTGTATTTTACATGCTAATAAGAGACTTGGCAAGCCTTTAGGCACGCCGTCAAGGATATTTTGCCGTTTTTTATGGACTTTTTTCTGTTTTTCCCAGTCAAAATCGGAAAAATCAACTTTTTGCCCGTCCGAATCGCCAAAAACATGCGGATGGCGAACCGTCATTTTATGCGCGATGCCGCGCGCGACATCGGCGAAATTAAATTCTCCGCGTTCCGCCGCCAGTTCGCTGTGAAAAACGACCTGCAACAAAACGTCGCCCAATTCCTCTTGCAACAGTTCCATATCGCGCCGATCGATAGCGTCCAACACTTCATACGTTTCTTCGATCAAGTAGCGGCGCAGGCTCGCGTGCGTCTGCTTGCGATCCCACGGGCAACCCGTTTCGCTGCGTAATGTTTTCATGATGCGGTAAAGAGCGAGCACTTCCGCCGCGACGGCCGCCCGCGGCGCCAATACCACCGCTTCACTCTCTGCCGGCAGCGTGGCGTCAACATGTTTTTCCCACACGCCGCTGCGATACGCGCGGAACTCGCCGTCAATGCGCGCGCCGGCGAATTTTGAAATCGCTTCCTCTGTCAATATAATCGGCACTACGCGTTCAGCGGGAATCTCATTGCAAATGCGATACCCGTCAGCGGGGTTCCAGCCCAGTTCCCGCAGCCATTGCTCGTGTCGCATCAGCGATGCTCCCAGCGGGCAATGAGCGGCGCCAATTTCGGGCCGATTTTCGGCAGCATGGCGACATCTTTAGACGAGATGCCTTTCGCCAAAATCAAACCGACCGTATAGACGATCATGCCGATGATGATCGCGCCCAACGTCGCCAGCGTATTGCTGTGCACGGCCGCCACGAGGCTCGTATAGCCGAAATACGTAAAGATGCCCATACCGATGGCTGCGGCGAAAATACGCGCGGTATGCTGCCAATCCATGCGGTAATCAAGATATTTATGCAGGAAGTAGAGATTTAACAACGCAGCCACGCCAAAATCGGCGTTGGTCGCCCATGCGGCGCCTTCAATACCGAGCGCCGGTATCGCCGTCAATGTCCAGTTTAAAATAAATTTTACGGCGGCGCTCACGACCATATTGATGAGCGGGATCGCCGTCCGTCCCATGCCTTGCAAAATGCCTGTCGTTACCTGCTGTACCCCCAGCAGAAAGATGCCGAAGCTCATGATCTGAATCGACGATCCCGCGTTCGGCGTCGCGTAGAGCATGAGCGAAATCGGCGTCGCGATGACGCAAAGTCCGACAAACGAAGGGATCGTTAAAATATTGGCGATCCGCATGGCGACATCCGTGCGGCGGAAAATCTGCGTGCGGTCATGCACCATGTACGCCGCCGAAATCGCCGGCACAAGGCTCGCGGCGAGCGATGCCGTTAAAATGGTCGGCAAGTTCACGAGCGAGGTCGCCATCCCCGTCAAGTATCCGAAAAGTTCGGTTGATTCCTCGACCGAATACCCCGCCACCGCCAAGCGATGCGGCACGACAAATAAATCGATGTTGGCCACTACCGGCAGCATAATATTCGCCAAGGAAACCGGCAACGCCAGCACCAATAAACGTTTCAAAATTGTTTTGAGCGATTCGCGCGGCAATGTCGTATCCTGATCGGCCAGCATGCGCCGGCGTTCATGGCGATCGCGGTAATAGAATATTCCCAACGCCACGAGCGCGATCAGCGCGCCCGGGAACGCGCCGAACGTCGCCCCCGCCGCCGCGTATTCCAAACCGTACGGCAACAGTAAAACGGCGAACGCGATCATAGTCACGACGCGGAACAACTGTTCCAAAATTTGACTGATCGCGGTCGGTTTCATTTCCTGCAAGCCTTGGAAGTAGCCGCGCAGACAGGAAACAATCGTAACGATAAAAATCGCCGGCGAAAGCGCGACCAGCGCCCAGTACGCGCGCGGATCCCGCACCAGTCCCGTATCGACCAGCCAATGCGCGCCCGCGTATAAAAGCAGACTGAAAACAAAGCCCGTGACGGTCAGCGCCAACGACGAGATCCTAAATACTCGTTGCGCGCCGATATAGTCGCGGATCGCGTTCTTTTCCGCCACCATGATCGAGATCGCCACCGGCAAGCCCGCCGATGAAATGCTTAAGGCCAATAAATAAATCGGATAGGCCATCTGGTATAAGCCGATGCCTTCGCCGCCCAGTAAGCGGGATAGCAAAATACGGTTGACCGCGCCGATGATTTTCACGATAATACCCGCGATCGTTAAAATCATCGCCCCGCGAATAAATGTATCTTTACTCACACATTACTCCTTGCTTTGCGCAATATCTTCCTGTAAAAAAGCCGCTAATATTTCCGGCAGAAAATCCACCGCGGAATGACTCCACTGTAACTTATTTATTGTAGCACGCGGCACCTCGCCTGGCAAAAAGCGCAAACTTTTCATCACTTTCGCGGGCACCTTGGACACATCCCAAGTCGCCATCGCTTCCGGTCGGTTCCACGTGATCTCCACCGTATTTTGCAATTCGCGAATACTGCCGATGCCCGCTTTCGCCGCGAGCACGCGCAACTGCGCCACACGCAGTAATTGTTCCACCGGCGCGGGCGGCGTGCCGAACCGGTCCACCAATTCGTCGATCAGGTCGGACACTTCGACCGCCGTATCCACTTCCGCCAAACGACGGTACATTTCGAGTTTTTGCGTCGGATCTTCAATGTAACGGTCCGGAATATACGCTTCCGCGGTCAGTTCCAAGAGCGGCGCCGCCACCGATTTACGCGGCGCGCGTTCGCCCTGTCGAGCGGCGATCGCCTCATCGAGCATCGTTGTATACGTGGTGAAGCCGACGCCGACCATATTGCCGTGCTGTTCACTGCCGAGCAAATTCCCCGCGCCGCGAATTTCCAAATCGCGCATCGCGATTTTAAAGCCGGCGCCGAGTTCGGTGAATTCCCGAATCGCGTACAGGCGTTTTTCCGCCGCCTCATTCATAATCTGATCCGGCCGGTACAGAAAATACGCGAACGCGTTGCGCTCCGAACGCCCCACGCGCCCGCGCATCTGGTACAGCTGCGAAAGGCCGAGCCGATCCGCGTCGTACACGACAATGGTATTGGCGTTCGGCTGGTCCAGTCCGTTTTCAATCAGGCTGGTGCAGACGAGCACATCAAAATCACCCGCGTAAAAATCCGCCATGACCCGTTCCAGCTCTTCGCCGGACATCGCGCCATGCGCGATATCAAACGTGACCGACGGTCCGACAAGCGTTTCCAACTTGCGCACCATGTCGCGAATTGTGGCGATCCGATTGTACACGAAATAAACCTGCCCGCCGCGCTGCACTTCCGCCAAAATCGCGTCGCGCAAAATCGCGTCCGAGGTTTCCGCCACGTACGTTTGCACCGGCTGACGATCCACCGGCGCCGTATACATCACCGAAAGCTCGCGCACGCCGGCAAGCGACATATGCAGCGTGCGCGGGATCGGCGTAGCCGAAAGCGTGAGCACATCGACCATCGTGTTGCGCGCTTTCCACTTTTCTTTCTGCGCCACACCGAACCGTTGCTCTTCATCGACTACCAAAAGTCCCAAATCGCGGAATTGCACCGCTTTATTCAACAAGGCGTGCGTGCCGATCAACACATCAATCGTGCCGCTTTTGACGCCGCGCAAAATTTCTTTTTTCTCCGCCGCGCTGCGGAACCGATTTAATACCGCCACATTGACGCCGAACGGGCCCAAACGCGCGCTAAACGTACGATAATGCTGCTGCGAAAGCACCGTCGTAGGTACCAAGACGGCGACCTGCTTATTCGCCATAACCGCCTTAAAAACGGCTCGCATCGCGACCTCCGTCTTGCCGAAGCCGACATCGCCGCAAAGCAGTCGGTCCATCGGCTGCGGTTTTTCCATGGACGCTTTGATCTCGGCCGCGGCCTGCAACTGATCGGGCGTTTCTTCGTACATAAAGGCGTCTTCAAATTCACGCTGCCAGGGCGTGTCCGGCGGGAACGCGAAACCCGGCTCCACTTCACGCTCGGCATACAGCGCCACCAATTTATCCGCCAAATCATCAATGGATTTTTGCGCGCGGGCCTTCGTTTTCGTCCATTGCGCGCCGCCCATTTTGTGCAGCGTCGGCACCGTTCCGTCCGGCGCGATATATTTTTCCAGCTGCTGAATGCGCTCGACCGGCAAAAACAGCCGATCCTCGCCCGCGTATTCGATCCGCAAATAATCGCGGTTCGCGCCGTTCAGCGTAATCGTTTCCAGACCCGTATAGCGACCGATGCCGTGCACCTGGTGCACCACGTAATCGCCTTCCGTCAGATCCGAGAAATAGCGGATCTCGTTGCCGTGACGAACCTGTCTGCGCCGCCGTTTTTTCTGCGTGCCGAAAATATCCGCGGTGGCGAGTACAACCACTTTTTCCTGCGGCCACATAAAACCGGTATCGACATTTTCCGCAACAATCGTAACCATGCCCGCCGCCACTTCGTCCGTCGGGAAAATACCCGCCTCGCGCAGGGTCGTTTCCAACGTCGCCCGTTTCGTTTCATCCGCCGCCGCGATAATTGTCGCGTAACCTTGCCGCGACCATTTTTGCACCGACTGCACAAAATGCGGCCATTGGTTACGAAATGTGGGCGCCGGTCGGCCGTCCAGCGGATAGCGCGCATGAACCTCCGCCCCCGGCACGCGCAACGAAATCAGCGCGAAGAAAACCGTGCTGCGCGCGTGCGAGTCGCGTAAAAGTTCCGCCCACGACCAATGCCGCTTGCTTTTCCCCGCGTCTTCTTTGCGCAGCGCGCGCAACGCTTCCGCCGTGCGGCTCGGTTCATCGCAAATCAGCGCCCCGTCCGCCAAGTACGCCAGCAAACTGCTCGCGCCTTCGGGCAGCGCGAACGGCGCCAGCGTCACCGTCTCGTAGGTACTGACGGAACGTTGCGTCACCGGATCAAAACTGCGAATGCTGTCAATTTCATCGCCGAAAAATTCCAGCCGTAGCGGATACTCGTAATTCGGCGCGTAAATATCGACGATATCGCCGCGTACCGCGAATTCGCCGCAACTTTCCACCTGTTCCTCACGCGCGTAGCCTTGCGCCACCAAACGTGCGAACCATGCTTCCCGATCCCGCGCGTCGCCTAAGGAAAGCGTCGTCATTTGCTTGGCGAGATCTGACGGCGCGGCGATCTTGGCGCTCGCTTCACGAATCGTCGCGATGACCACGGCCGGTTCATCCGTCCGGAGCGCCGCGAGCGCGCGCGTGCGCAAGGCCCGCGTCTCCGTGCTTTGCGCCGCCACGTGCTGTGGCGCGGGTTCGACCCACGGAAATTCGTAAACGGGAATTTCGGGCGCGAAAAAGCGCAGGTCATCTTCCCATTTCTGTCGCGTCGCCGCGTCTTCCACGATGATCACCACATGCCGCAAACCGCCTTGCATGGCGGCCGCCACCAGCGCCGCTTCCTGCGCCGTACTCCCGCCGTGGATCAGTTGCGCGCCGCGCGTCTGAAACGCTGTCAAAAGTTCCTGCAAGCGCGCGGAGTTTTTTATTTTTTGCCAAAATCCGGGTTTCATAGTATCACTCACGCAAAAAGGGCTTCGCCACGCGAAGCCGAGGTATTCAAATTAAGTTTATTATACCACATCACAAGGTCGCCACTTCGCGTATCGCCGCCGCGTCGGGCAGCGCCGCGATACGGTGCGCGATCGTTTCGCCCCGATAGGTAAAATCCGCCGCCACATCGCGCAGCGGTACCAGCACGAAAGCGCGCTCCCAAAAATAAGGATGCGGCAAAGTCAAATACGCCGAATCGCATTGCACGCCCTCAGCGTAAATAATATCCAAATCCAACGTGCGCGGACCCCAATGGACATCGCGCGTACGCTCGTTAGCCGCTTCAATCGCCTGCAGTAGCGCCAAAAAATCCACCGGCGCGAGATCGCTCTCCACCAACGCCACCGCGTTCAAAAACGCCGGTTGATCCGTCTTGCCCCATGGCGGCGTCTCGTAGACCGCCGAGGCGCGCACCACCGTCGCGCCGCTTTCCTTCAGTTCGCGCAACGCCGCGCGCAAATACGCCAAGCGATCACCCATATTAGAACCGAGCGCGACATAGTAGCGGCTCATCGTTCCTCCCGCCGCGTCACCGCCACATGTGTCAGCGGTCCCGGCACCGGCGCGGACGGCTTGTACACCGTCGTCGTAACCGCGCTGACTAAAGGATACGCGCGTAAAATCGCCGCGTTGATGTTCGTCACCAGCGCTTCCAAGGTGTTGACCGGCGCGCCCGTCAAAATCGCCTGCGCCGTCTGATACACTTCCGCGTAATTCACGCCGTCCGCGATCTCGTCGCTCCGGCCGATCGCCGTCATATCCGTTTCGAGCGTAATATCGGCATAAAAACGCTGGCCGAGTTCCCGTTCCTGCGGCAACACGCCGTGGTAGCCGAATGCCGCGATGCCTTTCATTTCAATTTGATCCATACGGTCGCTTCCCTGTAATCATGTCCATCATCTTCGTCATGCGCACGATCGGCGCCACATCATGCACGCGCAAAATCTTGCACCCCGCCATTTGTCCGTAAAGGCAGGTCGCCGCCGTGCCTTCCATCCGTTCCGTCACCGGCAAATCCAGCGCCTGACCGATGAAACCTTTGCGGCTCGTGCCCAAAAGCCACGGATACGGCAACCGTTCAATCAGTTCCGGTAAACGGCGCAGCACTTCCATATTTTGGAGCGCCGTCTTGCCGAAACCGATGCCCGGATCGAGAATAATATTTTCTTCTTTCACGCCCGCGTTTTGCGCGAGGCTCAGCGAATGTTCAAAAAATTCCGTCATCGCGTCCAGAATATCGCCTTCATAGTCCGTGCCGTCTTGGTTATGCATCACGATCACCGGACATTGGTGGTACGCCGCCACCGCCGCCATTTCCGGATCGTACTGCAATCCCCAAATATCATTGATCATATCCACGCCTTGACGCAGCGCCCAATCCGCCGTTTTTGCCTTGAACGTGTCAATCGATGTCGGCACCGTCGCGCATGCCAACACCGGTGCGAGAAACGGCTCTAAACGCGCGATCTCTTCGTCCGCACCCACCGGCACGAAGCCCGGGTGCGATGATTCGCCGCCGATGTCGATCAGATCCGCGCCCGCTTCTTCCATTTCCGTCACATGCGCCAGCGCCCGATCCAAATTGAACCATTGCCCGCCGTCGGAAAACGAATCCGGCGTCAAATTCAAGATACCCATCACCTGTGTCGCGTCGCCGAGCGTCCAGCTGCGATTATTCTTCAGTACATACGTCCGTTGTTCCGCCATCCGTTCCTCCCAAAAGCGCCAAAACGCGTGCTTCATTTTGACCGCCCGGCGCCAATGTGCCCAAGCCGCGCACGGTGGTAATCTTCGTATCGGGCGAACTGTCGCCCTTCATCGTCATGCATAAATGCGCCGCGCTAACGCGGACAAATACGCCCTGCGCGCGCAGATCGTCCATCACCGCGCGGGCGATTTCTTCCGTCAACCGTTCCTGCAACTGCGGACGACGCGACAACATCTGCACCAATTTTTCCATTTTGGAAAGGCCCGCCACCATGCCGTCGCGCGGATCGTAAATAATATCTGCCGTTCCGAAAAACGGCAGCATGTGATGCTCGCAAAGCGAATAAAAATGCAATCCCGTCACCGTCAAAAGTCCGTGGTAGTCTGACTCGAAAACTTCGCCCCAAATCGGCTTGGTTCCTTGCCCGACGCCGGCCAACAACGCCTCATACAATTCCGCCACCCGCGCCGGAGTCTTTTCCATTCCGAGCGCTTGCAAATCCAGTCCGTACGCTTCTAAAAACGCGCGATACGCTCGCGCCGCCTTTTCATTCATTCCTTGCCTCCGTCATCTGATTTCGTCACTTTTGCATTTATTATACACGTTAGCGCTCGCGAACGGGTAATTTTCGGCACGGGAAAAGTGATCCGCTCATTCTTCGGCGACCATTTTAAGGATCATGCCATGTGCAGAAAAGCCGCTCCTTAAAGTAAACGCCATCAAGAGCCGCCACTGTAATCTTGACTCGTTGATTCGCGTTATCCTCAAGCCGCGGCTCCTTGGTGCCTTTGCTTTCGTGCCGTCATTTTCGCTCTTATCGGCTGTTGGCGGCGGCGACTTTTACCGCGAGCCAACGGATACGGTGCGCTGCCGGTATTTTCCTTATTTTCCCGTTGTAATTTCTCCTCTTATCTGATTGCTTTGATTTTTTTCGCATGCATTGCCGCGTGATCCTGCCGCTGCGCCATGGATAAACGCGTTTTTCCATGCGAAAAAGGTCACGGCATACGCCGTGACCTTTTTCTGTTCCGAAAGAATGACTCTTCCGGTGATAGTGCTTTATTTTGCTGCCTGCATCGCTGATCGTTTAGGCATTCAAGCCGGCATGCTTCATGAGCATTTCCACCTGCCGCTTGATTTCCTGATTTTCTTCCTTCAGCGATTGATTTTCCGCACGCAATGTCGCGATTTCATCCTGCATCACATAGACGGAGGTAATCGGACCATCCGCATACTGCGGCATGCGTTCGGCGCGTTTTGCCCGCGCGTCGCGATCGTCCTTGTCGCCGAAGCGCCAGCTGATGCCCGCGTTCGCCATCAGATCCGAACTGCCGCCGTACGCGATACCCGCATGTACGAGCGTATCTTCGTTCGAGTAGTGCGCCAAGCCGACTGCGACCGCCTGCTTGCCTTTGTAGGTCGATACGCCGGCCATGACCTGACTGCGGTTGTACGGGTCGAAGTCGAGCGGTTTGAGCGCCGCGATTGCCGCGTTCATCGCATCGCCTTCGCGGCTTTCGTCCCGCACTTCATTGACTTTGTCGCCCATCTCGGACAATTCTTTTTGTACATTGCCCATCGCGGATTTTTCGATCTGTCGGCTGACTTCATACAACTGTTTGCCGTTCACCGCGTCCGTGCTGTCCGCGGAAACTGTTCCGTCAGCCACATTTGTGATTTTGCTACCGTTTGCATTGATGCCGTCTTTATTGATGTATGTTTTATCACCAACTTTGTATTCCTTTGCCGTGACGCTGTCTACGGAAATATCTTTCGCCAGACCGACGGTATACTCAGAGGCGCCCGCGGTTCCCGGCGTTACTGTGATGTTGCCGCTTCCTTTAACGGTCGTACGGCTCTGCGCCTGTACTTTGCCCATGGCTTTTTGCAGCTGATCTTCTGTCGCTGCGCGGCCGGAAACAATGTTTTCACCATCCCAGTCCTTATTCGTCAGCCCTGTGATTTCGCCCTTGCCGTCTTTTCCGTCAATAGCGACATTGCCTACTGTGACTTTTTTGTCTAAGGAAACCTTGTATCCCTTGACTTTGCCGTTGTCCTCAATTGCTGTCGCCTTGACGCCGGTGTCCGTATCTCCCTCGACCGTAATCTTAGCGTCTTCAATCTTCTGGTCAATCTTTGTGTCAATATTCGTTTCAATATTGTTAATCTTCGTCGTATTTTCATCGACCTTGTTGCTGATTTCCCAGAAAGTGCGAGTTGTTGTTTTGCCTCCTTCATTCTTCGTGATGGAAATATCTCCTGCCTTGATGTTGGTGACGTTATCTCCGTCTTTGAATTCCGCGCTGGTGAGACCTTTGAGCTTCTTAGACAGTTTGACTTTCATTCCGCCGTTGTCTCCGGCTGCCCCTACCACGCCGATATTATTATCAGAGAGGTCAGCTGCGTCCGCACCGCCTGTGATGTTCAGTTGCTGATTCAGCTTGCGGGTCACGACGGTATCGTTATCGCCTTTGAATTTCAGGCCGTCATCCAAGGTGGCTACTTTATGCTCTTTTCCGTCTTTGTCTGTGTAGATGATACGGGTAATGGTCTCTCCGTCTTTGCCATCTACTCCGGCTTCACCTTTGCCGACGGTGATGTCCGCGGATTTGCCGTCTTTACCGTTGATGCCGATTTTGCCGTCTTTGCCGTCCTTACCGATGGTGATGTTATCGTTCAAGGAGAGGTCATAGGTCAGCTGGCCATCTTTTTCCGTTTTCTTAATCGTCAGATTTCCGTTTTGGCTGTTTTCCTCTCCATCTACGGTCACTTTCGTCGCTTTGGCATTGGTTTCTACGGTTTTGCTCAAGTCCCAAAGATTGACTGTCTTAGTCGTATCTCCATCTTTCTTGGTGATGGAAATATCTCCTGCCGTGATATTGGTGACGTTATCCCCATCTTTGAATTCCGCACTGGTCAGGCCTTTGAGGTTCTTGGACAGTTTGACCGCCATGCCGCCGTCCTGTGTACCGAATACGCCGATGTTGCCGGTCGTTACCAGGCTTTCGTTGGTAATTCCACCTGTGATTGCCAGTTGGGTGTTCAGTTTACGGGTTACGATGGTGTCGTTATCGCCTTTGAATTTCAGTCCGTCATCCAAGGTAGCTACTTGGCGAGTTTCTCCTTTTTCATCTTTGTAGATGATACGGGTAATGCCGTCTTTTCCTGCCTGTCCGGCTTCTCCGTCTTTCCCGTCAACGCCGGCTGCTCCTTTACCGATTGTGATGTCTGCCGAGCGGCCGTCTTTTCCGTTGATGCCGATCTTTCCGTCAACGCCGTCTTTGCCCGGCGCTCCGTCTTCACCCGGTGTTCCTTTTTTGCCGATGGTAATTTCGTCATTGAGTGAGAGGTCATAGGTCAGTTGGCCGTTATCGTCCGTTTTCTTGATCTTCAGGTTGCCGTCGGTTTTGTTTTCTGCTCCGTCGACCGTAACTTTAGTCGCTTTGGCATTGGTTTCTACGGTCTTGCCCAGTTCCCAAAGGTTAACGGTTTTGTTTGTGTCACCGTCTTTGCGGGTTACGGAAACGTCACCCGCTTTAATATTGGTGATATTATCTCCGTCTTTTTGGGTAATGGTTTGTGCCGTAATGTTGGTGACTTTATCACCGTCTCCTTTGAATTCCGCACTCGAAAGACCCTTCAGGTTCTTCGCCAGTTTGACAGCTAATCCGCCGTCTTGTGTACCGAATACGCCGATGTTGCCGGTTGTTACCAGGCTTTCATTTGTGATTCCGCCTGTGATTGCCAGTTGGGTATTCAACTTGCGGGTGACAACGGTGTCATTGTCGCCTTTGAATTTCAGTCCGTCGTCTAAGGTGGCTACTTGGCGAGTTTCTCCTTTTTCATCTTTGTAGATGATACGGGTAATGCCGTCTTTTCCTGCCTGTCCGGCTTCTCCGTCTTTCCCGTCAACGCCGGCTTTACCTTTGCCGATCGTGATGTCTGCCGAGCGGCCGTCTTTACCGTTAATGCCGATCTTGCCGTCTTTACCGTCTTGTCCTGCTTTACCGATGGTGATTTCATCATTCAAGGAGAGGTCATAGGTCAGCTGTCCGTCGGCGTCCGTTTTCTTGATCTTCAGGTTGCCGTCGGTTTTGTTTTCTTCTCCGTCTACCGTAACTTTTGTCGCTTTGGCATTGGTTTCTACGGTCTTGCCCAGTTCCCAAAGGTTAACGGTTTTGTTTGTGTCACCGTCTTTGCGGGTTACGGAAACGTCACCCGCTTTAATATTGGTGATATTATCTCCGTCTTTTTGGGTAATGGTTTGTGCCGTAATGTTGGTGACTTTATCACCGTCTCCTTTGAATTCCGCACTCGAAAGACCCTTCAGGTTCTTCGCGAGTTTGACAGCTAATCCGCCGTCTTGTGTGCCAAATACGCCGATGTTGTTTTCAGAGAGTTTGGTTGCGTCCGCTCCGCCGATAATATCAAGTTGCGTATTCAGTTTACGGGTTACGACAGTCTCGTTATCGCCTTTGAATTTCAGGCCGTCATCTAAGGTGGCTACTTGACGGGTTTCTCCTTTTTCATCTTTGTAGATGATACGGGTAATGCCGTCTTTTCCTGCCTGTCCGGCTTCTCCGTCTTTCCCGTCAACGCCGGCTGCTCCTTTACCGATTGTGATGTCTGCCGAGCGGCCGTCTTTTCCGTTGATGCCGATCTTTCCGTCAACGCCGTCTTTGCCCGGCGCTCCGTCTTCACCCGGTGTTCCTTTTTTGCCGATGGTAATTTCGTCATTGAGTGAGAGGTCATAGGTCAGTTGGCCGTTATCGTCCGTTTTCTTGATCTTCAGGTTGCCGTCTTGGCTCTCTTCTTTTCCGTCTACGGTTACTTTTGTCGCTTTGACGTTGTTCTTAATGTACTGATACACGGTATCGCCGGTCACCAGATTCGCATCATTTTGCGTAATTGTCCCTGTCCCGAGCACGGTTGCCCATGCCGATTTATCCGAAGCTTTCGTCAAGTTGGAGGCATCGAGGTTCGCTTTTTTGTCATCAATCACACGAAGCTGCGCTACGTTCACCGCATCGCTGTCTTCCGAACCTGCCGCCAGGTTAGTCAGCTGACGCGTTCCTTTTTCGGCGTACCATCCTACTCTGATATTATCGTATAATCGATCTCCATACGGATTCCCGATCGAAACGGCACCGAGTGTACCGTAAACCGTGTCCGATACCTTTCCCTCTCCTTTCAAATACGGATCTAACGATCTCGCTCTATCCGCCACGGAGCTGTACCCCAAGGCGACGCCGGAGGAAGCTTTTGCTTCCGAACCCGCACCGATGGCGATGGACCGATTGGTCAAAGCCTTGGCATGATGTCCGAAGGCCATGCTTTCCGTTGCCTCCGACCGGCTGTATGTTCCGAATGCTATGGAATGGATATCTTCACTGCCTGTCGGTTTCGCATACGCACCGGTACCGATTGCAATACTGCTATCCATTTCGGCAGTCGCTCCTTCACCAACAGCGATGGTCGAACTTCCGGATGCTTCCGCCAGTGCCCCGACTGCAATTTGCGGGGCAACGGCATTATTCGTTCCGAGTTTTCCTGCACTTGCTTTATACCCTATAGCAATCCCCATCGTATCATTGGTGCTGGCTCTATCACCAATAGCAACGGTGTGTGAGCCGCGGATTTTGTCATATGCCCATTCTCCATTAAACCTTGGTGATCCTACCCGATCTTTCAGAAGCCCCATACTGTAGTAATGTGTTCGTTTAACCGTTTGACCGTTCTTGTATTCAGTATCGAAATTATTTTTCGCACCATAGCCGATCGCCACGCTGTAGTCATTAGCCACCACATACTCACCGATTGCCAACGATTTTTCCACGCCATTTGTTGCGTTATTGTGATAATTGCTGCGATCGTCCCGAGATACACCGGAAACCGAAAAATAATGTGCTTTTTCTTCACTGATTCTCTTATCCAGCTTGTCTGCCTTATTATTGACCGCTTTCAACTGTGCCACATTGACCGCGTCGCTGTCTTCCGTCCCGGCAGCAAGATTGATCAGTTGGCGTTTACTTAATGCAGGCTTTGGTCCTTCCGGTTTGTCATCAGGATTCCATATTGTATTACTGTTCCCGATGGATACCACACCCTGTTGCCCTTCCATAGTATCCATAACGCCTTTGTCTTCTGCCAAGTAAGGTGGGTAATATATCGTCCTATCCGCTACGGAGCCATATCCCAGTGCGACATTGCCCTGGCCTCCCATCACACGAGTGCTGTTTCCCAAGGCAAGGCCATACTCCCCTTGTACCCGTGCGCGTTGTCCCATGGCGATACCGCCTTCTTGTTCCGTTCGCGAGAACTGACCGATGGCGATACCATAATACCCGGGACCATAGTTAAAGGCACCGTACCCAATCGACACGCCGGCATACGTCCGCGATGTGGCTCCCGCTCCGAGTGCAATCGAATCAACACCGGACGCTTCCGCCAACGCACCGATTGCAATCTGCGGTGCAACGGTATTCATACCACCGGGTATACCTGCCCTCGCTTTGTAGCCGATCGCAATCGTCATTGTATCATTGGCTCGAGAATAGGTGCCGATCGCCACGCTATGCCGACCGCGAAGATAATCAACGCTCCATTCATTATTAAATTTACTTTCATCTATTTCGCTCAAGTCTTTTAGATTATAGTATGACGTGTCCCACTTCCAGTGAGGATAATTTACCCCGTTCCACCAGTTGTCCACCAAAGTCTTCTTATTATAAACTGTGGCATTATACCCGATGGCAATGCTGTCAGAATTTGTTTGGGTATTTTCACCGATTGCAATGCTGTGCGAGTCTGAGGCCGCATCATTGTTATAATTCGTTCCTGGATTGTCCTTACTGACGTTGACCGACAGATAATGCGGAATTTTCCTCTCCGTTTCCAGTCTCTGCATGATTGCATTGACAATGCTATTTTCCTCTTCCTGCGTCAATGCGGCAACAGAAGGCATACCTACGGTAAAAAAGCTCCCGAGCAGTGCCATGACGACTCCGGACCGCAACAGTTTTCTGTTTCTTCCCGACGAGGAATCTTTCCCGTGTCCTTTGGCAATTTCAGAAGTCACTACCCAAGCGCTTCTTACTTTGCTCCAGACGAGTTTGTAGATCTTGTTCATACATACTCTCCCTTTCTTTTTAACACCAAAAAACCATATCAAAATAAAATAACTTTATTGTTTCTACTAACTTTCCTTTATGTCATTTTAACACAGTCTGTAATTAAATAAAGTTTTATCACCGGCAATCCTTTCGCCAAATCACATGGATCTGTTTGTCGCTTAGTCGCTCTATTTCTTTGTTTGCATGTAAATTACTTTATTCACGGGTCTCTTTACTTGACACACGTTCGTTCTTGACCATTCCTCCCGTTTCCATGGTTTTCATCCGTTTTGCGATATATTTCCATTTCACATGATCGATTGATTTTATTGTTTTGCGCTTACTTACTCATATTTTGTTAATTATTTCATAAAATTCTTACTTTTCTCACGCTGCTGCTTTAGTCGCTTTGCTGCCATTTTAAGCGTCAAGCGACTTTTTAGCGTGGATTATTTCTTTCATCCGAGAGACATCAGCAAGATGAGTTGCGCTTTATTTCCCGATATGCAGCATGAAAAAAGCCGAGGCGTATCGCCTCGGCTTTTTCCTTTGTGTAACGGTCATGCTGTTTTTATGCGTTTGCAGTTTCCGCTACATCCTTTTTGTCATTGACTCTTACGCGTTCAATGACCGGATTTCCGTCTTTGTCTTTGGAAATGACATCGATACGGAAACGTTCCAGTTCCGGTTCAAATTCCTGAATCAGTTTTTCGTTTACCTTGAGGCCTTTTTGCATGGCTCGGTAAACGACTTCCGCGAATTCATAGCGGGTCATCATGCGATCACCGCTGAAGGTGCCGTCCGGATAACCTTCGAGCAATCCCTGTTTCGCGAGTTCTTCGACCGCTTCATAGGCCCAGTGGTTTTTCTCGATGTCCGGGAAGAGTTTCATCTTCATGGGATCAAGTTCCTGTCCCTGACCGACGCCGACAATCGCCTGGCGCAATACTTCAACTTCAGCGCGGAGATCTTTGATCTCTTTCGCCATAGCGATCTTGGAGGTCGTGACATTGTTGCCCTGGCCGAGTTTCACGGAAACGCCCGCGTTCACCATGTTTTCACCGCCGCCGAACGAGCCGCCGACGCTGAACATCGTGTCTTCATTCGGACGATAGTACGCGCCGATAGAAACGGCGTTAGCGCCATTGTAGTTGCCATAGCCGGCCGCGAAGTCCCATTTGTCATCCGGATCAAAGTCCAGCGGATGGAGAGCGGCAAGCGCAGCTGCGCCCGCGCCGACTCGGTTCACACGTCCGTCCAGTTCACTCACTTTGCCGCCGAGAATGGCGATGTTCTGATTGCCCTGGCTCGCAATGGCATTGAGCTGTCGTACGTTGACCGCGTCGGTATCGGCTTTGCCGTCAGCCACATTGGCGATTGTCTTACCGCCGGCATCAATGCCTTTCGTGGTAACAGACGGGCCGTCTTTGATGGTAAGACCTTCGTTGTTGATCGTTACCTTATCGCCCGATTTGAACGTGTCGCTGCTTACGCTGGTAAGACCTTTGAGCTCTTTGTTCAGTTTGAGATTGTAACCGACTTTCTTGTTGCCTTCCGTGATATCACCGACAACAAGGTTTTCCTCTCCATCAACTACGGCGAGTTTCGGTCCGGTTACGGTGTATTCTTTACCGCCCGCAGTATTCGTGCCTTCGCTGACAGTGACATAGTCACCTGCTACCAAAGTGGTCTGCTTTTTCGCCGCTTCTGCCGCAGCATTTTTCGATACTTCTTTCAGCTGATCTTCTGTCGCTGCGCGGCCGGAAACAATATTGTCAGCATCCCATGTCGTATTGGAGAGCCCTTTGATTTGTCCCTTACCCTCCGTGCCGTCAACAGTGACATCTCCTGCTTTGATTTTGTCGCCGAGGCTTACCTTGTAGTTAGTCGGTTTTCCTTTTTCTACAATTGTTTCAACTTTGACGCCGCTTCCGTCTTCGTCACCTGTGACGGTTACCTTATTCGCATCGACATAGTCCTTGACGGTTTTTCCGGTAACGAGATTGCCGTCTTTATCTCCGCCAATGGTGCCGTCTTTCTTGATGTCTACCACATATTTGGTAGACTGATCATTTTGTTTTTCAGATTTAACGGTAATCTGGCTGTCCGCTGCCGCTTCTACAGTGACTTTGTTTCCCGCGACAGTTTGTTGCAGTTTGTACAACTGTCCGCCGTTTACTGCATCGGTACTGTTTTCAGATACGTCTCCGTCAGCCACGTTGGTAATTTTCTTCTTGCCTGCATCAATACCCTCGGTGGTAACAGACGGGCCGTTTTTGATGGTAAGACCGGTTTTGTCGAGCGTTACGTCATTACCTGCTTTGAACTTGTCGCTGCTTACGCTGGTAAGACCTGTGAGCTCTTTGTTCAGCTTGAGCTGGTAACCGACTTTCTTCTCACCTTCCTTGATGTCATCGACAACAAGGTTTTTCTCGTCTTTAGCTACGGCGACTTTCGGTCCGGTCACAGTGTATTCTTTACCGCCATTGGCATTCGTGTCTTCGCTGACAGTGACATAGTCACCTGCTACCACAGTAGTATGCTTTTTCGCCGCTTCTGCCGCATTTTGCGATACCGCTTTCAGCTGATCTTCTGTCGCTGCGCGACCGGAGACAATATTGCCAGCATCCCAGGTCGTATTGGAGAGTCCTGTGATTTGACCCTTACCCTCCGTGCCATCAACAGTGACATCACCAGCTTTGATTTTATCTCCCAGGCTTACTTTGTAGTTGGCCGGCTTTCCGTCTTCTGCAATGTTTTCGACTTTGACGCCGCTTCCGTTTTCGTCACCTGTAACGGTCACTTTATTCGCGTCGACATAGTCCTTAACGGTTTTCCCGGTAACGAGATTGCCGTCGTTAGTTCCGCCGATCGTTCCGTCTTTCGCGATGTCTACCACATATTTCGTAGACTTATCATCTTGTTTTTTAGGGGTAACGGTAATTTGGCTGTTTTCTGCCGCTTCTACGGTTGTCTTGCTTTCTTTGATTTCCGTTTCCAAACCGGCAACAGTTTCGTTTTCGGAAATATCGATCTGTTTTCCGTCAATACCGTATGTAATGGTCGAGCCATCTCTTGTTACGGTGAGTCCTGCGCCGGTTGCATCAAAGGTGACGGCATTATTGTCATTATTGATCGTTTTGCCGGCTTTTTCCGCGTCTTTGTCCGAGGTCGCCTTCAGAACCCAAGAGTTCATCTTCGCTTTGACGGTGGCGCTATCGTCAATCTGGCTATTGATTTGCTTGTTCAGCTTGGTTTCGTCCATGCCGAGCGTCAGGCCGTCATTGTTGACGGTGGCGTTGATGTAGTCATCACCCGTGACCGTAACCGTATCTTTTGCCTTTACAGTTTTCGTGCCTACGGTTTTATTGGCATCTTGTAAAGTCCAGCCTTCTTTGAGGGTCGTGATGTCTCCTGCATTGCCCGTGACTTTGCCTTCCAACGCCTTCAGCTGCGCGACGTTGACCGCGTCATTGTCGTGGATACCGCCCGCCACATTGACGATACGGCGATAGTTTGCGGCGAAATCCTTATCCCCTACTTTGTACGCCGGATTGCCGACCGAGACGATACCCGCCGCGGCTTTGACTTCTTCGTCGCTGAGGTATGCTTTTCCGTCAATCGCTTCTTTCGCGAAGGAGTTGCTGCCGATCGCGATGCTGTTTTCGTCATAGGCACGCGCGCCGAATCCGAGGGCTACGCCGCCTTTTTTGTACACAATGGTATTGGAGCCGAGAGCCGTTGCGAATTCCGCGCGGGAGTCCGCCCAATGACCGACCGACGTCGATTCTTTTTCAAATGTACGCGCCTGTTTGCCCAGTGCCGTGCTGTAATTCCCTTTGGCAACCGCCGCGGCACCGACCGCTGTCGTATTGGTGTCATGCGCTTCCGCGGCGGCCCCCAATGCCGTCGTTTGGAATCCGAAAGCGCTCGCTTTCATACCGATCGCCATCGAGTTTTCGCGTGCCAGTTTTTTCGGACCCGCTACTGTATCATCAGCGACCGGCAAATACGGTTCGCTCGGGTTCCATGCATCCCCCGGATTCGACATTCCCGTACCCAGATGACCCTGCGTTTTGGCGCCGACATAGGCGCCATCACCGATAGCAATGCCGCGGCCGCCCGTTTGATCTACCGTGCTGTTCGTTCCTACTGCAATTCCGCGATTCGCCAACGATTTTGCTTTCACACCGATGCTGATGCCACTCTCAGCAGCTGCTTCCGCATTCGTGCCCAATGCAAGTGCCTGCAATTTCGTCGCACTCGCCTGGTAACCGATCGCCGTAGTGAAATGACCATTCGTCTTGCTCTCAGTACCTAAGGCAACGGAGTACCAACCGTCCTCTACTTTGCTCTTCAAGCCAACTGCAACGGACTGAGTCCCGTTGTTCAAGGCCGACGGACCGATGGCAATGCTACCGTCTTTTTTCGCGCCGTCATTCTTGTAGTTCGAGCCCGCATCTTTATCCGTGCTGTTGACGGAGAAATAGTGAATGGGATCGAGGTTGTCAATTCGTTTTCCTAAGTTAGTAATCGACTGATTTTGCGCGATGTTAAGTTTGCTTCCGTCGATAGTGTACTTAATGGTCGAGTCTGTTCTTGCTACGGTGAGCCCGTCCCCGTCAGCCTCAAAGGTAACCGTGTTGCCGTTTTTGATGTCCTGCGGTGTTGTTTCGTCCTTTACTTTCAGTTTCCACGAGCTCATGACGCCATCGGGACCGTCGGTAATGCCGAGGTCTTTCTTCAGCTGGTTCATGTTCAGCGAGTAGGTGACGTTTCTGTCCGTATCGACAGTTGAGGTCAGCGAGGAGCCGTTCTCCGTTGCTTGCGTTGTTTTGTCTACCGCCGCTTTGAAGGTGACTTTCTGCTTCGTATCTCCACCGAGCGCGACGTCCGCCGCACCCGTTCCCGCGTCTTTCACGATGAAGCCCGCCTGCAGTTTTCCGATGTTCGCTGTGTTTGTCGTTACTTTTGGTGTCAGGTCTGCAATGGCGTTTTTATTCGTTGTAATATTGCCTTCGTTGGCCTCAACTTTTGTTTTTACATCACTCAACTGTTTGAAGTTGACCGCATCGCCGTCTGCCGCACCGGCTGCTACATTAGTGATTGTCTTGTTGCCCGCGTCAATGCCTGTCGTGGTGACAGACGGACCGCCTGTAATGGTAAGACCGGTTTCGCCAAGCGTGACGTTATTTCCTGCATTGAATACTTTACTGCTTACGCTGTCCAGTCCTGTGAGCGTTTTGCTCAGTTGAAGTTTGTAGCCAACTTTCTTGTCGTTCGCGTCCTTGTCATCAGTAACAGTCAAGTTGGTGTCTACGGAAGTAAGGCTCGGGCCTTTGACGGTGTAGGTCGTTCCCTTTCCGTCTTCCGTTTTTTTCGTAACGGTCACATAGTCGCCTGCTTCGACAGCGGTCTTGCTGTTTTTGAGCTGCGCGACGTTCACCGCGTCAGTATCCGCCAGACCTGCGGCGAGGTTGGTGATCTGTCTTGTTTTATCCGCCTTGCCAACAGAGACAGCGCCGTTTCCGGATTTCCATGTCGCATTGTCTGTTGTCGATGCTTTATCCGTAGCGGGATCGTACCCGAAAACACCGGCAGCGGTACTTGCTACGGAACCGGTACCCAAAGCCACGCCGCCTTCTTCGCTGACGTTGGCGTCATTGCCGAGGATGGTGACGTTAGATTTTTCGGTTTTCGCTTTCGTTTTCTGCGAGCCGATAATGATATTTCCGTTCACATTTTCCAACTCGTGGTTATCGCCCATGATGAGGTTATGACTCGAGTCGGCAACGGTGTTTCGATTGCCCGTCACGATGTTGTAAGTTACTTTCGGGGTGCTCTTTTCGTCATCAATACTCGTATTGGAAACTTCGTTGCCCACGCCGGAAACTTGCGTATAGAGAGCTCCCTGTACCATGTTACCGTCACCTTCGACGCTGACATGGCTTCTTCCTTTTTGGAAAAGACCGGTCGGGTCTCCGCCATCAATCGGATCAAGGAAGTCCTGCTCTTTTTGCTTATCTTCATCGGTCAGCGCTTCGTCATTATACGCGTCATGCACAAAGTTACCCGTACCACGGACAAACGTACCGTGAGACTCCTCTACTCTGTTCATGTTCCCGATAATTTTATCTTCCCGTCCACCATTTTCCGCATCTTGAGCAAAGATGGTGTTATTTGATCCGAGAATAATGCTTTGATCAAACTGTCCTTTTTTGACCGTCTCGGATCCACCGTTATAATTGTCCGAAGATTCACCGACAATGACACTGCCCTGTCCTCTGCTGAAAGAATTGCCACCTAAAGTAACGGCATCTTCACCGTCAGAAGCAGCGTTTACACCAATAGCAATAGAACCTGCTGCTTGTGCTCCGGTATTGCGGTAATTCGGTGATTTATCACTGGTATATTTTTTGTTAATAGAAACGAAACGGGTAGTGTGTCCTTCAATAGACTGCTGAAGATTGTTAATATCTTTTTCACGCTGATTTTTCAAGTAGTTGATGTTTGAAGTATTTCCGGCGACTTTTGTGGAAAGGTTACTGATGTCTCCGGCATTCTTTTGAATGTCTTGTTTTAATCTCTTTTCCGCCGCTTCTAAATCATCAGCTGCCCTGTATTGCAGATTTTTCAGCTGGGCCACGTTCACCGCGTCGGTACTTTTTGTACCTGCGGCGACATTGGTGATCTGGCGGGTTTCCGTAACCTGTTTCTTTAAATTATAATCATAAACATCTTTGCCTACACTAACAGCCGCTTTCGTGGATTTCCACGTAGGCGATTCCTGTTTTCTGCCCTCCTTATACGGGTCATAGCCATACACGCCGGCTTCGACCGTTGCCTGAGAGTCGCTGCCCAAAGCGACCGCGCCATCGATATCCGTTCTGGTGTTCACGCCGATAGTGACCGCGTCTTTCGCGTAAGCGATGGAATGAAATCCGATTGCCGTAGCGTTTTCCAGGGCCGCATTGGATTTGCTGCCGATCGCCGTACCGCCGTCAGCTAATTGTTTTTGCCAGATATCACCTACATTGGCAGTTCCGCCCAATGCGATCGAGTTTTTGCCGTACGCTCTGGCTTCCCGTCCGATAGCGACGGTATTATATGTCGTTGCCGTATCCTCTTCATTACCGGCAACCGAGCCGCGACCGATGGCAATCGTGTCACCGCTGTACGCCTGCGCCCCTTGGTTCGGCCGATCGTAGTTACCGCCGATGGCAATCGCACCGAGTCCTTTGGCACTTGCATTATTACCGAGGGCGACGGAGTCCACCGCCGATGCTTCCGAAGAGTAACCCATGGCGATCGCGTGATTCTTCGCTTTGCTGCTCAACCCGATAGCAACCGACCATTCGCCTGCTTTAATGCTGCTGCCTACCGCTACCGACTGCATGCCGGCTTTGGAACGGTTACCGACGACAACGGCATTTTCGTGAACTTCACTATGACCGCCGATGACAACGCTGTCCGTATCGTAGGCGTGGGAATCACTGCCGATGGCGACGACATAGGAACTGCCGCTACTGGTTGACCCTGTGCCCACAGTGACTTCGGAACCGATCGCGACGTTCTTCTGTCCCTGGATTTTCGCTTTATTACCGATAGCGATCGAGTCATTGCTGGTCACGCCGCCTTTGTTGCCCGTTTCCGCTTCATTACCGATAGCAATCGCGTTGTCATACCAAGTTTTGCTCTTGGTACCGATGGAAATACCGTTTTCTTTCAACGCGGTGGATTCCGTGCCGATCGCGATTTTATTCGGTTGGTTCCAATCTGTATACGCTTTCCAGCCGAGAGCGAGATCCCCTTTTGAATACGCTGCCGAACCTGTTCCGAGAGCGGTCGCATATTCTCCTTTTGCTATGGTCTTGAATCCCATAGCGACAGCGCCGTTGTTCCATGCGCTGGCTTCCGCGCCAATACTGATGGCGTTGATGGTGGGGTTCGCGGAGAGATCATAGTTCACATCCGGATCGATAGCGGATTCTTCAACGGCCTCTCCCGGATATTTTCTTGCTTCTATGGTCTTGCCCGTATTCACAGCAACGTTAACATAGTGCGCTGCCCCGTCCGCCGCATAAACCATATCCGCGGGGAAAAGAGCGCTCCCTAAAAGAACCGTCAGTACGGATGCCGCGAGTACACTGCCTTTGGCCCGGCCTGAGGTGCTTTTGACGTGCGAGTTCGCCATTTCTGAAGTCACGACCCAGCAGTTTTTGACCTTGCTCCAGATCAACTTATAAATTTTATTCATGCTTCCCTCCCACAACAAGCGATTGCTCTAATCGGCAATCCAATAATTCAATCATTTTTCTATAATCTTTTACATCACATTTATTATATATCATGCATATAGCAATATCAAATAAAGACATGTTTCACAGCACCGATACCGACATGCTTCATAGCACTGACCGATTTCCAGCCGTCACGCGTCGTTTTCGCCCGCTGCACGCGTTGATAGGACGCCGCGTATCTCCCAAGGAAACAAGCTGCCTTCACGGGAAAAGCATCCCACAGTAAAAAGAAATTCTATTATTCTTTGCGGAAGCTTTACAAAACAGAAAAAATATAATCTTTTTTAACCTTAATACAAACGGTCGCAAGCACGGAAAGCGACACGGTTTGCGAAACAAAGAGCGCGCCCGCGAGCAACGGTAAAAATTGCGCGCTGATGCGAGATGCTCTTTATCGTCTCCGCGCACGCGCTTTCCGTTCGTTTCGCGGGTAATTTCCGAGAAGCGAGCGCGGCTTTCGTTACTACGCCAACGCGCCTTAAAGCATACATCTCCCATGCAAAAAAGATCACGACGCGTATGCGCCGTGATCTTTTTCTGTCGTGAAAGGATGATTCTTTTCGCTGCCGTTTTTATTTTCCGGACTGCGCTTGGAGTGTCGCAAGCTTTTGCGTGATTGCCTTCATCTCGGCTTGCATGTCTCGGATCTGTTCGTCTTGCGCGTCCAGTTTTTGCGTTTGCGCGTCCAGCTTTTGCGCTTGCTCATCCAGTTTTTTCGCTTGCGCGTCCAGTTGTTGCGCCATTTCGGAGCGGGTAAGTTTCATGTACTCATTGCCTCTTCCCACTTTCATGGAGAAGCCGATATTGAGCATGTTTTCGCCACCGCCGAACGAGCCGCCG
>OJUT01000101.1_pt1 | contig 43099 bp, 39 predicted proteins | sample 1600031 | NCBI WGS metagenome assembly OJUT01 (sample SAMN04436804, study PRJEB24849) | human gut metagenome | biome: human gut; feature: NICU; material: stool | host: Homo sapiens | place: USA: Saint Louis, MO | collected 2011-05-03 | reverse complement strand
GCCTGTCACGCAGGGGGTCGCGGGTTCGAGTCCCGTCCGTTCCGCCACTTATTAAAAGCCCTGAGCTCACGCTCAGGGCTTTTTTTTTATCTGACGTTTAATTATTGCGAAATTAGCAAAAATCCTCTGCGTTTTGCGCTCTTTTTCTCTATAACAACGCCAGCGATAATCTTCCTCAGTTTACGAACATAATGATTGAGGAATAGTATGACTCTCCCTGCATTTGGTCTGGGCACTTTCCGCCTGAAAGACGACGTTGTTATCGCATCGGTTAAAACCGCACTCGAACTGGGTTATCGTGCAGTTGATACGGCACAGATCTATGAAAATGAAGCTGCCGTTGGACAAGCTCTCGAAGAGAGTGGTGTGCCGCGTAATGAACTGTATATCACCACGAAAATCTGGATTGAGAATCTCAGCAAAGATAAGCTGATCCCTAGCCTGAAAGAGAGCCTGAAAAAACTGCGTACTGACTACGTAGATCTGACGCTGATCCACTGGCCATCACCGAATGATGCCGTCTCAGTAGAAGAGTTCATGCAGGCGCTGCTGGAAGCGAAAAAGCAGGGCCTAACCCGCGAAATAGGGATCTCCAACTTCACGATTCCGCTGATGGAAAAAGCCATTGCCGCTGTTGGCGCAGAAAATATTGCGACCAACCAGATTGAGCTGTCTCCATACCTGCAAAACCTCAAAGTCGTGGACTGGGCAAAACAGCACGGGATCCACATCACTTCATACATGACGCTGGCCTACGGTAAAGCGCTGAAAGATGAAGTGATTAGACGTATCGCAGAGAAACATAACGCCACTGCTGCGCAGGTGATTCTGGCATGGGCAATGGGTGAAGGTTATGCCGTGATCCCATCATCAACTAAGCGTGAAAACCTGGCCAGCAACCTGTTAGCAGCGAATCTTCATCTGGATGCTGACGATAAAAAAGCGATCGCAGCACTGGAGTGCAACGATCGCCTGGTAAGCCCGGAAGGTTTAGCTCCTGACTGGGATTAAGTTTGACCCACCCTCTGTAACCTGAACCCTCACACAGCTCCTCCTGGAGCTGTTTTTATATGTTCACTCAGGAAGTCAATAAAGGCGCGAATGCGCGTGCTTACCGCTCTGTCACTGTAATACACTGCGCTAAAGGGCATTTCGACCGGCAGACGTTTGTCGGCCATCAGCTCCACCAGTTCACCCCGCGCTATCTCCTTATCAATCATATAGTCTGATAAACAGGCGATCCCGTTCCCTTCCAGGCAAAGCTGTTTCAGCGTCTCTCCGCTGTTAGACGATAATCCGCAGGTAATTTCATAAAGTTGACCATCGTGACAGGCAACAGGCCAGGTGTTCAGCGACACAGGTTCCGTAAAGCCCAGGCACAGGTGCTGCTTCAGTTCTTCAACCGCCTCTGGTTTACCATGTTCGGCAATATACTCTGGTGATGCGATAATTTTGCGGTAGCTGGCAAACAAAGGGCGGGCACGCAAGCTTGAATCTGTCAGTGTTCCCGCCCGGATCGCCACATCTACTTTACGCTCGATGAGGTTGATAAACGTCTCTGAGGAGACCAGAGAAAGCGTCATCTCCGGATAGCGTTCGCGGAAAGGCTTGATCAGCGGCATCAGAAAGTGAAGCACCACCGGCGTGGCCGCATCAATGCGCAGCAATCCACGCGGCGTGCTGCGGGTCTCCATAATCTCCGTCTCCGCTGCAGCCATCTCCTGCAATACCGACTGCACGCGGCGGAAGTAACGCTCTCCTTCTTCCGTCAGGCTCAGCTGCCGCGTCGTTCGGTTGAGCAGACTCACTCCAAGCTTCATCTCCAGTTTTTTTACCGAACGGCTGATGGCCGAATTAGCCTGTCCCAGCTGTTCGGCCGCGCGGCTAAAGCTGCCGCTTTCAACGACGGCGACAAAGATTGTCAGCTCTTCCGATGTTGCTTTCATTTTTGCACCACCTGCAAAATTCTATTGAGATTTTGACCATTTTTGTTATTTAAGCACTGGCGCATACTGCCTGTCATCTTAATCCTGATGATACGGAGTATTTTATGCCACTGGCGCTACTTGCCCTGACGATCAGTGCCTTTGCAATTGGCACGACCGAATTTGTTATCGTGGGCCTGGTTCCCACTATTGCTAACCAGCTTGCGATCTCGTTGCCCTCTGCGGGGTTGCTGGTATCAATCTACGCCCTGGGCGTCGCCGTCGGTGCGCCAGTGCTGACGGCCCTGACCGGACGTTTTCCGCGTAAGCAGCTGCTAGTCGCGCTGATGGTGCTGTTCACCGCCGGCAACGTTCTGGCCTGGCAGGCGCCGGACTACACCACGCTGGTGATTGCCCGTCTGTTGACCGGCCTTGCACACGGCGTGTTCTTCTCGATTGGTTCCACCATAGCAACAAGCCTGGTGCCCAAAGAGAAAGCGGCTTCAGCTATTGCGATCATGTTTGGTGGGTTGACCGTCGCACTCGTTACGGGCGTACCGCTGGGAACGTTTATCGGACAACACTTCGGCTGGCGTGAAACGTTTCTGGCCGTCTCCTTGCTGGGCGTCATCGCTCTGGTGACCAGCCTGCTGCTGGTACCGTCGAATATTCCAGGTCGGGCAAGCGCCAGCCTGCGCGATCAGCTGAAGGTGCTCACGCATCCGCGTTTGCTGATTATTTACGCGGTAACTGCGCTGGGCTATGGTGGCGTATTCACCGCCTTTACCTTCCTGGCGCCGATGATGCAGGACCTGGCGGGCTTCTCACCCAATGCCGTGAGCTGGATTTTGCTGGGATACGGTATTTCCGTTGCCATTGGCAATATCTGGGGCGGCAAGCTTGCGGATAAGCATGGTGCGGTACCGGCGCTGAAATTCATCTTCGCCGCCCTGGTTGTTCTGCTGATGATTTTCCAGTTCACGGCTTCGCTACACTACGCCGCGCTGGTCACGGTGCTGGTCATGGGGATCTTTGCCTTTGGTAATGTGCCCGGGCTTCAGGTTTACGTGGTCCAGAAAGCCGAGCTCTATACGCCAAATGCGGTGGATGTGGCATCGGGTCTGAACATTGCCGCATTTAATATTGGCATTGCGCTGGGCTCCATCATTGGCGGACAAACCGTAGCGCATGTTGGGTTAACCCAGACTCCGTGGATTGGCGCGGTGATTGTCCTGGTGGCCTTCCTGCTGATTGGCCTGAGTGGACGTCTCGATAAGCCAGCCAGGGTCGCGTTGGGTTAACATCAGTAAGTGCTTGCTTACAAAACTGGAAAGCGGTTTCTCAGAAATTGCGTTGAAAGTATGACCTAAAGTCCCTATAACATTAGAACCAGTCCGTTTTCCGGGCTGGTTCATGTTACAGAGGCTGTTTCCAAAAGTGCGAAAAAATACCTATGCCATGCGTTATGTTGCCGGAATGCCCGCGGAGAGGATCTTGCCTCCGGGGTCATTTGCGAGCATAAGCCAGGCATTACCCGCCGGCACGCCGTTAAGCAGCGATGAGAAAATCCGTGTACTGGTGTGGAATATCTTTAAGCAGCAGCGTGCCGAGTGGTTATCGGTACTCAAGAACTTTGGAAAAGATGCCCACCTGGTTCTGCTTCAGGAGGCGCAAACTACTCCTGAGCTTGTACGCTTTGCCACCACGAACTATCTTGCCGCCGACCAGGTGCCTGCGTTTGTCCTGCCGCAACACCCCTCAGGTGTGATGACGCTTTCAGCAGCACATCCGGTCTATTGCTGTCCACTGCGCGAACGTGAACCTATCCTGCGTCTGGCAAAATCGGCGCTGGTGACGGTCTATCCGCTGCCGGATACCCGAATGCTGATGGTCGTGAATATCCATGCGGTAAATTTCAGTCTGGGCGTGGATGTTTACAGTAAGCAGTTACTTCCGATCGGCGATCAGATTGCCCATCACAGCGGGCCCATCATTATGGCCGGCGATTTCAATGCCTGGAGCCGTCCGCGCATGAATGCGCTGTATCGCTTTGCGCGCGAAATGTCGCTGCGTGAAGTTCGTTTTAGCGATGACCAGCGCAAAAAAGCCTTTGGTCGTCCTCTCGATTTTGTCTTCTATCGTGGTTTGAGCGTGCACGATGCCTCGGTTCTGGTGACGCGCGCCTCGGATCATAACCCTCTACTAGTCGAATTCAGTCCCGGCAAACCTGATAAATAATGGTGTGTCAGGTCTGCCGTGGGGCAGGCCTGCGCGGGTGCTGCCCTTTATTTTTCACTCACAAAGGACAGTACGATGACAACAACACGCTCCCATCATGACAATGTAGAAAAACAGTTTGGTTCTCAGGCAAGTGCCTATCTGAGCAGCGCCGTGCATGCTTCTGGCCGCGATCTGGTGCGTCTCGGTGAACGTCTGGCGGCGTTCCCGCAGGCGCACGTGCTGGATTTAGGCTGCGGGGCAGGGCATGCCAGCTTTACGGCTGCGCAGCAGGTCGCTCACGTTACCGCGTTTGACTTATCCAGCCAGATGCTGGACGTTGTTGCCGGTGCGGCGAAAGCGAAGGGACTGGACAACATCGATACGCAACAGGGCTATGCCGAATCCTTACCGTTCGATGATGAGTCGTTTGAGGTGGTTATCAGCCGTTACTCCGCGCACCACTGGCACGATGTCGGCCAGGCATTGCGCGAGGTCAAACGTGTTCTGAAGCCGGGTGGCATCTTCATTATTATGGATGTGATGTCCCCTGGACATCCGGTGCGCAATATCTGGCTGCAGACGGTCGAAGCGCTGCGCGATACCTCACACGTGCAAAACTATGCCAGCGGAGAGTGGTTGTCGCTTATCACTGAAGCGGGGCTGATCGCGCGCGCGTTGATTACCGATCGCTTACCGCTGGAGTTCAGCTCCTGGATCGCGCGTATGCGCACCCCGGAAGTATTAAGCCAGGCGATCAGGCTCTATCAGGAGAGTGCGTCCGCGGAGGTAAAAGCGTACTTTGAACTGCAGGAAGATGGATCGTTTACCAGCGATACCATCATGGCCGAAGCGCAAAAAGCGGGATAAACAAAAAAGGCACCGAGGGGAATCGGTGCCTTTTTATCTTTCGATCGTGTTATCAGGAGTCTGGCGTCGCGCTGTTCTTCACAAACAGCGTCAACTGGTCGCCTGGTTTCAGGTTGTCAGTATCATTGTTCCAGCGCATCACATCCTTGATGTTCACGCCGTGTCGTTTTGCGATACTGGACAGTGAATCGCCCTTGCGCACGCGATAGGTAATGCTGTCGCTGTTGCTGGCGAGACGCTGTGCGCTGCTACCTGCACCTACCGTCAGAGTCTGACCCACTTTCAGGCCGGAGCTGCGCAGATTATTCCACTGCTGCAGATCCTTCGCATTCACGCCAAGACGTGACGCAATGCCCGAAAGCGTATCACCTGAACGAACCTTATAGCTGCGGCTGCTAACGGATGAAGCATCGGCGATCAGCGTTGACTGAACGGCGGCAATTTCACCCGATGCTAAAGACTCACGTAACTGCGCCGCATGTTTCTGCGGAACCATCACATACTGCGGGCCGCTTGCCCCCAGCGTCGAGCCTTTAACGCCTGCATTAAAGGTTTTCAATTTACTTACCGACATACCCGTCATATCAGCAACTTGTTGAATATCAACCGGATTGCTGAGGCGAACACGCGCCAGTGCACGACTTTCGTCTGGTGTTGGCAGTTGTACACCGTAACGCTTGCTGTTCTTGAGAATATCGCTCAAGGCCAGCATCTTCGGTACGTAAATCTTCGTTTCCTGTGGCAGTGAGAGCGACCAAAAATCGGTGGATTTACCCCGTGCTTTATTCGCTTTCATTGCCTTCAGTACACGACCTTCGCCACTATTATACGCTGCGACCGTCAACAGCCAGTCGCCGTCAAACATCTTGTTCAGACGTTGCATCATGTCGAGAGCGGCTGTCGTTGAAGCGACAACATCGCGACGCGCATCATAGTTGCGGGTCTGTTTCAGACCATAGTTTCGCCCGGTGCTCGGAATGATCTGCCAAATGCCTGCGGCATTGGCGCCAGACGTCGCGTGTGGGTCAAAAGCGCTCTCCACTATGGGTAGGAGTACCAGCTCCATAGGCATGTTACGTTTCTTAACTTGCCCGGCTATCCAGTACATATACGGCTCTGCCCGTAACGTTACATCGTGGAGATAGCTCTTATTACTTAAATACTTCTGTTTCTGTTCGCGAATCCGGGGATTTTCCGGAATTCCCATCTTTAGCTCGTCGCCAATAGAGGTCCACAAGTCTTGATCCTGCGCGTAAGATGTTCCATCGTCCATCCATCGCGCCGAACTTGCAAACTTCCCTGCTTCCCCTTGACCAGCCGCAGAAAGGCTCTGTGCGTGCTGTTGTACGTTGCTGCCGTTTTGCGACTGGCAACCTACAAGCAGGACAGAGGCGAGTAATATCGCTTTTGCCTTCATGTGTGTGTCAATAGTTGCTTAAAAGACGAGCGATGATAACGGCGAAATTTTGAAAAGGCAACCCGCAATTATCTGAAGTTATCTTTCTTTGACCTTAACCATGCAAATCGTTGTTCTGGTTGTTGCAAATTTGTTTCTTGGTTAATTTTATTAATTAAATCAATATCATCTGTTCGTAAAAATAAATTAATTTGGCGCTCGTTTTTCAGAATTACGGGGAGTGTTTTTTGGTTTTTTGCACGTAACTCCTTCACTTTGTGATAATAATCCTGAATCGCTCGATCCTCGGGTAAGAGGCTCACGGCAAACTTCATATTTCCTAATGTATACTCATGGGCGCAACAAATGAGCGTCTCATCGGGTAGCGCGTTAATCTTCTGTAAAGACTGATACATTTGAGCTGGCGTACCTTCAAACAGTCTTCCGCAGCCTCCGGAGAACAGCGTATCGCCGCAAAAAAGATAAGGCTTACTGTAGAAACACAGATGTCCCAAAGTGTGACCCGGTGTAGCAAATACGGAAAACTCCCACTCGCGTATGAGGATATTTTCGCCTTCTTCGACTACATGCGTGATTCCCTTATCTTGTGCTTCTGCCGGTCCGTAAACCACAAGATGCGGAAAATTGGCGCGCAGTTCAGGCACGCCGCCAGCGTGATCGTTATGATGATGCGTCAACAAAACGGCTTCTGGCTTCCAGCCGTTCTCTTTTATGGCGTGCAGAACAGGGGCGGATTCTCCGGGATCGACAATGACGCATCGGCGATCGTCGTCAACCAAAACCCAGATGTAATTGTCCTGAAACGCTGGAATACTGATAAGATTCATACATTACCTCTTAGAGCGTGGCGGGTGTTTTGATGAAACCGGCAAGGATACCTCAGACTGTCGCAGCACCGGAACGTTGGGCGGAATTGCCCTGGGGTGAATACTATCGCGAAGCGTTAGAACAGCAGCTGAAGCCCTGGCTCGCGAAAATGTATGGCTTTCACCTGCTTAAGATTGGCAATCTCAGCGCGGAAATCAATACCGAAAGCTGCGCTATCTCGCATCAGGTTAACGTCTCTCTCGGCGGATCGCCGGTTCAGGTGAAGGCAGACCCGCTGCATCTGCCGTTTGCGGAAAAATCCGTCGATGCGTGTTTGCTCGCACATACGCTACCCTGGTGCAGCGATCCGCATCGTCTGCTTCGCGAAGCCGATCGCGTGTTGATTGATGACGGCTGGCTGGTACTTAGCGGATTCAATCCGCTAAGCCTGATGGGCCTGCGTAAGCTAGTACCGGTGCTACGCCGGACTCCACCTTACAACAGCCGGATGTTCACCATGATGCGCCAGCTCGACTGGCTTTCGCTGCTGAACTTTGAGGTGCTTTGCTACGGTGGTTTTCAGGTGCTGCCCTGGGCGCGGCAGGGGGGCGTGGTACTGAGTACCCATCTCCCCGCATTGGGCTGTTTGCAGTTTATCGTTGCGCGTAAGCGAACCATTCCCCTTACGCTTAACCCCATGAAGCAGAGCAAGTCGAAAACGCCCATTCGCCAGACCGTCGGCGCCACGCGGCAGTACAAAAAAACCGATTAGGCGTCGGGCTGATAGCCCGCATCTTCATGTGCGGGATTGGATGCCGCAGCACGCGCCAGTTCGTCGCAGCGTTCGTTTTCCGGGTGGCCAGCGTGGCCTTTAACCCACTCCCACTTAATCTGGTGCTGGCCCAGCGCAGCATCAAGACGTTTCCAGAGATCGACGTTCTTGACCGGCTTCTTATCGGCGGTTTTCCAGCCGCGTTTTTTCCAGTTATGGATCCACTGGGTGATCCCCTGACGCACGTACTGACTGTCGGTGCTTAACACCACGTCACAATGTTCTTTTAACGCCTCCAGCGCCACGATGGCCGCCATCAACTCCATCCGGTTGTTGGTGGTCAGAAAATAGCCTTCGCTAAAGGTTTTTTCGTGCTGGCGATAGCGCATAATCGCGCCGTAGCCGCCGGGCCCTGGGTTACCGAGACAAGATCCATCGGTGAAAATTTCTACCTGTTTACGCATCTCTGGTAGACTTCCTGTATTCGAAACGTTCAGTTAAACGATAAGTCTGACATAAATGACCGCTATGAGCACTGCAATTACTCGCCAGATTGTCCTCGATACCGAAACCACCGGTATGAACCAGATCGGCGCGCACTACGAAGGGCATAAGATCATCGAGATCGGCGCCGTTGAAGTGGTGAACCGTCGTCTTACGGGTAACAACTTCCACGTCTACCTCAAACCCGATCGGCTGGTGGATCCTGAAGCGTTCGGCGTTCACGGTATTGCCGATGAGTTCTTGCTGGATAAGCCGACTTTTGCGGATGTCGCTGACGAGTTCCTGGAATATATCAAGGGCGCCGAGCTTGTCATCCATAACGCATCGTTCGATATCGGCTTTATGGATTATGAATTCAGCAAGCTTAATCGTGATATTCCGAAGACGAACACCTTCTGTAAGGTGACGGACAGCCTGGCGCTGGCAAGGAAGATGTTCCCCGGCAAGCGTAACAGCCTGGATGCACTCTGCTCGCGCTACGAGATAGACAACACCAAGCGAACGCTCCACGGGGCGTTGCTCGATGCCCAGATCCTGGCCGATGTCTATCTGACGATGACCGGCGGGCAGACGTCAATGAAGTTCAGTATGGAAAATGAATCCCAGCAGACGCAAGGCGAAGCGGGCATTCAGCGTGTTGTTCGTCAGGCCAGTCGCTTGCGGGTTGTTTTAGCCAGTGATGAAGAGCTTCTTAACCACGAATCCCGGCTTGATCTGGTACAGAAGAAGGGCGGCAGCTGTATGTGGCGCGCCTGAAAAAACGCCTGAATGCCTGTAAAATCATCGTTTGGGCGATTTTTGCAGCAAACGATTCAAAACGTGAGAAAAAGCGTTGACGAGATCGGAGGCGCACCGTAATATGCGCCTCGTTCCCCAAACGGGAACAGTGGAGCGGTAGTTCAGTCGGTTAGAATACCTGCCTGTCACGCAGGGGGTCGCGGGTTCGAGTCCCGTCCGTTCCGCCACTATTCAGAAGGCCTGAATCAGAAATGATTCAGGCCTTCGTCGTTTCAGCCTTCTGTAATCTCATCCTCTCACTTATTGTTAACATAAAGTTAATATTCATGGTGCAATTTATTAACAATTGCACAGGTGTAGTGCATTATTTGCACTATTGTTGTGCATTTCTCCATCGAACCTCTCCTCGCACCTCGTTCAGAATGTTTCTTTCTGTAAAAATAATTCACGCAGAATCATTTGGTTAACTCCTGCTTTCCAAAAATATGCCGAACCAATTACGTATTGGTTTGGTTATTGCTTAATCATTAGCACGATAAGCTTCATTCCATATCAATAACTTATCGTTAATAAAAATAAAGCAATGATGAAAGCGAGCGAACCAATATGGAAAAACCGTCACGGTTTCTGGCAAATTCCAGCACCGCGCTTGAGCAGCTGCGCGGGCTTATCAACCAGCATGAGTCAACACCAGGCATACCGCTGCCCACGGAACGTGAGCTGTCGGACACTCTCGGCGTAGGACGACGTGAAGTGCGTCGTGCGCTGGACGTGCTGGAAGAAGAGGGGCGCATCTGGCGTAAGCAGGGCAAAGGGACCTTTATTGGCCCGGCGGCACCTGTTGAACCGCTGGCCCTTCAGGGATTGGTTCAGCAGACCAACCTTCTGGAAGTGATGGAAGCTCGTCTACAGCTCGAACCCGGCTTAGCCCGGCTTGCGGCACTGCGTGCCACCAGGGAAAACCTCGCGCTCATGCAGCGCATGCTGGAACGCATCGACAAGGTCAGCCCGGATGACCGCGATCTCAACGAACTCTGGGACAGCGCCTTTCACCGGGCAATTGCCGAGGCGGCCGGCAACCGTCTGATGCTCGGCCTGTTTGATGCCATTGATGCCGTTCGGCGTGAACCGGGCTGGCAGCATCTGCGCGAATTAGCCCGCACGCCCGAACGTGTCGACAGCTATAACGACCACCACCATAAGATCATGTCTGCGATTATCCATCGCCAGCCTAATGAAGCCGCGGCCGCCATGCGCGAACACCTGCTCAGCCTGCAAACCGCCCTGATTCTGGCGATCCACCTTGAGGACGACTTCACGCCATGACGACAATACCCTTTAAGGACGCCACGCCCGTATTGCGGGTGCAAAACCTCAACGTTACGTTTGCTGGCTCGCCGGCTAGCGTGCTTGATGGTATCTCGCTGACCGTCAGGGCGGGCGAAACGCTGGCGCTGGTGGGAGAGTCCGGCTGCGGGAAAAGTATCACCTCACTGGCGCTGATGGGGTTACTGCCCGCCAGCGCGCAGATTGTCAGCGGCGAGATGCAGTTTCGCCGCCACGATCTGCGAAAGCTCTCGCCGCGGGAATATGCCGACCTGCGCGGCAGCGAGTTGGCGATGATTTTCCAGGAGCCGATGACCTCGCTCAATCCGGCGTTTACGCTGGGGGATCAGCTTAGCGAAGCGGTTATGCGGCACCAGAACGTCTCGCGCGCAGAGGCGATGAAGGTCGCGCTGCAGATCCTCGAGAAGGTACAGATCCCGGCGGCAGAGATGCGCCTGAAAGCATATCCCCACCAGCTTTCCGGCGGCATGCGCCAGCGGGTGATGATTGCGATGGCGCTGATTAACCATCCCAAACTGCTGATTGCCGACGAGCCCACCACTGCGCTCGACGTCACCATCCAGGCGCAAATCCTCGCCTTGCTCAACGCCTTAAAAGAGGAAACCGGCACGGCGGTGCTGATGATAACCCACGATTTAGGCGTCGTAGCAGAAGTCGCCCAGCAGGTAGCGGTGATGTATGCCGGACAGGTGGTGGAGCAGGGGAGCGTGGAGGCCATCTTTGCCGACCCGCAGCATCCGTACACCATCGGCCTGATGGGCTCGATTCCTTCACTTGGCGCACGCAAGGGCCAGCTCTCCACCATTCCCGGATCGGTCCCGCTCCCGGAATCCATGCCGAAAGGCTGCCGTTTTGCCACCCGCTGTCCGTTTGCGCAGTCGCGCTGCCATGCTGAAAAACCGCAGCTCACCGCGCTCGGCGCGGGCCATCAGGTCGCCTGCTTCCGCGTGCCGCTCGAACAGCACATTGCCCTGGGAGAAATCGCATGACCATGCCCATTCTTGAAGCCCGTGACCTCAGCAAGATTTTCCCCGGCCCCAAAAAACTCTTTACCCCGGCACGGTTTGTCACCGCGGTCGATCGCGTTTCGCTTGCCGTGATGCCGGGCGAAACGCTGGCGATCGTCGGCGAGTCCGGCTCCGGGAAATCTACCCTCGGTCGTCTGCTGTTGCGCCTGCTGGCCGCCAGCGAAGGGCGCGTGTTTTACCAGGGGGAAGAGATCACCGACGCCTCCGGTGCCCGCCTGAACCAGCTCCGGCGCGAGCTGCAGATTATCTTCCAGGATCCCTTCGCCTCGCTCAACCCGCGCATGACGGTGGAGCAGATCGTCGGGGAGCCGCTGTGGCTGCATCAGAACATGAAAAAAGCGGATCGCCAGTACCGCGTTGCCGAGCTGCTCAAAACCGTTGGCCTGCCTGCCGCCTGGGCCGGGCGCTATCCGCACGAGTTTTCCGGCGGGCAGCGCCAGCGTATCGGCATTGCGCGCGCGCTGGCCTCGGGACCGAAGCTGCTGCTGGGCGATGAGCCGGTGTCCGCGCTGGACGTCTCCGTTCAGGCGCAGGTGGTCAACCTGCTGGAAAGCCTGAAGCACCAGCTGGGGCTGACGATGGTGATTGTCGCCCACGGCCTGGCGGTGATCCGCCATATGAGCGACCGCGTGGCGGTCATGTATCTCGGGCAAATCGTCGAGCTTGCCACCGTCGACGAGATTTTTGACGCGCCGCTGCACCCCTATACGCAGGCATTGATCGCCTCGGCACCGCAGATGCAGCCGGGCGTTGAACGCGACGCGCCGCTGCTGCAGGGGGATCTGCCCAACCCGGCCAGCCCGCCGTCCGGCTGCCGTTTCCACACCCGCTGCCCGTACGTTACCGATGAATGCCGCCAGGTTGAGCCGATCAATCAGGTGCTCGACGGTGGACGTCAGGTTGCCTGTCATCGCTGGCAGGAGATCAACCGCGATCGCAGCATTATTCAGATCGCACCGCCATCCGCCGCCTTTCTGCGCCGCCGCGCGCTGTTTGAACACGCGGCCACCCACTCGTCCCTTCCTTCAAGGAACTCATGATAATGACAATGCGTAATTCTCTTTTGACCGTACTGGGAAGTGTTATGTTGCTTGGCGCGGCGCTGCCCGCCCATTCTGAAAGCGTGCTGCGGATCGGCCTGGGCGCTGACCCGGACATGCTCGACCCGCATCTGGCGCGCACCTACTATGGCCGCTTCGTCTTTGCCTCCCTGTGCGACAGGCTGGTGGACGTGGATGAAAATCTGAAGGTCGTCCCCGGCCTGGCTAAAGACTGGGCGTGGAGTGACGACGGTAAAACCCTGACGCTCAATCTGCGCGAAGGCGTCACCTACCACGACGGTGAGAAATTCGATGCCGCCGCCGCAAAATACAACCTCGACCGCGCCCTGACCTTAAAAGGCTCTCTGCGTAAAAGCGAGATCTCTTCCGTTGAATCGGTCGAGGTCACCGGCCCGATGCAGATTGCGCTGCACCTGAAGACCCCCGATGCCGCTCTGCTGATGCAGCTCACCGACCGCGCGGGCGCGATGATGGCCCCCGAGGCGGCCAAAAAGCCTGACTTTGCCGCCCACCCGGTCTGCTCCGGCCCGTATAAATTCGACAGCCGCGTGTCCCAGGACCGCATCGTGCTGACCCGCTTCGACAACTACTGGAACAAAGGCGCCTACCACTTCGACAAAATCATCTATCTGCCGATCCCGGATGCCTCCGTGCGCCTCGCGAACCTGCGCGCGGGCGATCTTGACCTGACCGAAGGCATCGCCGCAAGCGACGTTAAAACCGTCGAAGCCGACAGCAAGCTGGCGCTGGCGAAGGTGACGGGCCTGGGCTATCAGGGCATCACCTTCAACATCAACAACGGCAAGGTGCCGGCCAACGATCCGTTCAAGGACGCCCGCGTGCGCGAGGCGTTTTCACAGGCCATCGACCGCGATGCGTTGAACCAGGTGGTCTTCGAAGGGCTTTACACCCCGGCAAACCAGGCGTTTTCCCCGGTCAGCCCGTATCACGTCAACCTGCCAGTCCCGCCGCGTGACGTCGACAAGGCTAAAGCGCTGCTGAAAGCGGCAGGCGTCACCGCGCCGCTCACCGTCAACCTGCTGGTGCCGAACAACCCAACCTCACAGCAGGTGGGCCAGGTGCTGCAGGCGATGGTCGCCGAGGCCGGATTTAACCTGAACCTGCAGATGACTGAATTCGCCACGCTGCTGGATCGACAGCAGAGCGGCGACTATCAGCTGAGCTTCTCCGGCTGGTCGGGTCGTCCGGATCCGGACGGCAGCATCTACGGCTTTATCCACAGCAAAGGCACGCTGAACGACGGCCGCTACAGCAACGCGCAGGTCGATGAGTGGCTGACCCAGGCGCGCCAGAGCACCGATCAGGCCGCACGCCAGCCGCTGTACGACAAGGTGGTGAAGCAGCTGCAAACCGACATGCCGATTGCCTACCTCTACTTCGAGCCGCGCATTTTCGGTCTGAACAAAAGCGTGCAGGGCTTTAAGCCGTACCCGGACGGCATCGTGCGTCTGGCGGGTTTGACGCTGGCGAAATAAAGGTCCTGAGGAGAACCCATGCTGGAACTGATTTGCAAACGTCTGCTGCTGGCTATACCAACCCTGCTGCTGGTGAGCATGATGGTGTTCGGACTGCAAAAGCTGCTGCCCGGCGACCCGCTGATCGCCATGGCCGGGGAGGAGCGCGACCCGGCGGTCATCGCCCAGTTGCGTGCGGAGCTGAACCTCGATGCGCCGATCCCCGTGCAGTATTTCCACTGGCTGACGCGGGCGCTGCAGGGCGATCTGGGCGTCTCCTTACGCACGCACGAACCGGTGACGCAGCTGATCGCCAGCAAGCTGCCGGTCACGCTGGAGTTGTCCCTGCTGGCGATGATTATCGCGCTGGTGTTTGGCATCAGCATGGGGATCCTCGCGGCGGTGAACAAAAACAGCTGGGTCGATCACGGGGCGAACTTCGTGGCGATCTCGGGGATCTCGATCCCGCACTTCTGGCTGGGGATCCTGCTGATACTGGTCTTTTCGGTGAACCTGCAGTGGCTGCCCGCATCCGGCTACGTGCCGTTCAGTGAAGATCCGCTTCAGAACCTGCGCACGCTGCTGTTGCCCGCGTCCGTGCTCGGAACCGGCCTCGCGGCGACGCTGATGCGCCACACCCGCGCCTCGATGATTGCCGTGCTGAAAGCGGATTACATCCGTACCGCGCGGGCGAAAGGGCTGCTGCCGAAGGCGGTGATCCTAAAGCACGCGTTTCGCAACGCGCTGGTGCCGGTCATCACCCTCACTACGCTGCTGTTCGGCGAGCTGCTGGGCGGCGCGGTGCTGACCGAGCAGGTCTTCACCATTCCGGGCTTCGGCAAGATGATCGTCGACTCGGTATTTAACCGTGACTACGCGGTGGTACAGGGCGTGGTGCTGATCGTGGCGATCGGCTTCCTGATGCTGAACCTGCTGGCCGACGTGCTTTACGTCCTTATCAACCCGAAAATGCGAGGTTAACCATGGCGGAACTGACGACGCAAACCGTTACGCCCGCGCTGCCGCGCGCGCAAAACCGGGTGCTGAAGAAATTCCTCGCCAACAAAAGCGCGGTGATTGGCGCGGTGGTGGTGGGCTTCTTTGTGCTGGTGGCGCTGCTGGCGCCGTGGATCGCCCCGTTCGACCCGGTCAAAGCTAACTTCCTGGCGGTGCGCAAAGCGCCGTCGGCGATGTACTGGTTCGGCACCGACGAGCTGGGGCGCGACATTTTATCCCGCATAATCTGGGGAGCTCGCACCTCGCTGATGGCGGGCTGTATGTCGGTCGTTATCGCGGTGGTCATCGGCGTGCCGCTGGGGCTGGTGGCGGGTTACTTCCAGAAGATGTGGGACGGGGTGATCTCGCGGTTTATCGAGGCGCTGCTGGCCTGTCCGTTCCTGATCATGGCGATCGCGCTGGGGGCATTTTTGGGCCCGAGCCTGACCAACGCGATGATCGCCATCGGTCTTTCGGCGATGCCGATCTTCGCCCGCCTGACGCGCGGTCAGGTGATCGCTATTCGCAACGAAGAGTATATCGACGGCGCGCGGGCGATTGGTCTGCCGGATCGCTGGATTATCGTCAAATACGTCCTGCCGAACGTGATGTCGCCGATCCTGGTGCAGGCCACGCTGGCGATTGCCTCAGCGATTATCGCCGAAGCCAGCCTGTCGTTTTTAGGGCTGGGGCAGCAGCCGCCCAATCCGTCATGGGGCTCCATGCTCAACACCGCGAAAGGGTTTCTGGAGCAGGCGCCGTGGATGTCCGTTTTCCCCGGCGTGGCGATTTTCCTCGCCGTGCAGGGCTTTAATTTACTCGGCGACGGGCTGCGCGATGCGCTCGATCCGCGCCACGACTAAGGAGTCATGATGACCAAAGCGCTTGATTTTACGTCCGGTTACGCTTCACGCCGCCCGCCAATGCTGGGCCGTAACGCCGTCGCCACGTCGCAGCCGCTGGCGGCACAGGCGGGAATGAAAATGCTGCAGCTGGGCGGCAACGCCGTTGATGCGGCCATTGCCGCCGCGATGGCGCTGACGGTGGTTGAGCCGACCGGCAACGGGATCGGCAGCGACGCCTTTGCCATCGTCTGGGACGGTGAAAAGCTGCACGGCCTGAACGCGTCCGGTCGTTCGCCTGCGAGCTGGCATGCGGATCTGTTTGCCGGAAAAACCGCGGTGCCGGAAATTGGCTGGGACGCGGTGACCGTGCCGGGCGCGGTATCCGGCTGGGTGGCGCTGGCGGAACGCTTCGGCACGCTGCCGCTGACCACGCTGGCGCAGCCTGCCATTGACTACGCGCGCAACGGTTTCCCTGTCTCCCCGCTGATTGGCCATCTCTGGCAGCGCGGCTATAGCAAGCTGAAAGATCAGCCGGGTTTTAGCGCCTGTTTCGCGCCGGAAGGCCGCGCCCCGCGCGTGGGGGAAATCTTCCGTAACCCGGCGCAGGCGAACTCGCTGGAACTGATTGCCCGCACCAACGGTGAAGCCTTTTACCGCGGCGAGCTGGCGCAGAAAATTGCCGCTTTCGCCAAAGAACACGGCGCACACCTGACGGCTGAAGATCTGGCAAACCATCGCGTGGACTGGGTAGAGCTGCTGTCGCGCGACTTCGCGGGCGGTTCGGTGCAGGAATTGCCGCCAAATGGCCAGGGGATCGCCACGCTGATTGCGCTCGGCATTCTGGAGCAGTGCGGCATTGAGAAGCATCATCCGGATTCCGTGCAGTCCCTGCACCTGTCCATTGAGGCGATGAAGCTGGCGCTGGCGGATCTCGACCGCTACGTGGCGGATGAAGACCATATGGCGTTCGCGGCGAAAGAGCTGCTGAGCGACCATTATCTGAAGTCGCGCGCGGCGCTTATCAATCACGAGCACGCCTCTGATTTTGTCTACGGTTCCCCGACCCAGAGCGGCACGGTCTACATCAGCACCGCCGACGCCAGCGGGATGATGGTGTCGTTTATTCAGTCCAACTACATGGGCTTCGGTTCAGGCATTGTGGTGCCGGATACCGGGATCAGCCTGCAAAACCGGGGATGCGGGTTTGTGCTGGATCCCAATCACCCGAACGCGCTGGCGGGCAGCAAGCGACCGTTCCACACCATCATTCCGGGCTTTGCGATGGACGGCAACGGCCAGCCGCTGATGTCCTTCGGCGTGATGGGCGGCCCGATGCAGGCGCAGGGGCACATGCAGATGGCGCTGCGCATTATGCTGCACGGGCAAAACCCACAGGCGGCAATTGATGCCCCGCGCTGGCGCGTAGTGCAGGGCAGGGAGGTGATCGTTGAATCGACCTTCGATCGCAATACTATCGCCGCGCTGCGCGAGCGGGGGCATCAGATCGTGGTGGAAGATCCGCTTCAGGATTACAACTTCGGCGGTGCGCAGGTGATTTACCGCCTGCCGGAAGGCCACTACGTGGCCGCGACGGAAAGCCGCAAAGACGGGCAGGCGCTGGTGAGTTAATGATTTATCCTTCCTCTCCCAAAGGGGCTGAAGGGTCCCCACAAAATAATGCCTGCACGGACGCCCCCCTCTCCCTTGAGGGAGAGGGGCGGGGTGAGGGGAACATTTCACCCAATGCTAAACGGATCCGCATCCTGCCAGGCCGGAAACTTCTCGCGATACTCCTGCAGCGCCGTCAACGACAGCTCCGCATCAATGCGCGTCGCCTGATGCGGCTCGGCGGTGGCAATGATCTCGCCCTGCGGATTCACTACCCGGCTGTCGCCGCGGTAGTGATGCCCGTTGCCGTCGGTTCCCACGCGGTTACAGCCCACCACGTACGCCTGGTTCTCAATCGCGCGCGCCACCAGCAGTGACTGCCAGTGCAGGGAGCGCGGTGCAGGCCAGTTGGCAACATACAGCGCCAGGTCGTAATCGTTGCGGTTGCGCGACCACACCGGGAAGCGCAGGTCGTAGCAAACCAGCGGCAAAATACGCCAGCCGCGCCACTCGAACACCACGCGCTCGTGACCCGCTTCATAGTGATGATGCTCATCCGCCATGCGGAACAGGTGGCGTTTATCGTAAAAATGCACTTTCCCTTCCGGCTCCACCAGCAGGAAGCGGTTCACCGGCCCGCGATCCGTTTGCAGGGCGGCGCTCCCGGCGATCAGCGCGTTGGTCTGCTGCGCTTTGGCGTGCATCCAGGCGACCACCTCATCCTGCGGCATTGACTGCTGTGCCGCTTCCATGGCGAAGCCGGTCGTGAACATCTCCGGCAGGACAATCACATCACGCCCGGTAATGTCTTCCAGTTGACGATCGAAGTGGCGCAGGTTGGCGGGGCCATCCATCCACACTAAAGGTTGCTGCAAAATCGAAATCTTCAAACCAGGCACGATACAGACTCCTCAAAAGACCGCTTTTTGACACTGTAGCACGTCATTACGAGAAAATGTGGCAATAAAAAACCCCGCGCGGGGCGGGGTTTGTATAAGCGAAACGCGTTACGCCGCTTCAGGCTTGCGGTGCTTCTCCGGCAGCTTTACCGGCTGCGTCGCCAGCTCGTCCGGTTCGAAATCATCCACGTTAATGCTGCGCAGACGGCTCTCTTCGGCTTTCACCAGCAGAGCGGCTTCATCTTTATTGATAATGCCGCCGGCCAGCGCCTGTTTTGCCAGTTCGTCCAGACGGGTAAACGGCAGGTTTTTGCCCAGCTGTTTACAGATTTTCTGGTGAATCGGATCGGCAGCCATCACGTCCAGCAGCGCCTCTTCCAGCAGACCCACCGGGTTATGCGGCGTCGGCGTCAGATACTGACCACGACCGATACGGGAGCGGGTTGCGCTCGGTACCTGCAGGATCTTCGCCACCTTGTGGTCCAGCTTGTCGGACGGCGCCAGATGGTGACGACCGGTCGGGAAGATCACCGCGCGCAGAGCGCCCGCCACGAAGCGGTTCGGGAAGTTCGCCAGCAGGTCGTCAATCGCCTGTTCAGCCTGATACATCGCATCCTGAACGCCCCAGTGTACCAGCGGCAGATCCGCTTCCTGACGGCCTTCATCGTCGTAACGCTTCAGGACCGCAGAGGCCAGGAAGATCTGGCTCAGCACATCCCCCAGACGGGCAGAGATACGCTCGCGACGCTTCAGGCTACCGCCCAGCACCGCCATGGAGACGTCAGACAGCAGAGCCAGGTTGGCGCTAAGACGGTTCAGATGCTGGTAGTAACGTTTGGTCGCATCGCCGGTCGGCGTCGCGCTGGTAAGACCGCGCGTCAGGCCCAGCCAGAAGCTGCGCACCTTGTTGCTGCCCACGTGACCGATATGTTTGAAGAGCAGCTTATCGAAGGCATCCACGTCGTTGTTCTGCGCGGCAGCCATCTCTTCCAGCACGTACGGATGGCAGCGGATTGCGCCCTGACCGAAGATCATCATGCTGCGGGTCAGGATGTTTGCCCCTTCCACGGTGATGGCAATCGGTGCGCCCTGATAGCCGCGCGCCAGGAAGTTGCCTTCGCCGAGCATAATGCCTTTACCGCCCGCGATATCCATCGCGTCAATGATCGACTGCTGCGCGCGGTGGGTACAGTGATACTTCACAATCGCGGACAGCACGGCCGGTTTTTCGCCCAGCATAATACCGTAGGTAATCAGAGAAGCCGCGGCATCCATCACGTAGGCGTTGCCCGCGATACGCGCCAGCGGCTCTTCGATACCTTCCATCTTGCCGATGGAGATTTTGAACTGACGGCGGATATGAGCGTAAGCGCCAATCCCCATCGCGACCGACTTCAGACCGCCGGTTGAGTTCGACGGCAGGGTAATGCCGCGGCCCACGGACAGACATTCCACCAGCATACGCCAGCCCTGACCGGCCATTTTCGGACCGCCGATGATGTAGTCAATCGGCACAAAGATGTCCTGACCGCGGGTCGGACCGTTCTGGAACGGCACGTTCAGCGGGAAGTGACGACGACCAATTTCAACGCCTGGGGTAGAGGTTGGGATCAGCGCGCAGGTAATGCCCAGATCTTCTTCACCGCCCAGCAGTTTTTCCGGGTCAGAGAGCTTAAAGGCCAGACCCAGCACGGTGGCGATTGGCGCCAGGGTGATATAACGCTTGTTCCAGGTCAGGCGCATGCCCAGCACCTGCTCGCCCTGCCACTCGCCCATGCAGACCACGCCGGTGTCCGGGATCGCGCCTGCATCGGAGCCCGCTTCCGGGCTGGTCAGCGCGAAGCATGGGATTTCCTGACCGCGTGCCAGACGCGGCAGGTAGTGATCTTTCTGCTCTTCGGTACCGTAATGCTGCAGCAGTTCGCCCGGGCCTAAGGAGTTAGGCACGCCAACGGTAATCGCCAGGATCCCGGAGACGCCTGCCAGCTTTTGCAGGACGCGAGCCTGAGCGTAAGCGGAGAATTCCAGACCGCCGTACTCTTTCTTGATGATCATCGCGAAGAAGCGATGTTCTTTCAGATACGCCCACAGCTCTGGCGGCAGATCGGCCATTTCATGAGTGATGGCAAAGTCGTTGGCCATACGGCACGCTTCTTCCACCGGGCCGTCAATAAAGGCCTGTTCTTCAGCGGTCAGGCGCGGCTGCGGATAGTTATGCAGCTTTTTCCAGTCCGGGTTGCCCTGGAACAGATCGCCTTCCCACCAGGTGGTGCCCGCATCAATCGCTTCTTTCTCGGTACGCGACATGGGCGGCATCACTTTGCGGAAGCCTTTGAACACCGGCGCAGAGATCATTGATTTACGCATCGGGGCCAGGTTAAACGGCAGAAGAATGATGGCAAGAGGGACTAAAAGCCAGATATTCCAGAGGCCTGCGGCGCCAAGCGCAGCGGTCCAGGCCAGAAGAATCAGGCTGCTCAGGAATAAACTCACGCGGTGATAGAACAACACACCGAGCAGAACAACGGTTGCGAGAATGCTCAAAATCATCATAAAGAAAAGCTCCCTTGCTTGTAGGAGGTCTGACCACTTGTGATGATATGGTTGTAGTTGATGTTATTTCCTTTAGCAATGTGTTTACAAAATAATTACAACTTGGTTCACATTGTTCGCGTTTTAGCCGGCACAAAAAATCAAAACGCCGGACGTTTCGCATGGCTTTAGCTTCTCGCTTTTCCCGCTATCCGGTACACTCCACTGTGTTATTTCATCAATACTGAAGGATTATCCTCATGTACCAGGATCTTATTCGTAACGAACTGAACGAAGCGGCGGAAACGCTGGCGAACTTTCTGAAAGATGATGCCAATATTCACGCTATTCAGCGCGCAGCGGTCCTGCTTGCCGACAGCTTCAAAGCCGGTGGCAAAGTGCTCTCCTGCGGTAACGGCGGTTCCCACTGTGACGCTATGCACTTCGCAGAAGAGCTGACCGGACGCTATCGCGAAAACCGTCCGGGCTACCCGGCGATTGCGATTTCCGACGTGAGCCACATCTCCTGCGTAGGCAACGACTTCGGTTACGACCACATCTTCTCCCGCTATGTTGAAGCGGTAGGCCGTGAAGGCGACGTGCTGCTGGGGATCTCTACTTCTGGCAACTCCGGCAACGTGATCAAAGCGATCGCCGCCGCGCGTGAAAAAGGGATGAAGGTCATCACCCTGACCGGTAAAGATGGCGGTAAGATGGACGGTACGGCGGATGTCGAAATTCGCGTTCCGCACTTCGGTTATGCTGACCGCATTCAGGAAATTCACATCAAAGTGATCCACATCCTGATCCAGCTGATCGAAAAAGAGATGGTTAAGTAAGAAGGCTATTTTATTTGCCATTTTGAATCCGGGCAGTGCTCGAAATCCTCACGTACTACGTGTACGCTCCGGTTTCTGCGCGCTGTCCGAATCCAAACTGGCTGCAACAATTACGCCTTCCCGCGTTAAGGCGTTTTGTGGAGGTGCTGTATGTGCGAACTGCTCGGGATGAGCGCCAATGTGCCAACCGATATCTGCTTTAGTTTCACCGGGCTGGTTCAGCGCGGTGGAGGAACCGGGCCGCATAAAGACGGCTGGGGCATCACCTTCTACGAAGGCAAAGGGTGTCGCACGTTCAAAGATCCACAGCCCAGCTTTAACTCACCGATTGCCAAACTGGTGCAGGACTACCCGATCAAGTCCCGCTCGGTAATCGCCCACATCCGTCAGGCTAACCGTGGCGAAGTAGCGCTGGAAAATACCCATCCGTTTACCCGCGAGCTGTGGGGCCGAAACTGGACCTACGCGCACAACGGGCAGCTCACGGGCTATAAGTCGCTGGAGACGGGCAATTTCCGCCCGGTCGGCGAAACGGACAGCGAAAAAGCCTTCTGCTGGCTGCTGCACAAGCTGACGGAGCGCTATCCCCGCACGCCCGGCAACATGACTGCCGTATTCAAATACATCGCGACGCTGGCGTCTGAACTGCGTGAAAAAGGCGTGTTCAACATGCTGCTCTCTGACGGCCGCTATGTGATGGCGTTCTGCTCGACGAATCTGTTCTGGATCACCCGCCGTGCGCCGTTTGGCGTGGCGACGCTGCTGGATCAGGATGTGGAGATAGACTTTCAGAAGGAGACCACACCGAACGATGTGGTCACTGTTATTGCAACGCAGCCGCTGACGGGCAACGAAACCTGGCAAAAGATTATGCCAGGCGAGTGGGTGCTATTTTGTCTCGGGGACCGTGTAATTTGACGCCAGCTGTGGATGGACGACTTCGTGGCTCAGCGGTTTGCTGACCACGTAACGGCCATCTACGATAGAGACCACCGGTGGCTTGTGGGTCTGCTCAAAGTAGTCGTAACCCGGCTTCAGCTGTTTCCAGAAATCCGCGTAGTATGAGTACTTGTGACGCGCCATGTTGGCGTCCGTCATGCGGAACGGATAGATGCTGACCTGTACGTTAGGCTGCCCAAAGACCAGCGCGCCCGTCACGAACTGGAAAATCTCATCAATGCCGGAGTCGGTCATCGCATAACAGCCGATAGACACGCAGGCACCGTGGATCATCAGATATTTACCTTCATAACCGTGTGCACGGTCATAGGCATTCGGGAAGCCGATGTTAATGGCTTTATAGAAGCGGCTGTCAGGCTTGAGCTGGCTGCGCTGAACGTTGTAGAACCCTTCCGGACTTTTGAAATCGCCCTGACGCTGTTTTGGCCCCAGTCCGCCGGAGTAGTTACAAATTTTGTAACTATCAAGCAGCTGATATGTCTCGCCCATTTTGACAAACAGATCGAGAGTGCGCTCTTCCTTGAAGATCTGAATATAAACCGGCGATCCCATTAACTGCTGTTTATATTCCTTGCTGACCGGCGTCGTTGAGCTATTACTGCTGAGCAGTCCGGCAAACGACATGCACGGCATCAGAAGCATCGCAATGAACAATGCGATTTTACGCATACTACTAGTTCCTTGATAAAACCATGACCAACTTGCCAGGACGGCAAAAGAGACCCGAAATCAGATTATTCTGTTAGGAGCGCTCACATTAGCACCGCTATAGATTTTCGCAAGAGCCGGGCGGTGAGTTTACAAATTAGTTTTACTTTATAAACCATCAAAATTGCGATGGCTCCAGGAACTTTGCGCATTAGCTCGCAATTTGGCGCGCGCGACGGCGGATTCCCTGCCCGCGGGAAGGGGAAAATGTTACACTTTGCGCCCACTGGATTGTTGTTCATGGAAACCTGCTAACCACATGTTTAAAATTAAAAAAGGACTTGATCTGCCGATTGCAGGCGTGCCAGCGCAGCACGTTTCGACAGGCGCAAGTGTCCGTCATGTCGCCATTTTGGGCGAAGACTACCTGGGTATGCGTCCTTCAATGCTGGTACAGGAGGGCGAGCGCGTTATCAAAGGACAGACGCTCTTTGAGGACAAAAAAAATCCCGGCGTGATGTTCACAGCCCCCGCGAGCGGCACCGTTGTGGCCATCAACCGTGGCGAGCGGCGCGTTCTGCAGTCGGTGGTTATCCGCATTGAGGGCGATGAAAAGCGTGAATTTGCCCATTACGACGCCGCAGAGCTCGCGTCGCTGAACCGTGACGCCGTTCAGAATCAGCTCCTGGCGTCCGGTTTATGGACCGCGCTTCGTACGCGCCCCTTCAGCAAATCCCCTGTTCCGGGCACGGAACCGGCCGCGATTTTCGTCACGGCCATCGACACCAACCCGCTCAGCGTGGACCCGGAACCGGTTATCCTGGCGCAGCGAAAAGCTTTTGATGCAGGACTCACAATTCTAACCCGCCTCACGCCCGGAAAAGTGCACGTTTGTCAGGCCGGCGGCGGCAAGCTTGGCGGCCATCCGCTGGGGCAGGTCACGTTTAATGAATTTTCTGGCCCGCATCCGGCGGGGCTGGCCGGGACGCACATCCATTTCCTTGAGCCAGTCAGCCTGACGAAACAGGTCTGGCACCTTAATTATCAGGACGTCATCGCCATCGGTAAGCTCTTTACTACGGGGGAACTCTGCGCTGAACGGATAATCGCCATCGGCGGACCGCAGGCTGCAAACCCGCGCCTGGTGAAAACGCTGCTGGGCGCTGACATCAACGAACTGCTGGTGGGGGAAACGAAAGAGGGCGAAAACCGCCTGATTTCCGGCTCGGTCCTCAGCGGACGCCATGCTGCCAATGCGCACGCGTACCTGGGACGTTTCCATTTGCAGGTCAGCATTGTGCAGGAAGGGCGGGAGAAAGAGCTGTTTGGCTGGGTTCTGCCAGGCGCAGAAAAATACTCCGTCACCCGAACCACGCTGGGCCACTTCCTGCGTAATAAGCTGTTTAACTTCTCAACCAGCACGCACGGTGGCGAGCGCGCCATGGTCCCGATTGGCAACTACGAGCGCGTCATGCCGCTGGATATTCTTCCCACCGTGCTGCTGCGCGATCTTCTGGCCGGCGATACCGACGGCGCGCAGGCGCTGGGCTGTCTGGAGCTTGACGAAGAAGATCTGGCGCTCTGTACCTATGTCTGTCCGGGCAAATACGAATATGGACCGGTATTGCGCGAGGTGTTAACCCGCATTGAGCAGGAAGGATAACCGATGGGCTTAAAACACCTCTTTGAAAAAATTGAGCCGCACTTTACCGAAGGGAAGCTCAAAAAGTACTACCCGTTATATGAAGCAACGACGACCATTTTCTACACGCCGGGCCTGGTGACGAAGGGGGCGGCGCACGTTCGCGACGCCATCGACCTTAAGCGGATGATGATTCTGGTGTGGTTTGCCGTCTTCCCGGCGATGTTCTGGGGCATGTATAACGTCGGCCTGCAGACCATTCCGGCGCTGCACCACATGTACGATGCACAGCAGCTGGCGCAGGTGATCCAGTCCGACTGGCACTACCGTCTGGCCCAGTCGTTAGGGGTGATCTTTGCGCCAGACGCGGGCTGGATCAGCATGATGACGCTGGGCGCGGTGTTCTTCCTGCCGATTTACATCACGGTATTCGTCGTGGGCGGCTTTTGGGAAGTGCTGTTTGCCATTATCCGTAAACATGAGATCAATGAAGGCTTCTTCGTTACCTCTATCCTGTTTGCCCTGATTGTTCCCCCAACGCTACCGCTCTGGCAGGCGGCGCTTGGCATCAGCTTCGGCGTGGTGATAGCCAAAGAGATCTTCGGCGGCACCGGGCGGAACTTCCTCAACCCGGCGCTGGCGGGACGCGCGTTTCTGTTCTTTGCTTATCCGGCGCAAATCTCGGGCGACCTCGTGTGGACGGCGGCAGACGGTTTTTCCGGCGCGACGCCGCTTTCACAGTGGGCGGCACACGGCGGCGAAATGCTGGTTAACAACGCAACGGGTCAGCCAGTCACCTGGTTTGATGCCTTTATTGGCAATATTCCGGGCTCTATCGGAGAAGTCTCTACGCTAATGATTTTGCTTGGCGGCGCGATCATTCTTTTTGGTCGCGTGGCCTCCTGGCGGATCGTTGCGGGCGTGATGATCGGCATGGTGCTGACTGCCACCCTGTTCAACGTAATCGGCTCGACTACCAATCCGATGTTCTCCATGCCGTGGTACTGGCATCTGGTGCTGGGTGGCTTCGCGTTCGGCATGATGTTCATGGCGACGGACCCCGTCTCTGCCTCGTTTACTGACAAAGGTAAATGGAGCTATGGCGTGCTCATTGGCGCGATGTGCGTCCTGATCCGCGTGGTTAACCCGGCGTACCCGGAAGGGATGATGCTGGCCATTCTGTTTGCCAACCTGTTTGCGCCGCTCTTCGATTACCTGGTGGTGCGGGCCAACATTAAGCGGAGGAAGGCGCGTGGCTGAGGTTAAAAATAACGACAGCATCAGCAAAACGCTGCTGGTGGTGCTGGTGCTCTGTCTGGTCTGTTCTATTGTCGTGGCCGGTTCCGCCGTGGGGTTAAAACCCCTGCAGCAGGAGCAACGTGCGCTGGATAAACAGCGCAACATTCTGGCCGTCGCCGGACTGATGCAGGAAGGAATGAGCGCAGATGACGTTTCGGCCGTCTTTGCTGAACGTATTTCGGCGCGTCTGGTGGATTTAAAAACGGGTGAACTGCTGGATAAAGACCCGGCAAAATTCAACCAGGCGCTGGCGCTTAAAGATCCGCAGATGAGCCTGACGCTGGAGGCATCGCAAGATCCCGCCGGGATTAAGCGTCGCAGCAACCTGGCCGAAATCTATCTGGTTCGCGACCCCCAAAAACGTATTCAGGAAGTGGTACTGCCTATTTACGGTAACGGTCTGTGGTCAATGATGTACGCGTTTGTGGCCCTTGATACCGATGGGCGCACCGTAAAAGGCATTACGTATTACGACCAGGGCGAAACGCCGGGGCTGGGTGGCGAAGTTGAGAACCCTAACTGGCGGGCACAGTTTGTCGGCAAGAAAGTGCTCGACGATAACGGTCTGCCTGCGCTGAAGGTGATGAAAGGGGCGGCACGTCCCGGTGACGACTACGCCGTTGACGGGCTTTCCGGCGCAACGCTCACATCAAAAGGCGTGCAGCACAGTTTTGATTTCTGGATGGGCGAGCTGGGCTTTGGTCCTTTCCTGAAAAACGTACGTGAAGGAGCGCTGAACAATGGCTGATACCGGTGAACTGAAAGAAGTTAAAAAGGTGCTCATTGGCCCACTGCTCGCCAATAACCCGATCACGCTCCAGGTGCTGGGCGTCTGTTCCGCTCTGGCGGTAACGACCAAGCTGGAAACGGCGGTGGTAATGACGCTGGCGGTCACACTGGTCACGGCATTCTCCAGCATGTTTATCTCGATGATCCGCCACCACATTCCCAACAGCGTGAGGATCATCGTACAGATGGCGATCATCGCCTCGCTGGTGATCGTGGTCGATCAGCTGCTGCGCGCCTTCGCCTATGAAACCTCAAAGCAGCTCTCGGTGTTTGTCGGGCTGATCATCACCAACTGTATCGTCATGGGGCGTGCGGAAGCCTACGCCATGAAAATGCCGCCGCTGGCGAGCTTTATGGACGGCATCGGCAACGGCCTTGGCTACGGCGTGATCCTCCTGACCGTTGGGTTCCTGCGCGAGCTGATTGGCAGCGGCAAGCTGTTTGGCATCACGGTGCTGGACACGGTGCAAAACGGTGGATGGTATCTGCCAAACGGCCTGTTCCTGCTGGCTCCCAGCGCATTTTTCATTATCGGTTTGTTGATCTGGCTGATTCGTACGTTGAAACCAGAACAGCAGGAAAAGGAGTAACCGACGATGGCTCATTACCTGAGTTTGTTTGTGCGGGCGGTGTTTGTTGAAAACATGGCGCTCGCGTTTTTCCTCGGCATGTGTACGTTCCTTGCAGTTTCCAAAAAAGTGTCGACGGCATTTGGTCTCGGTATCGCGGTCACCGTGGTGCTCGGCTTATCTGTACCGATCAACAATCTGGTGTACAACTTTGTGCTGCGGGACGGCGCGCTGGTGGAAGGAGTTGATCTCAGCTTCCTGAACTTCATCACCTTTATCGGAGTGATCGCGGCGCTGGTGCAAATCCTCGAGATGATCCTCGATAAGTATTTCCCGTCGCTCTACAACGCGCTGGGGATCTTCCTGCCGCTGATCGCGGTGAACTGCGCCATCTTTGGCGGCGTCTCGTTTATGGTGCAGCGTGATTACAACTTCAGCGAATCCGTAGTGTACGGTTTTGGTTCCGGCATCGGCTGGATGCTGGCGATTGTCACCATGGCGGGGATCCGCGAGAAAATGAAGTATGCCAACGTGCCTGCGGGTCTGCGTGGCTTGGGGATCACCTTTATCACCACCGGGCTGATGGCGCTGGGCTTTATGTCCTTCTCCGGTGTGCAGCTATAAGGGCAAACAGATGGAAATTATCCTTGGCGTGGTGATGTTCACGCTGATTGTACTGGTGCTGTCAGGGCTTATTCTGGCGGCGCGCGCGAAGCTGGTGAATTCCGGCGACGTGGTCATTGATATTAACGACGAGCCGCAGAATCAGATCCGCACGCCGGCGGGAGACAAGCTGCTCAACACGCTCTCCGGTAACGGCATTTTTGTCTCCTCAGCCTGCGGCGGCGGCGGTTCCTGCGGGCAGTGCCGCGTGACGGTAAAAGAGGGCGGTGGCGATATTCTGCCAACCGAGCTGGCGCATATCACAAAGCGTGAGGCAAAAGAGGGCTGTCGTCTGGCCTGCCAGGTCGCGGTGCGCCAGAACATGAAGATAGAGCTGCCGGAAGAGATCTTCGGCGTCAAAAAATGGGAGTGCGAGGTTATCTCTAATGATAACAAAGCCACCTTTATTAAAGAGCTGAAGCTGCGGGTGCCGGAAGGCGAGCATGTCCCGTTCCGCGCCGGAGGATACATTCAGATTGAGTGCCCGGAGCACGCTGTGGCCTATGCGGACTTTGACGTGCCGCATGAGTACCGCGCCGACTGGGACAAATTCAATCTCTTCCGCTTTGTATCTGAGGTGAAAGAGCCGACGCTGCGCGCCTACTCGATGGCCAACTACCCGGAAGAGAAGGGCATCATCATGCTCAACGTGCGTATCGCCACGCCGCCACCGAATGTGCCGGATGCACCGCCGGGCGTCATGTCGTCATACATCTGGTCCCTGAAGCCTGGCGATAAGGTGACGATCTCCGGCCCGTTCGGGGAGTTCTTCGCGAAAGATACCGACGCGGAAATGGTCTTTATCGGCGGCGGTGCCGGTATGGCCCCGATGCGCTCGCACATCTTTGACCAGCTCAAGCGGCTGGGTAGCCAGCGTAAGATCAGCTTCTGGTACGGGGCGCGCTCGCTGCGCGAGATGTTCTATGAAGATGAGTTTGAACAGCTGGCGCGTGAAAACCCGAACTTCACCTTCCATGTGGCGCTTTCCGATCCGCAGCCGGAAGATAACTGGACGGGCTATACGGGGTTCATCCACAATGTGCTGTATGAAAACTACCTCAAACAGCACCCGGCGCCTGAGGACTGCGAGTTCTATATGTGTGGTCCGCCGATGATGAACGCCGCCGTGATTAAGATGCTGAAAGATCTCGGTGTCGAAGATGAGAACATCTTGCTCGATGACTTTGGAGGCTGATGATGCTGACGTTTCTGGCAACCTTTGTGGTGTTTGTGCTTGTCATCTTCGGCATGTCGTTAGGCTGGATCGTTAAGCGGAAAAGCATTCAGGGCAGCTGCGGCGGTATTTCCTCTATTGGGATGGAAAAGGTTTGCGACTGCCCGGAACCGTGCGATGCGCGGAAGAAAAGGATGGTCCGCGAACAGCAGCGCATTATTTAATTTTTTTGTAAGCCGGGTAAGGCAAAGCCGCCACCCGGCGTTCTCACATCTGCTTCTCAACCCTCATTTGTTTACTGTATACTTATCCAGTGATGAGTGAGGGCTTACTATGCGCAAAATAATCCATGTCGATATGGACTGCTTTTTTGCCGCAGTGGAGATGCGTGACAACCCGGCGCTGCGGGATATTCCCATCGCCATTGGCGGCAGCCGCGTTCAGCGTGGTGTCATCAGCACCGCCAACTATCCTGCGCGCAAATTTGGCGTGCGCAGCGCGATGCCGACGGCGATGGCCTTAAAGCTCTGCCCTCATCTCACGCTTCTGCCCGGCCGGTTTGAAGCCTATAAAGAGGCTTCCCTTCATATTCGGGAAATCTTCTCCCGCTATACTTCTTTGATAGAGCCGCTGTCGCTGGACGAAGCCTATCTGGATGTGACCGACAGCGTGCACTGCCACGGCTCCGCCACGCTGATGGCGCAGGAGATCCGCCAGACGATTTTCAACGAGCTGAATCTGACGGCTTCGGCGGGCGTCGCGCCCGTTAAATTCCTTGCCAAAATTGCCTCCGATTTAAATAAGCCCAACGGTCAGTACGTCATCACGCCTGACGAGGTGCCGGCGTTTTTGAAAACGCTGCCGCTTGGCAAAATACCTGGGGTAGGAAAAGTCTCCGCCGCAAAGCTGGAAAGCATGGGGCTACGGACCTGCGAAGATGTGCAGCGAAGCGATCTCGCCATGCTGCTCAAGCGCTTTGGAAAGTTTGGCCGCGTGCTGTGGGAGCGCAGCCAGGGGATTGACGATCGCGATGTGAACAGCGAACGGCTACGAAAATCCGTCGGCGTTGAGCGCACCCTCAGTGAAGATATTCATGACTGGTCCGAATGCGAAACCATTATCACGGAACAGCTTTACCCGGAGCTGGAACGACGCTTAAGCAAGGTGAAGCCGGACCTGCTGATTGCCCGTCAGGGTATCAAATTAAAATTCAACGACTTCCAGCAGACCACGCAGGAACACGTCTGGCCGCGTCTGAATAAGGACGATCTCATTGCGACGGCGAAAAAGGCATGGGAAGAGCGCCGGGGCGGGCGAGGGGTGAGGCTGGTGGGATTACACGTCACGCTGCTGGATCCGCAGTTAGAGCGACAGCTGGTTCTGGGATTGTAAAAAAGCCCGGTGGCTCTACGCTTACCGGGCCTACGTTTTTCACCCTCTCCCTTTGGGAGAGGGCTGGAGTGAGGGTATTACTTAACTGGGATCGCTTTCAGCAGTTCAGTCAGCAGCGTCCAGTAGTGACCGACGCTTTCGATATGAACCTGCTCATCCGGCGAGTGCGGGCCGGTAATGGTTGGCCCGATGGACACCATGTCCATGTCCGGATACGGTTTCTTGAACAGGCCACATTCCAGACCGGCGTGGATCACCTGAATGTTCGGCGTGCTGTTGAACAGACGCTGATAGGTTTCACGCACCAGCGCCATCACCGGAGAACTTGCATCCGGCTGCCAGCCCGGGTAGCTGCCTTTTGCAGACGTTTTCGCGCCCGCCAGCGTGCCCAGAGATTCCAGCATGCTCACCACGTACTCTTTACCGCTGTCGATCAGAGAGCGGATCAGGCAGATGATTTCCGCGCTGTCGTTGCTCATGGTCACCACGCCCACGTTCAGTGAGGTTTCCACCACGCCTTTCGCCACGTCAGAGTTGCGGATCACGCCGTTTGGCGTCGCGTTCAGCAGCTGAACGAAAGTGTCACGAGACTGCGCGGTCAGCGCGGCTTTATCTGTAGATACAGATTCCAGCACCACGGTCAGGTTTTTCTCTTTCGCCGACAGTTCGTTTTTCAGGATATCCAGGTATACGCTGGAGAGTTTTTTCAGCTCGTCCGCTTTTGCCGCGGGAACCGCTACGGTGGCGAACGCTTCGCGCGGAATCGCGTTACGCAGGGTACCGCCGTTGAAGTCCACCAGACGCAAATCCAGCTCGGCCGCATGGCCTGCCAGGAAGCGCGCCAGCAGCTTGTTGGCGTTACCCAGACCCAGGTGAATATCACCGCCGGAGTGGCCGCCTTTCAGCCCTTTCAGCGTCAGCTTGAAGGTCTGGAAGCCCGCAGGAATCGCTTCGCGCGACAGCGACAGGGTAGAGATGAAATCAATCCCGCCCGCGCAGCCCATGTAGATCTCACCTTCTTCTTCAGAGTCGGTGTTGATCAGGATGTCCGCCTGCAGCCAGTTCGCCTGCAGACCGAACGCGCCGTCCATGCCAGCTTCTTCGGTCATGGTCAGCAGCACTTCCAGCGGACCGTGCTCAACGCTGTCGTCGGCCAGCACGGCCAGCGCAGAGGCCATACCGATGCCGTTATCCGCGCCCAGCGTGGTGCCGCGTGCTTTCACCCAGTCGCCGTCGATGTACGGTTGAATCGGGTCTTTGGTGAAGTCGTGAACGGTGTCGTTGTTCTTCTGTGGCACCATGTCCAGGTGCGCCTGCAGCACAACCGGTTTACGGTTTTCCATCCCTGCGGTAGCAGGTTTGCGGATCAGAATGTTGCCAACCTGGTCACGTTCAGCATGCAGACCTTTTTCCTTCGCCCAGCCCATAATATGTTCGGCAAGCTGTTCTTCATGGTAGGAAGGGTGTGGAATGGAGCAGATTTTCGCAAAAATATCCCACAGCGGCTGCGGAGATAATTGAGACAGTTCAGACACGATAAGTCTCCTTGTCGAGGCGCTGCAAACAGGGTTGCAGGTCACAGGGTTAGCAGGTTAATAGTTACCACAAGTCAGGCTTGCGAGATGAAACTGAGAATACCACTTTCTCTGCTGGCTGGTAGCATAAAGCATGTAAAAACTCAGGCAGAGGGCGCTAAACACTGGTTTTTAGTGCGTCAGATCTCTATAATCTCGCGCAACCTATTTCCCCCTCGAACACTTTTTAAGCCGTATAAAAACAGGCTGGGACACTTCACATGAGCGAAAAATACGTCGTCACCTGGGACATGTTGCAGATTCACGCACGCAAACTGGCTGCGCGTCTGATGCCTTCCGAACAGTGGAAAGGCATTATTGCCGTCAGCCGTGGCGGTCTGGTACCGGGGGCGCTGCTGGCACGTGAGCTGGGTATTCGTCATGTCGATACCGTTTGCATCTCCAGCTATGACCATGACAACCAGCGCGAGCTGACCGTGCTGAAACGTGCGGAAGGCGACGGCGAAGGTTTCATCGTTATTGATGACCTGGTAGATACCGGTGGTACTGCGGTTGCTATCCGCGAAATGTATCCGAAAGCACATTTCGTCACTATCTTCGCGAAGCCTGCTGGCCGCCCGCTGGTTGACGATTACGTGATTGATATCCCGCAGGACACCTGGATTGAACAGCCATGGGATATGGGCGTGGTCTTCGTACCGCCTATTTCAGGCCGTTAATACCAGTACGTAACTTTACACGCCCGACTATGTCGGGCGTTGTTCTTTTTGGCCTGCCACGCGTTACAATAGTCTTCATATGACGTATTCATGGAGGCAACGCAATGACGCAGGCGAATCTCACCGAGACTCTCTTCAAACCCCGTTTCAAACACCCTGAAACGTCGACGCTGGTGCGTCGCTTCAATCCGGGTACCCAGCCTGCCGTCCAGTCCGCGTTAGACGGTAAAAATGTGCCTCACTGGTATCGCATGATTAACCGCCTGATGTGGATCTGGCGCGGTATTGACCCCCGTGAAATCCTTGATGTGCAGGCACGTATCGTGATGAGTGAAGCCGAACGTACCGACAGCGAACTCTACGACACCGTGGTGGGCTACCGTGGCGGAAACTGGATCTACGAGTGGTCTAAACAGGCGATGCTCTGGCAGCAAAAAGCCAGCCAGGAAGAGGACGCCACGCGCAGCGGCAAGCACTGGCTGCATGCGGCCAATCTCTACGCAATTGCCGCGTATCCACATCTAAAAGGTGATGAGCTGGCGGAGCAGGCCCAGGCGCTGGCGAACCGTGCTTATGAAGAGGCGGCGCAGCGTTTGCCGGGCCAAATGCGCGAGCTTGAGTTCAGCATTCCAGGTGGCGCACCCGTCACCGGGTTCCTGCATATGCCGGAAGGCGACGGCCCGTTCCCGACCGTCCTCATGTGCGGCGGGCTGGATTCGCTGCAAATTGATTATTACAGCCTGTATGAGCGCTACTTCGCACCAAAAGGGATCGCGATGCTGACGCTTGATATGCCTTCAATTGGTTTTTCATCCAAATGGAAACTGACTCAGGATTCCAGCCTGCTGCACCAGCATGCGCTCAAAGCGCTGGAAAACATTCCGTGGGTTGACCACACCCGCGTGGCGGCATTCGGCTTCCGTTTCGGCGCGAACGTCGCGGTGCGTCTGGCTTACCTTGAATCTTCTCGTCTGAAAGCCGTCGCCTGCCTCGGCCCGGTCGTACACGCTCTGCTCAGCGATCCCGCACGCCAGGGGAGCGTACCTGAAATGTACCTTGATGTGCTGGCTAGCCGCCTTGGCATGCATGATGCATCAGACGAAGCGCTGCGCGTTGAGCTCAATCGCTACTCGTTAAAAACGCAGGGGCTGCTGGGACGTCGCTGCCCAACGCCGATGCTGTCTGGGTTCTGGAAAAACGACCCGTTCAGCCCGGAAGAAGAGTCGCGATTAATCACTTCGTCATCTGCGGATGGCAAATTGCTTGAGGTGCCGTTCAGCCCGGTCTATCAGAATTTCGACAAATCACTGAAAGAGATTACGCGCTGGATCGCTCAGAGATTGTGTTAATAGATTGCTAAATTTCACTGGTTTGGTAAAACAGTGGCTTCACAAAAGGAGATCGCAATGACGTTACCGAGTGGACACCCGAAAAGTAGACTGATTAAGAAGTTTATGGCTCTCGGCCCGTATATTCGAGAAGAGCAGTGTGAAGAGAATCGCTTTTTTTTCGACTGCCTGGCTGTATGCGTCAACGTGAAGCCTGCACCCGAAAAACGTGAATTCTGGGGCTGGTGGATGGAAATGGAAGCAGAGGAAAAACGCTTTACGTATAGCTACCAGTTTGGCCTGTTTAATAAAGACGGCAACTGGCAGGCGACCACGATTAAAGATCAGGAAGTGATTGACCGCCTGGAATATACGCTAAAAGAGTTTCACGATAAGGCACGCGCGCTGCTGGCTACCCTGGATCTCAAGTTCGAACCCGCGGATGACTTTTCCAGCGAAGCGGTGAAGCTGACTGCCTGATGGTGTCACAGCGCCGGGTGGCGGCTTCGCCTTACCCGGCCTACAAATTCTCCCTCTCCCTGTGGGAGAGAGGCGGGGTGAGGGCACCAGACCCCATTAATCCCCGACAAAAAAACCGGCATCAAGCCGGTTTTTTTATTTCACATCATCAGAACTGGTAGGTCATACCTACAGCAACGATGTCATCGCTGCTCACGGCCAGTTTATTTTTGTCGTCAATCTGGTTGATTTTATAATCAACAAACGCGGACATATTTTTGTTGAAGTAATAGGTCGCGCCAACGTCAATATATTTCACCAGATCTTCGTCGCCAATACCTTCAATATCTTTGCCTTTAGACTGGACATAGCCAAGGGACGGGCGCAGACCGAAGTCGAACTGATATTGTGCGACCACTTCAAAGTTCTGCGCTTTATTAGCAAACCCACCGGAAATTGGCGTCATATTGCGGGTTTCAGAATACATCGCAGCCAGATAAATATCGTTCGCATCATATTTCAGACCGGTTGCCCAGGCTTCTGCTTTCTGGCCCTGGCCACGTGCCAGCAGGTTCTGAGCATTGGTGCGGTCAGAGTTGGTGTAGGCGCCGCTGACGGCGAAATCGCTGCCACCGAAGTCATAGGTCAGAGAGGTACCAAAACCGTCGCCGTTCTGTTTCTTGGCGTCACGGTTTTCGTTTTTGCCCTGGTACTGCAGCGTCATGTCCAGACCGTCAACCGCGCCGAAGAAGTCGGTATTTCGGTAGGTCGCCAGGCCGGTAGCACGCTTGGTCATGAAGTTATCGGTTTGTGCGGAAGAGTCACCGCCGAATTCAGGGAACATATCGGTCCATGCTTCGACGTCATACAGGGCACCCAGGTTACGGCCGTAATCCAGTGAACCAAAGTTTTTCAGCTTAAGACCAGCAAACGCCAGACGCGTCTTCTGAGAGGAGTCGCTCTCAGCTTTGTTACCTGCAAATTCAGATTCCCAACGGCCATAGCCCGTCAGCTGATCGTTAATCTGCGTTTCGCCTTTAAAACCGAAACGAACGTAAGTCTGATCGCCATCTTTGGTGGCATCATCGCTGATGTAGTGCATGGCTTTCACTTTGCCGTACACGTCCAGCTTATTACCATTTTTATTATAAACTTCAGCTGCGTGAACGGATGCAGAAGCCACTACGCCCATAACCATTAATGCCAAAGTGCTCTTTTTCATTTTCGATCCTGTCTTATAAACGCGCTAAAAAATTCGCTGGACGATAAGCTCATGCCTAAGTCCCGTGAAAAAACAGGAAGGGTTTTATCGTTCTGGAATGAAACTTTTATGACAAACTAAGAATAATTTTAAAAAACTGTGATTTATTATTTCGGTAATAAAAGTGTCAAATTCCCCCGCTACGCTTCCTGATCCCGCGCAACAAAGTGTTTCGCGATGTGCTAAGGCAGTTGGCAACGGGGCTGACTCCTGCTAAAACGTTCGTTCGACATTACTTTCCCTTATCGTTGAACGGCAGAGAATCATGAGTGACAGCCAGACGCTGGTGGTAAAACTCGGTACCAGTGTTTTAACAGGCGGATCGCGCCGCCTAAATCGCGCCCACATTGTTGAGCTTGTACGTCAGTGCGCTCAGCTACATGCCGCAGGGCATCGTATTGTGATTGTGACCTCCGGGGCGATTGCCGCCGGGCGTGAACACCTGGGTTACCCCGAACTCCCCGCGACGATCGCTTCCAAGCAGCTGCTGGCCGCCGTGGGGCAAAGCCGACTCATTCAACTCTGGGAACAGTTGTTCTCCATCTATGGTATTCACGTCGGGCAGATGCTGCTGACGCGTGCGGATATGGAAGACAGAGAGCGCTTCCTGAACGCCCGCGATACCCTGCGCGCGCTGCTGGACAACAATATTGTTCCGGTCATCAACGAGAACGATGCCGTTGCTACCGCTGAAATCAAAGTGGGTGATAACGATAACCTCTCGGCGCTGGCCGCGATTCTGGCCGGTGCCGATAAATTACTGCTTCTGACCGATCAGCAGGGGCTGTTCACCGCCGACCCGCGCTCCAACCCGGAAGCCGAGCTGATTACCGACGTTCAAGGCATCGACGATGCGCTGCGCGCCATCGCCGGTGACAGCGTTTCAGGCCTCGGAACGGGCGGTATGGGGACCAAGCTGCAGGCCGCTGACGTCGCGTGCCGCGCCGGTATCGACACCATCATTGCAGCGGGCAGCCGCCCCGGCGTGATTGGCGACGTAATGGAAGGTATCTCCGTCGGCACCCGCTTCCACGCCCAGGAATCCCCGCTGGAAAACCGCAAGCGCTGGATATTTGGCGCGCCTCCTGCTGGCGAACTCGTCGTCGATGAAGGGGCAACCGCCGCGATTCTGGAACGAGGAAGTTCATTACTTCCTAAAGGAATTAAAAGCGTGACAGGCAACTTCTCCCGTGGTGAAGTGATCCGTATCCGTAACCTCGAAGGCCGCGACATCGCCCACGGCGTAAGCCGTTACAACAGCGACGCGCTGCGCCGCATCGCGGGTCACCACTCGCAGCAGATCGACGCCATTCTGGGCTATGAATATGGCCCGGTTGCCGTGCATCGCGATGACATGATTATTCGTTAAGGAGCCAGAACATGCTGGAACAAATGGGCGCAGCCGCGAAGGCCGCCTCTTACAAACTGGCGCTCCTTTCCAGCCGCGAGAAAAACCGCGTGCTGGAAAAAATTGCTGATTATCTGGAGTCCCAGTCCCAGGAGATTTTGCTCGCCAACGAGCAGGATTTACTGGAAGCGCGTCGTAACGGCTTGAGCGAAGCGATGCTCGACCGTCTGGCGCTGAATCCGGCACGCCTGAAAGGCATCGCCGACGATGTGCGTCAGGTCTGCAATCTGGCCGACCCGGTAGGGCAGGTGATCGACGGCGGGCTGCTCGACAGCGGTTTACGCCTGGAGCGCCGCCGCGTGCCGCTCGGCGTCATCGGCGTTATTTATGAAGCTCGTCCAAACGTGACGGTGGATGTCGCCTCTCTGTGCCTGAAAACCGGTAACGCCGCTATTCTGCGCGGTGGGAAAGAGACCTGGCGCACCAACGCCGCGACGGTGAAAGTCATTCAGCAGGCGCTGGAAGAGTGTGGCTTACCGGCGGGGGCCGTACAGGCGATCGAGAGCCCGGACCGCGCTCTGGTCAACGAAATGCTGCGCATGGACAAATACATCGACATGCTGATCCCACGCGGCGGCGCGGGCCTGCACAAGCTGTGCCGCGAGCAGTCGACGATTCCGGTGATCACCGGCGGTATCGGCGTGTGTCATATCGTTGTCGACGACACCGCTGAGATTGAACCGGCGCTGAAGATTATCGTGAATGCGAAAACCCAGCGTCCAAGCACCTGTAACACCGTAGAAACGCTGCTGGTGCATCAGGATATTGCGAACACCTTCCTGCCGGCTCTGAGCAAACAGATGGCAGAGAGCGGCGTGACGCTGCATGCTGACGCCAGCGCGCTCGCACTGCTTCAGGATGGCCCGGCTAACGTTGTTCCCGTAAAAGCGGAGCAGTACGACGATGAGTTTCTGTCACTGGATCTGAACGTGAAAATCGTTGCCGATCTCGACGACGCCATTGCGCACATCCGTGAACACGGCACGCAGCATTCTGACGCGATCCTGACGCGCACCCTGCGCAATGCCGATCGCTTCGTGAACGAAGTGGATTCTTCAGCGGTATATGTGAATGCCTCCACCCGCTTCACCGACGGCGGCCAGTTCGGCCTCGGCGCAGAGGTGGCGGTCAGCACGCAGAAACTGCACGCGCGCGGCCCGATGGGGCTGGAAGCGCTGACCACGTACAAGTGGATCGGCTTCGGTGACGATACGATTCGTGCGTAAATAATCACGGGTGATGCAAAAATAGCCGTTTGATTCAAAAGGGCATTGACGCATCACCCGGATAGATCTAACCTTTTGCCCCGTGGTTACGCTCGTAACCGGCCTCTCAGGGCCGATATAGCTCAGTTGGTAGAGCAGCGCATTCGTAATGCGAAGGTCGTAGGTTCGACTCCTATTATCGGCACTCACACAACAAAATCCTTTAAAAACAATGGATTGAGATAAATCTTGTATCTCAAGATACAATCTTTTTTAAGGGATTCTATGACCAACAGTTGCCGCTATAGTTAACAGTGGCTACTCAGGGACGTAAACACGTAGCGGTCTGTCGCTGTAAAGCCCTAACAGGTACAAAGCGTGCACAGTCAACACGAACCACAATCAATCCTAATCAGATGACGTAGCCAACGTCTCTAAACCATCCCGACAGGCATTTAAGGCGGATGTGCGGCCTTGTGGCTGCGTAAATCGGTAATGAGTGGTATACCGGCTCTGCCAGCACTTCTCTCACGCTCCTGACGGTACACGAGCACCCTGATAAGGCGTGAACTTTCTGGCAGTCTCATTCTTTTTTTACTTCAAAGGTAACAAAGAAGGGGATCATGTCCGTAGATATTCTTCTGCCTCGTTACCATGGGCAGATCCTGTAACCGATAGCCGGTCCGCGCTGCGTATGACCGACATGTCGGGTGGCCCGAACAGCATGGTGAACGTCGACGGCACCATACTGAGGATCAATCATGTGCGGACGTTTAGGCGGTGGGCTGTGGGGAAGCAGAAGGACGCAGTCAGGCTGGGAAGGGGATCGGTTTCTGGAACACCAGCAGGCGGATTTTACTCATGCCGGAAACGGTATCTCAGCCCGGCAAAATGGGCGCAGAAAGTTATTCGTTTTGGCCGCATGTCAGAATTTTTTCATCGCAAAGCTCTCCGGATGTAGTTATGAATGAGTGAGAGGGCCATTCCCTGTTAATTTTTACAGCAGAACTGGGAACGTCAAAGTCATCTTAATCCGGAAGCAAGGCATTTTTTATCTCACTGAATGCGAGTGGTTTGTTTTGTACCCGAGAATTTACATAAGTTAGGATTCATTGTGACCCCATGAATTGTGGCAATGAACCAATTTTTTCACTTGAAACGAATTAATATATGAAAAATAAAGCCATGTCCTTAATAATGATTAGTCAGCTTCTGCTATTGCTATGCTTTCATTAAATAAAGCCAAAAGATAAATTTTTATGCTGTTATTATATGACTAATAAAAAAGTGACAATACAGTATGGTTATAAATGGAAGTTTTAAAAAAATCATATTTCAATGAGTTGATTATTGGCAGGTTACTTGCTGATTATTGGCAGGTTACTCACTATAGATCCCAATTTGGACTCGATAATCATTTGAGTTTCTACGCCTTAAGGCTATGCTTAAAAGCATTATCTGATATCGTATAAAAGGTTCAACGGGAGATTTATGCAAACCGTGATTAACTTAAAAACGGAAAAACAGACGCTTATTGTCCTCCACTCGTTTGAGGATTTTAAAAAATGGTATTTGCGTTTTTTTGATTTGAGTATTTTTGCCGAAGGTGAAGTGAGTGCCCTTCTGAATGAGGGGAAACCTGAGCATTATCCCTGTATCCCCCTGATTCTTGATAAAAATATGAATCTTATATTTTTTGATGCAACGTCTGTAAACTGCTGGTGTGAACAGTTGAAGTCCATCACCTTAAAACATAAGCATTAAGTTGATAAATGCAAAACCTGTGCTATATATTATACCTACTGGCTTGTTTTGGTTGCAACTATGAAAAAAAAATCAACCCGCACTGATACCCATTATCTTAAAGTGATAATGGATAAAATTGAACCATTTTTAAATTATGAGAATTATGGTGCAAATACACGGTTTACTATTAATGAAAAACATAACGAAAAATGTTATTTCATTAAAAGCGGTGCGGTTTCGTTGTATCGGTATCCTGACGGAGTATTACTGGAAATTTTTGATGCGCCGACACTAAGAGGTTACATACCACTCATTAAAGACAGTGAAACAGAATATGTTATCAAGCTATTATTAGCATCCGAGGTTGCGATTGTTTCCAAAGAAGCATTGTTTAATTTATTATCGACTCAAAATTTATGGGAAGAGTTCGCACGTTATCAAATGGCGCTTATTTCATCTGTATCAGAAGTCATTTACAGACTATCGACGCCTAACAGTTATGAGTCAATCCGCCATCAGTTGATTGAATTGATGGCAAAGCCGAGTGAAATCAGGGAACTCATTACGGCTGAGAACTATATCCGCTGTAAAACCCGCATGTCCCGAAGCAGTATAATGCGGATATTATCGGATCTTAAAACAGGTGGTTATATTACGATTGAAAGAGGGATTCTACGTGGAGTGCATAATCTCCCGCTAAAATACTAGGATAATCTTCACGGATTCAGAGGTGATAATTATTACAGACGTAACAGGAAGAACGTATAACAGGATGTTTATTTTGCGAAGAGTTTATATTATCTCTGATGATCAATTTTTTGCACTGGGTATTGCTAGCCTTTTTTATATGGTAAATGCAAACATCATTCGCCCGGAAGATATATTTAATAAAAAACAAGTCATTGAAGAAGGGATTTGCTATTTATACATAAAAAACAGAAAGTTGCATCAACAGTTGTGTTATTATTTCAGATGTATGCCGTGTAAGTTTATATTTTTTTTGCCAAACGCACATTGTGATATCGAAGCAAAGTTTAGGTATTATTTCTGGTCTGCCAAAATAGATCTTCACTCTTTGATGAAAAGAACAGCACAGGTCTCACTCTATTACAATTATAATGTTCATTTCACATTAACTTCTGCGGCTCAGAGAAGTATGGAATTAATTTCACAGGGTGTTGAAACATATGTCACCAGGATTAAGGCCAGCAATAAAGATGCTAAAGTAGTCCATAGACATTACCGGGCTGTCATCAAGTCTGTAGGAATTGAGAGCGTAAGCGTTCATAATTTATTTCTTACAGAATATATCGCTGTAAGTCATATGTTGATGGTCTGGCTTTCAAGTCGGACAGAACGTACTATATTTCGGAATCTGAAACAACAAAAGATTGTTAATGCTGGATTGATTCACTCAGTATAAGTTTCAGTAATTAATATTATCTATATAGAAGCATTAAGAAAGGAAAAATGTATCTAATCACAGGATTAATACACAAGGCAGGGGGGGCGCCTGTCGTATGGAAACATTATTCTTCCCATAAGCTTACACTGGAGCAGTGTGTAAAAATGCTATCCAGGCCAAAGGCGGCGGGTAAAAGCTATGGATATCCGGTTACGATTACTGATTATCACTGCAAAAAAATGGTGGGAAATGACCGGTAAAATACCCCTCATAAAAAATGAAGGCTGACACGAGAGGAGCATTGTCTGCTAGCTTGACGAGCGGAAGGATGAGTTATGGAAAAGCATCATCCTGATACTATATTACTTATGATAAAGAGTATGCCCAATTTTTGCGCATTAGCCATTACATTCTTCCGACAGCGCTGGCAAACCATCACACATCACCTGCAGCTCATTAAACATCCTTGCCACATGGAAACCATCGCACACCGAATGGTGGACCTGCACCGCGAGAGGCAACAACATTTTTCCATCCTGTTCGTAGTATTTGCCAAACGTGAACATTGGGGAAAAGAAGTTCTTCATATGCGCAATATTCATCGTAAAGTTCGTAAACGTTACCCACGGAATAGACGAGACGAAAAAGACGTTTTCACGGGACTCTTCCTTAGGCCAGTATGAAAGACTATTTCCATAGCGGGCCGTATCATCTGCATACGTGTTCTGGAAGTGATGAATATTGCCGTCGAAGTGGCTCCACAATGACGAAAAGGTTTCCGTTTCTGGGTGGAAGATGGTGTAGCTGGGATGAATTTCATTCCATATGACAAGCTCATCGTCCTTCATGGCCATCCGGAATTCAGGATGCTGGTTCATGATTTTAGACAGGAGGAAAATAATCGTCGGGTAAAACTTCCAGCCGACATTTTTGATATGTTTTCGCAGCGCGGTGATGTCGATCGGCTTTGTTGAATAAATCAGATTTCGGGTAAGTCTCCCCCGTAGCGGGTTGTGT
>OJUT01000076.1_pt1 | contig 50982 bp, 46 predicted proteins | sample 1600031 | NCBI WGS metagenome assembly OJUT01 (sample SAMN04436804, study PRJEB24849) | human gut metagenome | biome: human gut; feature: NICU; material: stool | host: Homo sapiens | place: USA: Saint Louis, MO | collected 2011-05-03 | reverse complement strand
ATCTGTGTCTCAATCATCGTGATCGTCGCTTCCGTGCGGGCGATTTCCTGCTCGAGCGCCGCGATTTTTTTCTCCGCCTGCGGTGCCGCGCGGAAAGAATCCGTCGCACGTGATGAAGGCGGCGCGGGTGGAACATCCGCCGACGGCGCTGTCGCCATATTTTCTTTTTTGCGCGGCTCTGCTGTCTCCGGTATCGGAATGCGACCCGTCTCCAGCAATTCCTTACGCTTTTCTTTCCAATAGGAATAATTGCCCAAATATTCACGGAAAGTTCCGTCTTCAAAGGAAAGCGTGCGCTGCACCAGCCGATCCAAAAGGTAGCGGTCATGGGACACGACCAGGTACGTGCCGCCGAACTCGAGCAACGCGTCTTCAATCATTTCGCGCGTCGGGATATCCAAATGGTTCGTCGGTTCATCCAAAATGAGTACATTCGGTTCTTCCAAAAGCAACAGCAGCAACGCCAGCCGCGCCTGCTCCCCGCCGGAAAGCTGACCGACGAGACGATAGACATCATCGCCGCGGAAGAGAAAACCGCCCAAAATGTGGCGCGCGTCATCTTCGCCGCAACCGTATTCCTGCATAACCTCTTCAAGCACCGTGCGGCTCGGATGCAAATTGGTGTGTTCCTGCGAATAGTAGCCGAGTGCGACGCGATTGCCGAATGTGACCGTGCCGTGCGCCGGTGTTTTTTCGCCGGTAATCACGGACAAAAGCGTCGACTTGCCGATGCCGTTCGGGCCGATGATGCCGACGGTGTCGCCGCGACGCAACAAAAAGGAAATATCCTTAAAAATAGTGCGGTCTCCATACGCCGCCGCCAGTTCCTGCACATCCAAGACGCGTTCCGCCGTGCCGGTCGCCGGACGAAATGAAAAGGCGAGCGTCGTCTCGGTCACCGGCTTTTGCAAGCGTTCCAGACGATCCAGTTGACTTTGCCGACCGCGCGCCTGTTTCGCTTTGATACCCGCTTTATATTTGCGAATATAGGCTTCGGTTTGCGCAATTTCTTCCTGCTGCTTTTCATACGCGCGCAAGTCAGCATGCAAGCGCGCCGCTTGCTTTTTACTGAAAGCGCTGTAATTGCCGCGATACGACGTGACCCGATGCTGCTCGAGATCCAGAATGTCCGTCGTCACCGCGTCCAAAAAGTAGCGGTCATGGGACACCAGCAAAATGCCGCCGCGATAACTGCGCAAGAAATCTTCGAGCCATTCCGTCATCGCGATATCCAAATGGTTCGTTGGTTCATCCAGCAACAAAAAATCCGGCCGCCGCACGAGTGCGCGCGCCAAATTGATCCTGGTTTTTTGACCGCCGGAGAAATCATTCGCCGCGCGATCCCAGTCCGCTTCCGTAAAACCGAGACCGACCATGATCCGCCGCGTCATCGTTTCATAGGCGTAACCGCCGAGCCGTTCAAAGCGGTCTTCCAGTTTCGCGTAGCGTTCGAGCAGCGCGGGATCGGAAGTCCGCCCCATGCGTTGCGTCAGATCCTCGAGTTCATGTTCGATGCGCCGCACATCTTCCCACGCGGTTTCCACCACTTCGCGCAATGTCTGCGCGCCGAAATCAATACTTTGCTGCACGTAACCGATCGTCGCCTGATCGGTCACGCTCACGCTGCCCGAGTCCGCCTCCATTGTCCCCATGACGCAACGCAGCAGCGTCGATTTGCCCGCGCCGTTACGACCGACCAAGCCGACGCGCTGTCCTTCCGCGACGGTGAATGTGACATTTTTAAAAATAGTTTCGATGCCGAAGGCTTTCGAGAGCCCGGCGACTTTGATCATAGCCATGTGCCCTCCCCGCCGTTTCGGCGTTTCGTTATGGCTTCGGCGGCCGCTCCGGAAGCAAATCCGCCGTAATCGTTATCATAATTTCCGCATTATTTTTCGTATGCTCGGTCGTGCGGAACAATCGTCCGAGGATCGGGATTTCACTTAAAATCGGTACGCGCCGTTCGCTTGTTTGTTCCTCGCGATCGATCAGGCCGCCGATCGTGAGCGCTTCGCCCGGTTGCAGGCGCACGGTCGTTTGCGCTTCGCGCGTCGTAATACGGTAGGCCCGCAGTTCCGGAACAAGGTACGGCGTCGATACTTCCGCCGTCACATCAGCCGTGATCTCGCCGGCCGCATTGACGCGCGGCGTATATAAAAGGCGTATGCCCGCGTCGCGATACTCCGTCGTCGTCACTTTTTCACCATTGGTGATCTGATCGACCAGCACGGGAATTTTATTGCCGATCAAAATTCGCGCCGTCTTGCCGTTGACCGTCGTAATATTCGGTCGCGCCAAAATTTGCGCGTTGCCGTCGGCAACCAACGCATTTAACTTCGCGCGGAAGAAAAAGGAGTACGGATGCCCCGCCACGGTTTTGCCGAATTGAATCGAACCGAATCCGTCGGGCGTGACGATTTCTTCCACTTTCTCCCGCGCGCCGCGGCCGCGTTCGTAGCGCGTTTCATAGCGCGCGCTGCCCGTCAGCGGCAACCAGTCCCAATCAATCCCGAGCTCTTTGATATGGTCTCTGTTGACCGCGACGACTTCTACCGAGACATTGACCTGCCGATACGCGTAGTCGATTTTCTTCAGCAGCTGATCCACTTCCGCCAGTTCGCGCGACGTCCCGTAGACGATGACGCTCGCGCTCTCCGGGTTAATTTGCACCTGTTCCGCCGGCACAATCGCCGTGAGCTCTTTTTGCACGTTCACGGGATCAGCATAATTCAGCGCGAAGGAGCGCGCCTGTTTAGCCGCTTTTTCGTTCGTTTGCGTGCCGTGTACGAGCCACGTGCGTCCGTTTTTCACCAGCGTCACGTCCGCCGCCTCGGCCACCAGCTGCAGCGCCTCCTGCGGCGTCACATCATGCAGTGTCAGCGTGACGTTGCCGTGAACATCATCGGCGATGATAATGTTATCTCCGGTCAGCCGCGCCAGCCCGGTCAACACTTCCCGCACGGAAGAATCCCTCGCCTGCACATCCGCCGCTTGAATCGGTCCGGCGAGCAAGCTCAGGCCGAGCAGCAAAGTTCCCCACTTGCCTACGCTCATGATTGCGCCTCCAAAGGCTGTAAATGCAGATCGCCCTGCGGTCCCGCCAACGTCAAATCACGCGTTGTCATACCGGTGACCGTGTAGCCGGCATAGCTTTCTCCCGGCGCCAATGTCACCGGCACACCGTTGATCGTCAGCAGCGCGAGCGTCGTCGCGCCTTCGGTCATGGTACCGTTCCAAATAATCGCGGGGGTTGCGGTAACGGCCGCTTGCGAATGAACTTCCTCTTGCGCCGCGTCGGTAGCCGCCGCTTTGCCCTGTTTTACTTCATCCGCGGTCGTCATGGCGCCAAAGGGCTGACGCGCATGCCCACGATGCGAAATCGAAATCGCATTCGCATTCGTCCCCTTGTCGAACACGGTTGCGCCGGATGAGGCAGCAGATGCCACGGCAAGCGACGGTTCCGCCGGCATCTTGCCCAGCATGCAAAGAGCGACGACACATGTCGTCGCGCCTGCCACATAATACCATTTTGAAATACGTCGGGCGCCTCTTTTCAGCGTGGCGCCGATTCCATTCTCCGCCATCAGAAATCTTTCGCCCACACGTCCAAACGCCACTCTTTATCTTTGGCGCGATACGTCAGCGTCCCCGCCAGCGAATGCATATCGCGATACCAAGTGTAGTCCGCGTGCTTCAAGTCACCGTTGGCGAGATCCCACGTGTATTCCGAGCCGAGTGCATTAAGACGATCGATTTTATATTTAAACCCCACAAATGTCGGTTGTTCCAAGTCCAATCGGTCAAACCGATACGGAGTCGCGCCGGAAAGATGATTAATCTGCGTGCCCGTCCACCATTGCGTGCGACCCGCGTCATAATCCAAGCGGGCGCCGTAGTAGAAATTGCTGCGCCGCATGTCCCGGTAGCCGTAAAAATCTTTCCAATACCCTGTCGCCAACGTCAGTTCCGCGCGATCCGATAAACGCAAAGGATCGGTCGCCAAAAGCAAGCTGTAGCCGCTGTGACTGCCGCTCGTAGCTCCTTCTTTCCAATCGCCCCAATCGAGCTGCGCCTGCGCGTAGATCGGACGAGCGCCGAAATGGTACGGCTTACTCGTGAAGATAAGTTCCGGACGTTTTTGAATCCATACGGATTCGTCATTCAAGCGGCTTTCTTCCTTACTGTAATGGAGTTTCCATTCTCCGTACGGTGCGTAGTAGCGTACGCCGATATCGGGTTTGAAACCGCTCTTGGTGTACCAGGCGTAGTTAAAAAACGCCTCGGTACGTTGGCTCAAAGGATACTCCATCTTCGCTTTGAAACCGAAACCGTTGTGCGCTTTATACGACGGCCGCGGTAAAAATGAGGCCACACTGCTGCTGCGTCCCGGCTCCATGTTTACGCGGTAACGCGGTAAGTGGAAAATCCGTTTATCTTTGATATAAAAATTGACATCTTCCGCCAGCAACGATTCCTGCGGAATAATCGTAATCGTTGCCGCTTCGATGCGGTAATCCGGCGTGTTGGCCACCGCCGACGGCGTCGTCACCATGGCATCTTGCAGTGTGCCGGTGTTCGCGCCTTGCGAAAACTCGCCGCGACCGGCTTCGATGTACAAGCGCGAATAGTAACCCTTGGCATTCGCAAAGGCCGCCGTATCCTCCGCCGCATGGTACTTGAGATCGCGTACAGCAAGGTCAATCTGGCGCGCACCGTCGGTCCAGGCGACGTCATCCGGCAAACGGTATACTTCCGTTTTGTGATTGCCGAGCAATCGGGGTGTTACAAATTGCGCCGTATTGTAACGCGCGACCGTATTGCCGATCGCCGCAACTTCCCCGTCGGTGCCGTTGTATTTCATGGTATCCGCCGTAATGACCCAATCCGTTCCCGTGGACGGATGCATCGGGTACACATGCGCTGGTCCTTCTGCGGCCGGCGCGCCGCTGTAAATCGGCGAAGAAAGCGTCGCTTGCGCCGCCATCGGTGTCACCAATAAAGCGGCAAGCGCCGCCCGCGACCACCACGCACTATTCATATGAGCTCCTATTCCTGACGAATAATCACAACCGGAAGATTGTCGTCATCTTCCTCATCAATCGGTTCAATGGTAACTTCAGCGGCGTCCTGTTGCTTTTCCGCTTTTACTTTCCCTTTCGCGCTTTTGACGGCGTCTTTCGCCGCGTCCTTCGCTACTTTAGCAGTTTCCGCAGCAGCGTCGGCCTTGGCTTTCGCTTCATGTGCCTCTTTTTCGGAGGTCGAGGCAACTTCTTTCGCCTGTTTTACCGCCTCATCGCTTGAGTTTTCATCCGTCGCGACTTCTTTGGCTACCTTCGCGTTCGAGGCATGCTTTTCCGCTTGCGCCGCCGCCTCTTCCGCTTCTTTCGCCGCGTCTTCCGCCACGCCGGCGGCCGTCGTCGCATTTTCCGCCGACGTCATCGCGGAAGTTTCCCGCGGTAATGTAATCGTTTCAAGATCTTCGTCAGTGGTGGCTCCTGCCGATTCGGCATCCGCCTTGCTCGCTTCGCGCCGACGTTCTTTGGCCGCAGCATTCGTTTCGCCCGGCTGCGCGACATTTTCCGTCGTCACGACAAGATCATTTTTACGCGCCTGCGGCGCACCGTCCATGCTGACGACGCCATGCGTTTTCACGGTATCCTGCACCTGAATGTAAAGCGCCGTTCCCGCCGGCATGTCGACATCGCTGCCTTTGACGAAATAGCCGCCGATCAAACCGATCGGTCCCAAAACCATCGCGCCGGCCGCCGATGCACCGAGCGCGGCCGCTTCGTATTTCAATTTTTCTTTCGCTTCCGGTCCCAATACGGTAGCAATCGGTTCGTCATCGATCCCGAACACCTGATTGAACTCGACTTCCAGTTTACCGTTGCGACCGAAACTGCGCGGCGGCTGAATTTTTGTCACAACCCCCGTGCCTTGCGCGCCTTGCGGCAGTACGAGAACGTCATCGACGAACACATCCTGCGCGACTGTGAACCGAATGGCATCGCCTTCCTGATTGGTTTTCGTCGCTACCCCTTCGGAAAGCGTAATCGGAAAAACGGTGTTCGCCGGCATTTCCACTTCGCGTAATTCAAAGTGACGGTTTTTATAAATGCTTTTTTCCAAACTGAGTACGCGCGCGGAAAGACTGCCGCCCTTCTTCTCACCGTACACTTCGGTTTCCAGCGCGCCGATCCGCTCGGCTAACGCCGCGTGACTGATTTCGTTGCGCAGCTGCCATTCAAGAGTATTGACGCGAGTTGCCAGCGACGGTTCCGTGGTATCGCTTCGCACCACGTCGTTATAAAGCGTTCCGATCTGTTCGGCGAGACCGTCTTGCGCGAGCTTCGTACCGTACACATCACGGCTCGCTTTTTGCACGCGATCGAGCATGGCGCCCGACTGCGCTTCACCGTACAAAACATTATCAATAATCGTCGCCTGATCCGCCAATGTCGGCTGGGCGGCGCAAGCGGCCCAGGGGAGTGTCAATAAAAGCGAAAGCAACGGCGCCAATCGTTTCTTCATTCCATTACCTCTTTTCCCTTGACGTGAAAATCACGCCGCAAATATATCGTTCGGTTTTTCAAAAAGAGCTGTTTCGCCATGCGAAACAGCTCTTTCCGTTAGAAACGCACGTCAATAATAGCCGACACGCCGACACCGCTGACGCGGTTCAGACGCGTAGGATTTTTGCTGTCGACCGGCACCAGACCACGGATACGAAACAGCTTGTCATTGAAGCTGCCTTCCACCTGCGCGACCGCTTCGACTTCGTCCACCGCCGCTTGCGGGCCGATGACCTGCGCCGCGCCGATGTAGCCTTTATCGCCGACACTGATGATCGGCACGACTTTCGTCGCGTAGCTTGCTTCGACGTCGTTTTCGCGCATCAATTTGTTAATAAAATTATTGAGTTGATCGGAATAACGATCTACCACATAGCCGATGCCGCCGACTTTCAGCACGCCGCCCAAAACGCGTCCCAAATCAAACGCCTGGGTGTTGGCGACGGTGCCGAATGTCAATAAGGTACCGACGAGAACCGCGGAAATTGCCTGTTTCATTTTCTTTTGCATAGCTCTCACTCCTTTAGCATTACACTCTCTTTATTATACTAAACGATGTCGCCCGCGACAATCTTACGCGCGCGCCGAGACGTTGTCCGCCTGCGCCCGCTCCGCCTTGATATCCGCCATTTTAGCCTGAATCATCATGGCGCACTCGATGCGTTTTTTCTGAATTTCGCAGCTGACCTTGTAGGGTTCATGAATATCGCCCGCAAAGGTTTCATTGTTGGCGTGGCAACCGCCCGAGCAGAAAAATTTCGCCCAGCAACCTTGGCAGGTCGGTTTTTTTAGCACGTGATTTTCACGGAAGGAGCGCGGCGTATCCATATCGAACAGCCCCGTCTTCACATTGCCGATCACATACCCGTCCCGACCGACGAACTGATGGCAGGGGTAAATATCTCCGTTCGGCACGACCGCCATGTACTCATGCCCCGCGCCGCAACCGCGCAAACGCTTTTGCAGACACGGACCGCGGTAAAGATCCATATTGAAATGGAAAAATTGGAACGGACGACCTTCGCGCTGGCGATCCAAGTACGCCTGCGCCAATTTTTCGTACTCCGCGAAAATGCGCGGCAGATGTTCTTCCGTAATCGCGAACGCCTCGTCTTCACTGACGACCGGTTCCATCGAAAGTTCGCTGAAGCCCTGGTCCACCATGTCGAGCACGTCGGTCGTAAAATCAAGGTTCTTCGCCGTATACGTGCCGCGCACGTAGTATTCTTCGCCGTTACGATTTTGCACCGCGTACGCCAAGTGGTCCCGGATCGGCCGGTACGTACCCTCGCCACGCACTCCCGGGCGCATCTCGTCATGCACTTCTTCACGACCGTCCAAACTCAACACGAGACTGACATGCTGCTCATTGAAATATTGCACCTTGCGCTCATCCAACAGCATGCCGTTGGTCGTCAGCGTCAGCTTGAAAATCTTGTCGTGTTTTTTCTCCTGCGCGCGGATATAATCGATCGTCTGCTGCACCACATGGTAATTCATCAGCGGCTCGCCGCCGAAGAAATCAATCTCGCAATGTTTACGCGGACCGGAATGCGCGATCAGAAAATCGACTGCCCGACGCGCCGTATCAAAGCTCATCAGCTCGCGCCATTTACCGTAACCGCCTTGGCCCGCGAAGCAGTAGCGGCAACGCAAGTTGCAGTCATGCGCGATATTCAAGCATAACGCTTTAACAATCGGACGTTCTTCAAGCGCGACGGTAAACGCCGGATCCATTTCCGCGAACAAAAGACCGTCGGCGATCAACTCGTCGACTTCGCCGATCGCTTCCTCAATCTCCGCCGCCGGATAGCGGTCGCCGAGCGCCGCCCGCGCTTCGTCCGGATTCGTTCCGTCATAGGTATCTAAAAGCTCATACGTCAACTGATCCGGCAGATGCACGCAGCCGCTGTTGACATCGAGCACGATGTATTCGCCATTTAAATAAAACTTGTGAATCATAGGTTGTACTGCAGAAACTTCCGTCATTGAGTTCTCCTTACATGCAAAAGGTCCTTCGCCTGCGCAAAGGACCTCAGCTGTTTACCGTTGTTGTTGTTTGCATACCTGGTTGCCGATGGTGCAACTTGTCTTGCAAGCGGATTGACACGAGGTCTGGCATTCGCCGCAACCGCCGTGTTTCGCAGTCTGTTGCAGGGACACCGGATTGAGTGTACGAATATGTTTAGCCATGTCGTTCCCTCCTTAATTGTTATCGTTATTATAGCATAACCCGCCGCCTGTCGCATGTATTTTGCGCGCGCGTCGGACAAATTTCAGAAACATTTTACGCATGCAATATAAAATCAAACATCTTTACGCTACGCAAGCCACCACCACAGCAGCGCCGCCGGTGACGCGCCGATCGCCAAAAGCGCCACGCCCAATCCCAAGCAGCCTTTTTTCGCCTTGCGTTCAGTGCGCGCGCTCTCCTGGTAAAACCAGTCGTCAACCGCCTCCGTCAACGCGGCATGCTGCGCCTCCATGCGCGAGAACACATGCGCGAACTCCTGCCGACGCGGCTCCGGCAAACTGTCCGCCGTCGCGTACGGCGCCAATTGCTCACGCGCCGCCGTATAGCGTCGCACAATCTCTTGCCAAACGTCGGGATCCAACTTCGTTCGGTATTGATAAATGCCCTTTTGCGCGACGAAATTATATAAATTTTCACTCTGCTGCATCTCGGACAATATCGCGCCCAGTTCCGGCACATCATGGAACCGTTCTACCGCTACTTCCTGCCACCGCAAATATTCCGCCGCGGTTAATTTTATCGTCGTAATCAGATCGCTCGGCGCTTGCATGCTCGTCTCCTTTGGGGTACAATATTTTATATCTTCTTTTCATTATAGCGGATTTCAGGGGCAAACCCAATCTTTGTCAAGCAATTGAAAAAAGAAATAAAAAAGTACGTGACAAATGATTTTTTCTTTGCTATAATATTTTTCATCGGGGCATAGCGCAGTTTGGTAGCGCACTTGGTTCGGGACCAAGGGGTCGCAGGTTCAAATCCTGCTGCTCCGACCACTTGCGGGTGTAGCTCAATGGTAGAGCTCCAGCCTTCCAAGCTGGCTACGAGGGTTCGATTCCCTTCACCCGCTCCATTTTCAGTGGGTGGCGGTTAAACGGCGCAGGCCGTTTTTTTATTGCGCGAAAACAGCGCGCGAGATTTTATATTTTTCCGCAGAAAAATAAGGATGCGCCCGCCGCGCTAAATTTATTTTCCGCAAGAAAATAAATCCGTGCGTAATTCGTCAAAAACACTCCAAACCGCTGAAACCGCACACGACTTATACTATACCGAAATCTTGCCGACACGATTCACGAAACCGGCGAAGCTGCCGAAAGTGATTCGAATGAGCATCGGCACCGAATTTCGCCGCGGCAATACGATTGATCACAAACAAAAGCACTCTCCGCCAGAGAGTGCTTTTTTATTTACATCGTTTTTCTGAAGCGCAGAACCGCGCCGGTCAGCGTAACGACGACGAAAACGGCGAGCGCCAACGTCGGTTGCCAAAGATCAACGATCCCGATGCCTTTCAGCATGATCCCGCGCACGATGACGAGGTAGTGCGTCATCGGAATGACCTGACTTACATATTGAAAAAACGTCGGCATGGCGGCGATGGGAAACATGAAGCCCGATAAGAGGACGCTCGGCATGATGACGAAAACGGAAAGTTGCATCGCCTGCATTTGATTTTCAGCAAATGTGGAAATCATGACTCCCAACGAAAGCGACGCGATAATGAAGAAGGTTGTCAACAAGAAGAATAGTAAGATGCTGCCTTCAAACGGCACGTCGAAAATTATCCGGCTGATCAAAATGGCAATGATGATCTGCGTGTAACCGACGACGATGTAGGGAATGATTTTGCCCAACATCAGTTCATGCGGTTTCAGCGGCGTGACCATAAGTTGCTCCAGGGTTCCCTGCTCGCGTTCGCGAACGATGGCCATCGACGTGATGGCGACCAGCGTCATGGTGAGCACCATGCCCATGATAGCCGGCACCATGTAAAATTCCGAGACCATATCGGGATTGTACCAGGCCCGAATGCGCAAATCATACGGCGCGACGAAAGTCTTGCCGCCCGCGGACATGAGCCGGGACTGAACGACTTCCTGCGACTTCATTTGCGCGACAATCTGCGCAGTGGAAATGGCGGAGCCGGATGTCATGCTGTCGGAGGCGTCGACGATGACCTGCACCGAACCCGCGCGACCGTGCCGCAGATTTTCACCGAAATCCGGCGGGAAAATGATCCCGACTTTCGCCGCGCCGGAATCGATTTGGTGTTTGACGTCGTCAAAACTGTGCGCGACGTGCGTAATATCGTAGTAGCCTGTGCCGACAAAAGTATCGAGCAATTCCCGGCTTTCCGTGACGCGCGCCTGGTCGAAAACGACGGTCGGCATGTGCTTGACATCGGTACGCAGCGCGAAACCGAATAAAAGCAACTGAATAATCGGCATGGCGACCATGATCACAATCGTCGCGGGGTCACGCAACATTTGAATAAATTCTTTAATGACCATCGCCCGAAATCGAATCATAGTTCCTCCGTCCGGGATGTCTGCATGTAGTAAATAAACGCGTCTTCTAAAGTCGGTTCCACTTGGCTGACATCCTCTTTTCGCCAATCGGGCGGCAACGTGTCCGCCATCGTCCGCATGCGATCGCCGTAGACGTAAACGCCCGGCGGTAATACGGCGTGCAAATCGACTTCGCCGCGATGCTCCCAAAGCGTCACCGGCAATTGCGCGGTTAAATGTTCCGGTGTATCTTCCACAATCATTTTGCCGGAGTGCATCAAACCGACGCGGTCACACTGCGCGCCTTCCTCCATGAAGTGCGTGGTAACAATGACGGTCGTGCCCTGCGCGGCGAGATCGTGAATGATATCCCAAAAAATTTGACGCGCGCGCGGATCGGCGCCGCTCGTGGGTTCGTCCAAAAAAAGCAATGCGGGATGATGTAAAAGAGCGGCGGCGAGCGCCAGGCGTTGCCGCCAACCTCCGGAAAGCTGACGGACTTTCGTCACGTGATAATGTTTGACGCCGACTTCTTCCATCGCTTCTTGGATCCGCGTCGCGACATCCGCATCACGCAAGCCGTACAGCCGTCCGTAAAATTCCAAATTTTCGGTCACGGTTAAATCGGGATACAGGCTGAACTTCTGCGACATATAACCGATGCGCGCTTGGATTTCTTCCGTCTGCGTGACGAGATCGCATCCCAACACATTCGCCGTGCCTTCGCTCGGCGGCAACACACCGCAAAGCATACGGATCGTCGTCGATTTACCGCAGCCGTTCGCGCCGAGCAAGCCGTAAATGCTTCCCGCGGCAATCGCCAGCGGCAAGTGGTCGACGGCGGTAAAATCACCGAAACGGCGCGTCAAACCGTCCGTTTGAATCGCGTAATCGCTCATGCTTCTTCCCCCTTGCTCAGTGAGAAAAAGACGTCTTCCAAGGTGGCGTCGGGACCGATTTTGCGTTGCATCGCGAGCGGCGTCGCGACGTCCAACACATGCCCGTGATCAAAAAAGGCGATGCGGTGACAATACGACGCCTCATCCAAATACGGTGTCGCGATGACAACGGTCGCCCCCTGCCGTTGCGTTTGGTATAAAAGTTGCCAAAATTCACGGCGCGAAACCGCGTCGACGCCGGTCGTCGGTTCATCGAGCACGAGATACTTCGGCTCATGCGCCCAAGCGGCGGCCAGCGCCAATTTTTGTTTCATGCCGCCGGAAAAAGTGCCCGCGAAACGGTCGGCAAATTTCCCGAGACCGACGAAATTCAGCATTTCTGTCGCCCGATCACGCGCCTGCTGCGGATCCAGTCCGTAGAGCGCCCCCATGAGTTCCATATTTTCCCGCGCGGTCAAGTTCGGGTACAGGCTGAAACGTTGCGCGACGTAGCCGACGGGCACACGCCCCGGCGCTTCGCCGTGAATGGTAACCGTCCCCGCATCCGGCCGCATCAGCCCCAAGAGAATGCGCAAGAGCGTGGATTTGCCCGCGCCATCCGCGCCGACAAAGCCGAATACCTCGCCGTCCTGAATCGTGAAGCTGACATCGTGTAAAGCTTGCACCTCTCCGTAGGACTTACTGATATCTTGAAAGGTAATCATTCGAAATCAACGTCCGCCGGCATGCCTGGTTTGACGATCCGCTCCTGATTTTGCACGGCGACTTTAACGGCGAATACCAGGTTGGCCCGTTCTCGCGCCGTGATGCTTTGCCGCGGCGTATATTCCGCCTGCTGACTGATTTCCTGAATCGTGCCCGCGATCGCGCGACCCGGATAGGCGTCCACATATACGTTCACCGCCTGACCGACCTGAATGCGCGCGAGATCTTCGCTCGGCACATACACCCGCACATAGCAGTTGTCTAAATCGCCGACGGTGACGATTGGAACACCGGCGGGAGCGAATTCGTTATTTTCAAAATTTTTGCTCAAAACCGTGCCGCTCGCCGGACTTTCCACATCAATCCCGTCCGCCTGCGCCTGTTGCGCATCCACCTGGGCCTGCAAGCGTTCCACTTCCGCGCGAGCCGCTTCCACTTGCCCGCTGCGCGCGGCGGCCAAACCGGCGTTGGCGGCAAGCACTTGCGCGCGCAGATCTTCACGATCGATACGGCAGACAAGATCTCCCTCGTTCAGCGTATCGCCCGCCTGCAAAGTAAGTTCGCGCACGTATCCCGGCACTTTGGCGGTGACATCATACCGCGTCGCTTCGACCGTGCCCGTCGCCGTCAAACCTTTATCCTGCGGACGAGTGACCCAGTAAAGCAGTCCGCACAATACCAGCAGCGCGATGACGGCAAGGATAATCTTTCCCTTCTTTTGCATAAAGCCCTCCACTTGCGCACACATTTCGGTTCATTCACTTAGTCGCGATACTGCGCCGGCAGTTCCTTCATGCGGGCCACGCCCGTTTCGATCGCTTTTTTCGCGACCGCTTTCGCGACTGCAAGCGGCACGCGTTCATCGAAGACGTCGATGACGACATTATCCTGCCGCAAGTCTTTGTCGTCGACCAAATCGGCCAGCGCATACGCCGCCGCCAATTTCATTTCCATATTGATTCGCCGCGAATGCACGTCGATCGCGCCGCGGAACAGACCCGGGAACACGCTCGAGTTGTTGACCTGGTTAGGCATATCGCTGCGACCCGTACCGCAAACGGCGACGCCGGCCGCGATAGCGTCTTCGTACATGATTTCCGGAACGGGGTTCGCCATGGCAAAGACGATGCTGTCTTTGGCCAAAAGTTTCATGTCTTCCGGTTTGAACGCGCCCGCCTTCGAAACGCCGAGCAAAACGTCCGCGCCCTTGATCGCGTCTTGGAACGTGCCCTGACGGTTTTCCGGATTGATCCGATCGACAAGGTCTTTCTGCACGCGGTTCAATTTGCCGTTGTCATGCAAAATCCCTTTGCTGTTGAGCATCGTCATATCGGTCGCGCCGGCCGCCAAAATCATGTTGGCGATCGCGGTGCCCGCCGCGCCCGCGCCGTTGATGACGATTTTAACTTTGGAAATATCTTTTTTCACGAAGCGCAGCGCGCCCAGCAAGGCCGCCAAGGCGGCGATCGCCGTGCCGTGCTGATCATCGTGGAAAACCGGAATTTCCATTTCTTCAATCAAACGGTCTTCGATGTCATAGCATTTCGGCGAAGAAATATCTTCGAGGTTGATGCCCGCGTAATTTTTCTCCAACAATTTGACAGTGCGAATAAATTCTTCCGGATCCTTGGTGTTGATAACGACCGGCAACGCGTCGATGTTCGCGAAACGTTTATAAATCGCCGCTTTACCTTCCATGACCGGAATGGCGGCCGCCGCGCCGATATCCCCCAAGCCAAGCACGCGCGTGCCGTCCGAAATAACGGCGATCACGTTACCGCGCAAGGTTAGCGAAAACGACAGATCCTCATCCTCTTTAATATGCAAGCACGGTTCGGCGACACCGGGCGTATACGCAACCGCCAGCGCGTGCCGATCATTGATCGGCATCTTGAGCCCCGTCGTTAAAATGCCGTTGTGCTGTTTTCGCATTGCCATTGATTCTTGTTTCAAATCCACAGTAATCCCTCCTCTGGTTACACACCCTTGATCGCCGGTAAGTTGCGACCGTAATAAATCTCCGTCATCTCCTGGCGTAACTGTCGCCGGACCTTTTGCGCCGCGCTTGCGGATAGGTCCGCGCGCGTCTGATCGAAGAGATAGTCGTCAAGATCGAAATCCTTTACCATCATTTTACAATGGAAAATATTTTCCTGGTACATATTGACATCGACAATATTATAACGGTTGCGCAAAGCCGCTTCAATATAGTGGGAAATGGCCTGCATGCGGTGGTCGATGTAAATCTTTTTACCGTTGACATCCCGCGTGAATCCGCGCACGCGATAATCCATGATCGCGATATCCGGCGCAAAGCGTTTCAACAAAAAGTTGAGCGCTTTGAGCGGTGAAATTTCCCCGCAGGTCGAGACATCAATGTCGGCGCGAAACGTGCACACGCCGCGTTGCGGGTGGCGTTCCGGATAAGTGTGCACCGTAATGTGACTTTTATCCAAATGCGCGACCACATCTTCTTTCGCTGCCCCCGGATGACCTTCGGCGATCAGCATAGTCACGCTGGCGCCCTGCGGATCATAATCCTGCGCGGCGATGTTTAAAACATGCGCGCCGATGATGTCGGACACTTCCCGCAATGTTTCCGTAAGCGTTTCGGCATTGTACATCTCATCGATATACGCGATGTATTGCTGCTGCTGCTCCTCGCTGGTCGCGTAGCAGACATCATACATATTGAAACTGAGCGTCTTGGTCAGATTATTGAAACCGTATAGTTTTAATTTTCGTGTTTTTTTTGTTGTCATGCTTTTCCGCCCCGCGCCCGTTACTCGGACTGCTCCCGCAACCGTTCGCTGAGGATGCGCAACGCTTCGCCGCGGTGACTGATGCGATTTTTCTCTGCCAAAGTGAGTTCGGCCATCGTTTTTTCACGTTCCGGCAGGTAGAAATACGGATCATAACCGAAGCCTTCCGTGCCGCGCGGCTCGAGCACGATTTCGCCGCGGCAAATGCCGCGCGCCGTGCGCTTGGTACCGTCCGGATACACCAGCGCCAATTCGCAAACGTATTCGGCGCCGCGATCTTGCGGCGCGACTGATGTCATTTCCTCGACCAGTTTCGCATTGTTGGCCGCATCGTCGCCGTGTGTACCCGCGTAGCGAGCCGAGTATACGCCCGGCGCGCCATCGAGCGCGTCGACGGCCAGACCCGAGTCGTCCGCCAAGGCGGGGAGTCCGGTTTTTTCCATATAGTAGCGCGCTTTTATGAGCGCGTTTTCCGCAAATGTCGTGCCGGTTTCTTCCGGATCCAGAAGGTCCGCCACCTCCGCCACAGGAATGCCTTGGTAACCGACTTCGGCAAGCATGGCCTGCATCTCGCGAATTTTCCCTTTGTTATGCGTCGCCAGCAAAATGCCTTGCCGTCCGACGCTGCCGACGAGATCCGCCAAATCGCCGAGCGCTTCTTTTTGCGTCGCGATCAATTCGGCAATGCCCTTTTGCGCCAGATCCAAGAGATCATTTAACTGCGCGCGGGAAAACGTCGCGCCTTCGCCCGTGCCCTGCACCTCGACCAGTTCGCCCGACTGCAGAGCGACTACGTTCATGTCGACATCGGCCGTGCTGTCTTCTTCGTAGCAGAGATCCAAATGCGGCACGCCCGCCAGTTCGCCGACGGAAACCGCCGCGCAGAAATCCTTCACCGGAAACGGCCCTTCGCCGTTCCACATACCGGCAATCGCTTCCACCAACGCGACATACGCACCCGTAATCGATGCCGTGCGCGTACCGCCGTCCGCCTGCAGCACATCGCAGTCCAACGTGATGGCGACTTCACCGAGCGCCTCCAAATCAACCGCCTGCCGCAAACCGCGGCCGATCAGTCGTTGGATTTCCTGACTGCGGCCGGACAATTTGCCGCGTACCGCTTCCCGCTGATTTCTGTCTTTCGTCGCCCGCGGCAACATCTGGTATTCCGCCGTCACCCAGCCTCGTCCTGCGCCGCGCAGCCAGCGCGGCACGCGCGGTAAAACTGACGCCGTACACAATACTTTCGTATCACCGCAGGTAATCAGCGCCGAACCTTCCGCATATTTATTCACGCCTCGTTCGATCGTCACGGGACGCAATTCATTCGTTTCACGACCGTCAATACGCATCGTCGGTCTCACTCCTTTGTTCATCTTCACCGAAAATTTGTACTTCCGGCTCCAGCGTTACGCCATGCGCCGCGAAAACACGCCGCTGCACTTCGGCAATCAAGCCCAGCACATCGGCCGCGGTCGCGCCGCCGCAATTGACGATAAAGCCCGCGTGACGCATGGAAACCTGCGCGCCGCCGACCGTCAAACCTTTGAGTCCCGTCGTTTCAATCAATGTCCCCGCATAGTAGCCGACGGGCCGCTTAAATGTGGAGCCAGAGCTCGGCATATCGAGCGGCTGTTTCGTCGTCCGCCGTTGCGTATAATCCGCCATCTTCGCGCGAATCTCCGCCGCATTCCCCGGTTGCAGCTCCATCGTCACCTGCGTGATGATATCGCCCGTTTCCTGGAACACGCTGTGGCGATACGCGAAATGCAGCTGATCTCCCGCGTAGACGACCCGTTCGCCCGCGCGCGTGAGCGCCGTCACTTCCGTCACGATCTGTTGCATCTCGCCGCCATACGCGCCCGCATTCATCCACACGGCGCCGCCGATCGTACCGGGAATACCGCAAGCGAATTCCAAACCGGACAGTTCCGCTTTCGCCGCGGCGCGAGAGGCCTGCGCCAAACGCACGCCGCCGGCCACGACAAGTCGGGTGCCGTCGGTGTAGCAGGGTCGCACCAGCCGTGAAAGACCGACCACAACGCCGCGCACACCGCCGTCGCGCACCAACACATTCGCCCCGCCGCCGAGAATCATCAGCGGGCATTTTTCATTGGCGACAACGCGCAATACGCCCGCCAGTTCCGCCTCGGTCGCCGGCTCGATATAAAGATCCGCCGGTCCGCCGATCGCAAAGGTCGTATGCCGCGCCATCGGCTCGGCAAAATGCAACGCGCTCTTGGGGACAACGCCGGAAAACAACTCTTCCCAATACTCTTTAGTCACTGCTTTCCCTCCGCCGGCGCAAAGCGAGACAAATCGGGAACGCCTTCGCTGATGGCATCGCTGACGATTTTTTGAATATCGGCGGCCACCTGCTGCCAACGCATGAACGCGTGCAGATATTCACTCGCGAGCGAGTTATTTTGCACCATCACCTGCAAACTCTGTAATTTTTCCATGCCGTCCCAGCCGTCTGTTTTCTGCAACATGCGACGGTATTCCGCTTCCATCTGCAAGGCGAGAAATTCTTCCGCCAGATCTTTCGCCGCCGCGTCCTGCGCCAGTTTTTCTTTCGCCGCGATCAGCTGTTTCATTTCCGCGCTTTCGCGAATACTTTTCGCTAAATTATAAGCGTCATCATACATATTCATGGGAATCTCCTTTCCCTTCGGGTAAATGTCCTTTTTGCGCCAGCGTGGGAAAATCCAACTGACGCAAGGCCTCGTACGAAACAATCGCCACCGCGTTCGATAAATTCAATGAACGGGCTTCGGCCCGCATCGGAATCCGAATGCATTGCTCCGGATGCGCGGCCAATAATTCTTCCGGCAATCCTTTGGTCTCCTTGCCGAACACCAGGACATCTTCATCAGTGAAGCGGACATCGGTATAGCTTTTTTCCGCTTTCGTCGTATTAAACCAGAAACGTCGGCCCTTGAGATATTCGACCAACGCCTGATAATTTTCGTGAATATGAACTTCCAATAAATCCCAATAGTCTAAACCGGCACGCTTCAAATGCTTGTCATCAATCGAAAATCCGAGCGGTTTCACCAAGTGCAAGACAAGATGATTGGCCGCGCATAAGCGACTGATATTACCGGTATTACCGGGAATTTCCGGCTCGACTAAAACAATGTGCATACTTGCCTCCTACATAGAAATCTTTCAATACAGTGTATTGTAACACAGGATATCCGGCGTGCGAAACATGTCGCGTCAGACAATCCGAAAGTCTTCCGTTTGGTAATCTTTACGACGCGGAACCGTGAAAAACAAATGCATATCGTCAAACGCCGCGATAAATTCCGCGCCCATAATCAAAATGAGCGAGGTCAAATTGAGCCAGATGAAAAGAATCATCAAGCCGACCAGCGAGCCGTAGGTCGCGCCCATATTGGCGATATTGCTGACGTAAAAACCGTACGCCCCCGTCATGGCGACCCAAATCGTCGTCACGATCGCGGCGCTGGTGAGCGTGTGCGACCAGGGCGTGCGCCCCTCGTGTTCGACGAAACGCGGCGCGTAACGGTAGAAAACCGCCAGCACCAAAATCATCGCCACAAAAGGAATCAGGTAGGTGCCGATTCTCCAAAAGAAAAGAAATTCTTTCGTCAAACCGAGTACCCCCATAAATGTTTTCACGATCAGGTTGCCGAATACGGTAATGCCGAGCGACGCCAGCATCGTGCCGACAATCAGCAAGGTGAACAGGATCGATTTCGTTTTGACGCGAATATAGGACTGGACATTTTTGCCCGTCTGAAACGCGATATCGGTCGCGCGGATCAAGGTGTCGATGCCTTTGGATGACGACCACAGCGCCAATAAAAGACCGATGGACAATACCGTGGTCGAACGTTGCTCGATAATATCGGTAACCACCGGCGCGAGCGTCGCCGGCACATCGCCCGGCAGGTACTGCATGTAACGCAACACCGTATCGATTTGCGACGCCGCCACGAACAATATGATATTAAACAGGAAAATCATAAACGGCACCAGCGCCAAAATCAGGTAGTAGGTCGCGGCCGCGGCCAGCATCCCCACATCATCATCCATATACCGCTGATATAAACGTTTACCAATATATAAAGCGCGAGAATCGCGCAGACGTTTGAACCATTGCGCTTCGTTAAGACGATGCCGCATGACTACCCAAGGGTCCACGTTCTTTCCCCTTTCTACAACCATGACAATTACGTCAACGCAGACGTAAAACAGCTGGTTTTATTATAGCATAGTAAGAATCGCCTTTGCGGCATTCCGACGACGGTTGCCGCACGCCTTGCCACTGCGTATAATGAAAGCAAAGCGGCCACGGGGAAATGGTCGCGAGGGAGGAATTATGCAACGACGCATTATGCACATCGGGCTTTTGGTCAGCCTCTTTGCCACTATGGCGTACCCGCTGACGAAACTCAGCGGTCATGAGTGGATCGCCTATCTTTTCACGCTGATCGTCGGCTACCACGTCTACGAACATCGCCGCGCCTTGGGAACATTCGCCCGGCGCGGGACGCCGAGAATTCGTTTTCTGCGCGCAGCGAACTATGTGCTTTGCGCGGTATTCGTCATTTGTTTCCTTTCGGGATTTTTATTTTCATCGCTGATCCCGCATCCGGGCCGTGAAGTGTTACGCTATGCCAAGTACGTTCACATCTGTTCGTCGTCTTGGTTTTACGCGCTTGTCGCGATGCACGCCGGCTTTTATTGGGACAGTTTGCGTCACACAATGCGGCGTGTTTTGCCGCCGCTCGGCGGGAAATGGCACGCGGTGCCCGGCGCGATCAGTCTGTACGGCTTGTATATCGCGGTCGCTCGTAATTTCTTTTTGAAAATGGCGTATTTGTATTTAAAACACCCAAAAGCGGAACCGAGCGCGATTTTATTTTTCGTTGACTATTTCGCGATCTTTATGCTCTTCGCCTACTTCGGTTGGTGGCTGCTCCGTTTCATCAGCCGGCGCCGAGTGACACATTCCTGATGCACGCAAAAAAGACCTCTTGCGAGGTCTTTTTATTATTGCTGTTTTTTCTTCGCCGCTTTGTAACGGGCCTGCTGGCTCAAAATACGTTTGCGAATGCGGATGGCGTGCGGGGTCACTTCGACCGTTTCGTCGTCGTTGATCCATTCCAGCGCTTCTTCCAACGTAAATTGACGCGGCGGAGTCAAGCGAATCGTATCATCGGAGCCCGACGCGCGCATGTTGGATACGTGTTTTTTCTTGCACGGGTTGACGTCCATATCGGTATCGCGAGCGTTTTCGCCGACTACTTGGCCTTCATACACGGATTCATTCGGTCCGAGGAAAAGCGTACCGCGTTCTTCGATATTACCCAAGCCGTACGCGGTGGTTTCGCCCGGTTCGACAGCGACCAGCGCGCCGCGCGTCCGCATCGGAATCTCCCCTTTGAAAGGAGCGTACCCGTGGAATACGTGGTACATAACACCGTTGCCTTTGGTATTCGTCAAAAACTCGCTGCGGAAGCCGATCAGACCGCGCGCCGGAATGATAAATTCCATGCGCAGGTAACCCGACAGCTCATTCATGCTGATGAGTTCCGCTTTACGCGGTCCGAGACTTTCCATAACGGTGCCCATGAATTCCTGCGGCACGTCGACATTCAAGCGTTCCAACGGTTCGCATTTCTGACCGTTGATCATTTTCATGATGACCATCGGTTTGCCGACCTGCAATTCATAGCCTTCGCGGCGCATCATTTCGATTAAAATCGACAAATGCAATTCGCCGCGACCGGACACTTTGAACGCATCGGCGGAATCGGTTTCTTCCACTTTCATCGCGACGTTCGTCTGCACTTCTTTCAAAAGGCGGGCGCGCAAATGACGGCTGGTGACGTATTCGCCGTCCTGGCCCGCGAACGGGCTGTCGTTGACGGAAAATACCATCGACAATGTCGGTTCGTCGATATTGATCGAGGGCAATGCTTCCGGATGTTCCGGATCGGTGATGGTCTCGCCGATGTTGATGTCTTTGAAACCGGTGATCGCGACGATGTCGCCCATCTTCGCGTCGTTCGTTTCCACGCGCGCCAAACCGTTGTACGTGTACAGACGGCCGATTTTATCCTGGCGCACCTGATCGCCGTTCATGATCGCGACCGGCTGACCGTAACGGACGAAACCGCGTACGATACGACCGATGGCGATTTTGCCGACGTAATCATCGTAATCCAGCGTCGTAACCATGATCTGCAGAGGCGCTTCCATGTCGCCTTCCGGCGCCGGAATGTAATCCAAAAGCGTTTGGAAAAGCGGCTCGACACTGTCGCTGCTGTCATCCATTGACAATTTGGCAATCCCCGCGCGAGCGGACGCGTAAATGACCGGGAAGTCGAGCTGTTCGTCGCTCGCATCCAGTTCAATAAAGAGGTCGATGATTTCCCCTTCGACTTCCTCGACGCGTTGATCCGGGCGGTCGATCTTGTTGATGACGACGATCGGCTTCAAATTCTGCTCCAAGGCTTTGCGCAGCACGTACTTCGTCTGCGGCATCGGGCCTTCAAAAGCGTCGACCAGTAAAACTACGCCGTCGACCATGTTCAAAATACGTTCGACTTCACCGCCGAAATCGGCGTGGCCGGGTGTGTCGACAATATTGATTTTCGTGCCGTTGTACATGACGGCGGTATTTTTGGATAAAATAGTAATCCCGCGTTCGCGTTCAAGATCGTTCGAGTCCATAACTCGTTCGGCAACGCGTTCATTCTCACGGAAAACGTGGCTTTGACGCAGCATGGCGTCTACCAATGTAGTTTTGCCGTGGTCAACGTGAGCGATGATCGCGACATTACGTATATCTTGCCGTTGCATAGATGTTCCTCCTGATTTTTAATAACTTTATTATTATATCACACATCGGAAAAAGCGCGTAATCTTTTCGTCAAATCTTTGTATTTATAAAAATAAAAAAGACCTTGCGGTCTTTTTATTCGGTTGCAGCGTTTTCCGCCCGCGCAATCGCAACGCCCGCGCTGACGCCGAGCCGATTCGCGCCGGCGTCAAGCATCGCGCGTGCCGTCGCAAGATCGCGAATGCCGCCGGCGGCTTTGACTCCAAAGTGGGGTCCCACGGTATCACGCATCAGTTTCACGTTCGCTACAGTGGCACCTTCACCGGCAAAACCGGTCGAGGTTTTCACAAAGTCCGCGCCGACTTCTTGGGCGAGCTTACAGGCATTCACAATTTCCGTCGGCGTCAGCAACGCCGTTTCCAAAATCACTTTGAGCGTGACATCGCCGATCGCCGCGCGCACCTGGCGAATTTCTTTCGCCACCATATCCCACGCGCCGTCTTTCACCGCGCCGATATTTTGCACCATATCAATTTCGGTCGCGCCCTGCGCCAGCGCCCAACTCGCTTCCGCCGCTTTCATCGGGCCGCCGTTCGCGCCGTGCGGAAAGCCGACGACCGTCGTCACGCCGACGCCGCTGCCGCCAAGCGCTTGCGCCGCCTGTCGCACACGATACGGCGCGACGCAAACGGTAGCGAAATGATACGTCTTGGCTTCTTCGCAAAGTGTTTCGATAGCGCGGGCACTCGCATCGGGCGCCAGCAGCGTGTGATCAATATAACTTGCAATCATGCTTCGTCCTCCTTTGCCCGTTGCGCCTGTTCCTTGAGCCACAGGTCATGCGGATCTCCATAGATGCGTTTCGTCCATTTCCAACGATTGTGAATCCAAAACCAATCCGCCGGACGCTCGCTCACCCGCTTTGCCAAAATCGCATTCAAGGTATCGGTCATTTCCCGTACCGCGACCGCTTTTTTCAAATCCTGCCGCGTCCACAGCGCTTTTTGCACGACCACATCAAAACCTTCGTCACGCGTATAAATATGAACAGGCACGATCGGTACTTTGCGCGCATAGGAAAAAATGGCCGGTCCCGTAACGGAAAGCGCCAGTGTGCGAAACAGTTGCGCCAGCGTGCCTTTGCCGCCGCCATCCTGATCGTACAAAAGGCAAATCCATTTGCCGTCTTCCAGCAGCCGCAAAATTTCCCGCATGTTTTTCGGATACAGCACTTCTTCACCGAGCATCGCGCGCGACTCGCGAATGAACCGGTCGAAACCTTCATTCGACTGTTTGAAACCGACGGCGACAATTTTGCCGGGATATTTGCTCGCCATGGCGCCGCCCAGCATCTCCCAATTATCCGTGTGCGAAGCCGCAAGAATGCAGCCGCCGCCGCTTTCGTAAAGGGCGTCAAGCTCCTCGGTGCCGGTGAAATGCATCTGCTTTAAAATGCGGCCTTCGGTGTACAACGGAAAACGCAGCACATCGAGCGCGATCCGCCCCAAACGGACTGCGGATGTTTTCGCGATCGCCCGCGCCTGCTCCGGCGAATCAGCCAGCTCGGCCCGCAAAATATTTTCCACGGCAATATCTTTCCGTTTTTGCGGCAGCACGCGCCAGAAAAACCGCCCCAGGCGATCCCCCCAGCGACGCGCGGCGCCGGCCTGCAAACCGCAGGCCCAACGACGCCCTAATTGTAGCCAAAAATACATATCCCGCCTCCGTCAAAAAAATGCCGTCTGCGACGGCATTTTTTATTCTTCCGTAGTTTTCTCCAACGCTTTTTCCAAGCGTTTCACGCGTTTCATCAGTTCGGGCAAATGGTTGAGCGTTCCTTCAATCCGTCCCCACTGACGATGCGGACGGGCCGGAAAGCCCACATATGTGCCCGGCTCTTTAATGCTGCCCACGACGCCCGTCTTCCCGCCGCAGGTAACGTGATCGGCAATCGTAAGATGTCCGGAAACGCCGGTCTGCCCCGCTAAAATGCAGTGGTTACCGATTGTGGTCGAACCCGCCACACCGACCTGGGCAATGATAAAGCAGTCTTCACCGATTTGGACATTGTGACCGAGATGCACAAGGTTGTCGATCTTCGTGCCGCGACCGATCGAAGTTTCACCGAATGTCGCGTTATCGATCGTCGTGCCGGCGCCGACTTCGACATCGTCGCCGATGACGACGCGACCGATTTGGCGAATCCGCGTATGTTTACCGTCTTCGGTAGCGAATCCGAAACCTTCACCGCCGATCACGGCGTTGGCGCGAATGATAACACGATCGCCGACTTCGGTCCGATCGTGTAACACTGCGCCGGAATGAATTTCCGTATCGCGGCCGACGGTCACATCACGTCCCAACACGACATGCGGATGTAAAATAGCGCCCGCTTTGACAACCGTGCCGGCACCGATCACCACATACGGTAAAATCGTCGCCTGCGGATCAATCTCCGCCGTTGCATCGACAATCGCGGTCGGATGAATACCGACCGGCGGTACGTATAAAGGTTTCAATACATCGACCAGTTCCGCGAACGCCCACTTCGGATTTTCCGTGACGATCACGGTCGTTGCCACCGTTTCTTCCGGCGCGCTTGTCATCAGTACCGCGCCCGCTTTCACCAGCGGCAATTGCGCGGCGTATTCGTCCAACAAGAAAGCGATGTCGTTCGGGCCGGCCGTTTCCACGCCCGCAACGCCGGTGATTGTTTTATTTCCGTCGCCGTATACTTTACCGTTCACTCGTTTGGCCAGATCCGCTACTGTGTATGCCATTATTTTTGCCCGCTTTTCTCTGTGGAGGCCGGTTGCGCCTCTTGATTCTGTTTTTTATTCGTATTGTCGTTGGCTTTGAGTTTCGCCAGCAATTCTTCCGTCACGTCCACACCTTGGTAATGAACGGCATTCTTATGCATAATAATGCCGAGCTTTTTTTCCTTGGCGATCAGCTGGGACTGACTTTCGATCAGCGCCTGGAATTGCTGTTGTTTGGCCATCTGAAATACTTGTAATTCACGTTTGGCCGTCTGTTCCGTCACGGCGAATTCTTCCGGCGAGGAAGTCGCCTGCGCCTGCTGCAGACGCGTTGCGATTTCCGCCTGCTTGGTCATGATTTCCTGGGTGATCTGCTGCGCCTGGCCGCTTTCCCGCGCGATGCGTTCAAAATCGACAACGCCGACTTTCTCATCATTGCCGCAGCCGCTCATCAGCATGACGCCGACCAGCATGCCGATCAGCGTGAAGGACCGCCACCATTTATTTACCACTGTTACTTACCTCCTTAGGATTCGTCCCCAATTTCTGCAAAATATCATTCGTGACATCTTGCGCAGAAATATTGGCGCGATACTCGGCAAAAATCACTTCGAGATTTTTGGCCTCCGCTACCGCCTGCGCCTCGTGACGAATATCTTGGGTGATTTCTTCTTTGACTTGATTCATTTCATTTTGTTTGGTCGCGAGCGTTTCGCGCCATTCATGATTCCAGCCGGCGCCGTCCGACATCAGTTGCGCCGCCATCTCATCGTGGAGCTGCTGCTGCGCCGCCTCTCTTTGCGCGCTCAGTTCCGCGATCACTTCGTCGCTGTATCGGGCCAGATCCGCCTGCGCTTTTTCTTTCAACGCGGCAAGCTCTTTTTGCCCTTCTTCCGGCAACACCACCGCTGTATCCGTCAGAGCGGCGCGTTCCGCGAGCAATTCCTGCAAGCGCGCTTCCATGGCTTCGCGTTCGGCCGCGGGTAAATGGAGCGCCCGAAGTTTCAGCTGCAAGTTGACGATTTCCAAATCCGCCTTCTGTAGTACTTCATCTGCCGGTTGCGGCGCGCGCGCGATCCACTCACGATACAACGCTTCCAGTTTTTGGTTCCATGCGGTTTCACGCGCCGTCATTTTGGCCCGGTATTCCGTGTTGAGTCCCTTTTCGATGGCCCCGGAGGAAAGCTGCTCACGCAATGCTTCCTGCGCTTGGGCGGAACGGCGAATCAATTGTTCGCGTTCGGCGTCATACGTGGCCACCAGGTTTTTGTACTCCTGCTCCAGACGAAAATAATCACTGTAACGCGGGTGGGCGTGCACTAATTTTTCCATATCCGCCACACCGTACTGCGGCGCTTGCGGTGCCTGCTCCGTGCGGGAACAGCCGCCGATGCCGCAACCGCTCAGCAAAAGACACGCGGCCAGAAGTACACTCAGTGCTCCATGCGTTGACCTTTGCATAAATTACTTCTTGGTTTCTGCCGACTGCTCTTTACCCGCTTCTTTCGTCAGAGCATTATTGAGCGCCGTCTGCACTTCACCGGTGATATCGACGCCGCCGTAAAGCACGGCCGCTTTATCGACAACCAGCGACAAGCCTTTTTTATCCGCTACTTCTTTCACGGCATTGTCAATTTTACCTTGAATATTTTTGTGGATTTCCGCCTGTTTGGCGTTGAACTGTTTTTGCATTTCCTGGAAATATTGCTGTTTTTCCGCGTCCGACATATTCGCCGATTTCGCGTCGAATTCGCTTTGCAATTGTTGCGCCGCCGCCGCCATTTGCTGCTGGTATTCCACGCCTAAGCTGGATGTGTCTTTAATAATGTTGGCCTGGTCGACCACGCCGATGGACGAGGTCGGTGCCGCCTGAGCAACATTCCCCATGCCCATCATGGCATACGCCGCGATACCGAGAACGAATACCGCCGCGACGACGAACGAAACCACTTTCACATTGTACTTATTACGCATTGCTCGCATCATAATCAATCGACTCCTTTAATTCCTCAGATATGTCCGATGACACGGACCCAATAATCGTCTTCATCACGAATCAGCTCCACACCGAGATAATCCTGAAAACGATACCCGACAGAAACACTGTCCGTCGACGGCGACAATTCATGGTCCCACCGGAGATACCAGCGCGGACTGAATTCCTGTCGCAAAAATGCCGTTTGCTGCGGTTCCGTCCATTCGTAACGGTAACCCAAGTAGGTTCCCACACCAAAACGATGCATGTAACCGGTGGAAACATCCCAACTCACATCATGCGGGAAAAAATCCACATCGACGAAGAAAGTATCGTGATCCGTCGCCCGTTTTCCGAGCGTGCCGCGGACCCGCGTGTTTTTTTCTTCCCGCCCCAAATCCAGAGCGACATTGGCGTCAATCAACCACGTGTCGGTGCTCGCATTGATCGTATAGGTAAGTTCTTCACCAATCGTAAGCGCGCCTGTCAAATCCAAATCGTAACGGCTGACGAAGGGATCTTCTTTGGCCGTCTCCAACAAACGCTCCGCGATCTCTTCGCGGTGACGTTCCAAAAAGGCCTGCGGTGCGCCGATATATTCCGGCAAGACCTTCCGAACACGTTCCGCCGCGCCGTTGATGAAGATTCGCGGGACCGTTTCGGAAGCGGTACGCACCTGATGGGTACGAACTGTCGGTCCTTGCGGTAAAAGGTAAATTTTAGCGCTCGTTGTCGCCGCCGGTGTGATTTCAAGCTTAGCGTTGAATTCCGGCAAACGACGGGCAAATTCGTCTTTTACGAGCGTGTCTGAAATGCCCCCTACCCAATCCAGCGCGCCGAGCGGTAAACCGATCAAAAGCGCATTGATTCTTTCGTCGATCGCCGCCAGATCGCTGGCCATCAAGGCATGCACCGTCGGCGATAAATTGCCGTAGTCAACCGCCGTGTGCACCGCTTGCACGTGCTCACCGTAGGGTGTCAGAACGAGAACGAGTCGGGTCGCCGCGTCGGCGTGCACCTCGACATCTGTCACCACGTACCCCGAGATGACACGTCCGGCGACATCCGCCAACACTTTGCCGTATTCTCCGGCATGCGCCGCCACCGTTTCCGACGGCTGGCCGACCAAAACACGTTCACCGATCACTTTGACACTGGCCTCAATACGATCGGCCACCGAAGGCGCTAATCGCCCCGTACCGGTTTGCACACTGACATCCACCGTTTGAATCGGCGCCGCCTGAAGAGCCAGCGGCAACGCGACCAAAGCCGCGCTCAAAAAACCGATAAGCCGCTTGCTCATACATCCCCTCTTTTCTTATAAACAGTGAACAGGCGACAAGAGTTTGTCGCCTGTCGCGGTTTAGAATTGGCCGCCGAAGCTGAAGTGGAATTTATTCTTGTCACCATGCGCGTAGTCGAGTCGGATCGGTCCGATCGGAGTCTGTACACGCAAGCCGACACCGGTCGACCAATGTACTTTATTGCTGTCATGGTACCAGGGAACGCGCGACTCATCGATGCCCCACGCGTTACCGACATCGGTAAAGACGACGCCGTCCACTTTCTTGATGATCGGGAAACGGTATTCCAAGGTCGCCGCATACATGTTGCTGCCCTTGAACTGGTCATCTTCAAAGCCGCGCAAGTTGTACGCGCCGCCCAAGCTGAAGAGTTCGGAGTAACCGATTTCGCCGTTGGCGTAACCGCCCATGACGCGCAGCGCCAAGACGTGGTTATTTTTCAGTTTCTTATAAAAACGTCCTTCGGCGTTGACTTTATAGAAGTCGAAATCGCCGCCCAAGCCGTGACCCGCCCATTGGCCGGTTACCGAGTAACGGTAGCCGCGGGTCGGGTTGAAGTAATTGTCACGGTTATCAAACACATGGGTAACGGACAAGCTGTTCGTTCTACCGAAGTTTTTGCCGATGTAGTCCATGTCTTTGAAATTGTAGTAGCCCTGCGGAGTGACAGTGGCCACCGCCGTGCGCAAGGCATCGCGCCATTGATTAAGCGCTTCGATATCCGCGTTGTCGTCACCGGTCAGTTCCGGTGCTTCCGGAAGCGTTACGCCGGTAAGCAGGGAGGCCGCCGCGCCCGGTTCCAAAAGCGTCGGCTGCGGCGCGTTCAACGCGAAATTAACGACCGGAATCGGTTTGCCGTTGGCGTCCAGCTTCAACTTGCCGTCTTCCGTGCGCTCCATGCCGACCAGCGGAATGACCGCGTTTTCGCCGTAGTTGAAGCCGCCTTTATATTCATCATATTTATCGTCGCGGCTTTCCCATGTGATCGAAGTCGTGCGATATTCGCCATGCGCGCGTCCCAGGGTCAGGTTGTAACCTTTGCGACGTTTGTCATAAGTGGCGACAGTGCTGCCGTCTTCATTGTAATCATCATATTCCACCACACGGTTGTAGAACGAGAAGCCGAGCGATGTGCCTTTGTCATCAAGCCACGGACGCGTGTACGAAATCTGGTAGTTCTTGTCGCTGCCCTTGCCGCCGAATTCCCAGTGAACATTGATCTTGTCGCCCGTGCCGCGGAAGTTGTTTTCACCGAATTCCACGATCCCGACAAAACCGTCCGACTTCGAGTAGCCGGCGCCCAAAGTAACAACGCCCGTTTTTTGTTCGAGCACGTCGATTTCCACAACGACTTGGTGATCGACTTTACCCGGCAGCAAACGCACGTTGACGTCTTCAAAATAACCCAGGTTGTAAAGACGTTCCAAGCTGCGTTGCGCCAGATATTTATTGAAAGGATCCCCTTCTTTGAAGCGCAGTTCGCGAGTGATGACATAATCCTTGGTCTTTTTGTTGCCTTTGATGACGATGTCTTCAACAATGCCTTCATCGACTTTGACCGTCAGCGTTCCGTCCGGCGCGACCTGCACATCGGAAACGGAGGCCAAAATGTATCCCTGTTTCACGTAGAGATCTTCAATCGCGCGAACTTTTTCGCCCACTTCCACCGTATTCAAAACGCTGCCTTGCGGAATGGCCAACATCTGCGCAAGGTACTCGGCATCAAACGCCGACACGCCTTCCACGCGAACCTGATTGACCACCGGGTTCGTCGCGACCTGATACGTCAACTGCACGCCTTCCGGCACAGCGGTGAAAACCGGCGCGATTTGCGCAAAGATGCCGCTGTCGCCAATGGCTTTGATGTCGGCCGCGATCGCTTCCGACGATACTTTGTCGCCGACTTTGGTAGTCAAACGCGGCAGTATCTGCTGCGCGACTCCGTCCGGAACGCCTGCCAACGCTACGTTTGTGACCGTTTTGCCGACCTGCGCATCGATCGCTGCCTGATCCGCTTTGGCTACATACAGCGCCTGTACATTGCTCGTCTGCGTCGTCTGGCCGACGGTCAGCGCCGGATTGTCGATTAATCCTTGCTCCGCAAGCGAGTCTTTTGCGCCCGGCGTCACCGTCGTTGAGATAGCCGCTTCATTGTACGGCATATGCTGTTCGGAAACCGTCGTCGGCGCATCCGCCGCGAACCCCTGAGTCGCTCCCAGCGTTGCCAGCGTGACTGCGGCGACAAGCCATTGCCGCGCCTGTTTGCCATGTTTCATATAGTTATATCCTCCTAATTGCAAATGGTATCCATTCATTTGAATGATAGGTTTAGTTTACTTGATAATTACGGTGTGCGCAATACCTTCGCCGCATCGTTGACCACCGACCGCATTTCATCCGGAGCAAGTTGTACCGCTTGCGTTGCCGGTGCCGTTTTGACCGGTGGCGGCGCCGCATGCACTGCCGGTTCACGCGCCTCCGCTGCCGCTGCGCTCACCGCCGGCGCTTGCTGCGATACTTGCGATGCGTTCGGTGGCGGCCATGCCGCCGAGGGTTCCAAAGGAACCGTTTTCACTACCGTTACGGGAGTTGTAACCGGCGCGGGAATGTCATCATCCTTTTGCCACCACCAGCCGAAACCGCTCACCACAACGAGCGCCGTCACCAGCGCAAAAGCGCGTTGCCAATGTTGCCACTGTCGGGACATGCCGCGGTCTTCCCGAAGTTTTTGCATTTCGGCTTGGGCTAAAAGCAAGTTCAACTCGCCTTTCAGAGGCGTTTCGTCATGAAATGAATGCTCCGCCTGTTCCAACCAGCGGCGCGCCGTTTCAACGCGACGAACAAGCTCATCTCGGGAAAGACTCATGCGTGTGCTCCTTTCTGTTAAAATTTCTAAATAAAACTTCTTAATCAATTTAAAGTCGGCTTTTTGGATTTCCTTTGCAACCGCATTCCGCATTGTTTTTCTGAATAATGCTCTTGTTTTTGAGCGAATCCTCGCAAATCATAGCCGATGTATCTTCGTTTACTCGCGTCGCTCATGCATCAAGCGCGATAACATGCCGCGCAGGCGGCGTATGCCGGTTTTTTGCAATTTATAAATGTAAGTTTTAGAAACTTGTAATTCCAGCGCCAGCTCCTTCGGCTCGCGATTTTGCATGTAAATGCCGTCGACCACCTGCTGTTCTTTCGGCGGCAAACGATGCACGGCGTTGCACACCGCTTCCCACAAAAGCGTCCGATCGGCCGCCTCAAACGCATCCGTCGCCTCCGTCACGAGGCTGTTGAATTGCGCGCGGCTTTCGGCCCAGGCGCTGTCTTCCACCGGGATATCGGTTCCGTTTTTATAAATGTAATCGAGCATGCGTCCGCGAATGCGGTGCCGCGCAAAGAGTGAAAACGCGACCGACCGCGCCGGTTCATACCGTTCCGCCGCTTCCATCAAACCGACGGTGCCCTCCTGCAAAAGATCCAGTAACGTCGCTTCCTGCAGCTGCCAGCGCATCGCTTCTTTGACGACCAGGGGCTGGTAATGCTCGATCAGCGTTTGGCGGGCGCCGCGATCCTGTTCTTCTTTATAGGCGCGCCACAAAGAAGCTTCCGTTTCGGGATCCAATAATTCAATTTTGGCAAGTTCCTGAAAATATTCTTTTAACATGGCGCTCCTTTAGAATCGATACTGCCAATTACCGCCGATATAGTAATTGTCTTCATTATTCATCCACGCTTCCGCTTGGAAACTCCGGTTAATGTCGTAACGGAAACCGGCGCTTTGCTGTTCGTTGTTGACGCCGGTTGTCAGCACCAACATGAAGTCATCGAACAGATATTTGCCGATTTGCAAGTTGTAAAAGCTTTGGTTAGCGACGGTGGATGTTTCAAAGGGATCAACCGAACCGGTCGTGACCTGGATCATGTCGAGACCCAACACATCCTGCAGGCGATTTTCGAGCGTGCCGAAAACCAATACCTGCGCCGCCGACGCTAAGGCCGCGTTGGCGTCCGCCCGACCGAGATCGTTGATATCGCCCTGCGTGTGCAAGGTAAGCATCATGACGATTTCTTCTTGGCTTAACGCCGGTTCCGAAGTAAGTTTCAGATCGAGCTCCGTCGGTAAACCGTCCGCCTGCATATGAATGCGGTAACGATTAAATTTTGTCGTGGCGAGCACGTGCAGATTCGGCAGGAAGCTCTGCGTTCGATTGAAATCGGCCACGCCTTCCTCGACCTTGAATTTATTGCTCAGATACCGCAAGTACCCGTTTTTCACGACTACTTTGCCGTCAACATCCGGCGCCGCGGTCGTGCCGCCGACATGTAAATCGCCGGCCAATGTCAGGTCATAGAGGTAGCTGTTATAAAGACGTGTCTTTTCGCCGATGCTGACATTCACATCAAATCCCATCAACAGCGGCGTGCTGCCGTCCGTAAATGTCAACGGAATATCGAAACGGGATTTTTCCACCAGAACATCGCCGGTAAGATACGGCATGCCCGCCTGTTGCGTAAGTTGTAAATGCGCCGTCAAAGGACCGGAGTAGTATGAGCTCTGCGGATTGATCGCGTCGGCGTCCAGCGTCCCTTCATAGCGCGTATCGGTAAAGTCGGTCCAGCGAACGTCACCCGCCGTGGTAAGATCGCCTCCGCCGATGGTCGTTTGTCCGCGCCAGGTAGCGGATTTACCGTTAAACTTCAACTCCGCGTGAATATGTTCCAGCGGACTTTTCATGGTTTCTATCGTCGCTGCGCCGTCCGCGACAAAAATGCGTCCGTTGATGTGCGGATCCGCAAGCGTGCCGGTGACCGTGATGCCACCTTTGGTTTCGCCTGTGGCGGAAAGAACCGCCGGCGATAACGCGCGCAACAGTTCCAAATCCGCCTTATCCAAACGGATTTCCAAGTTCATCGATTCATTCGACTGCGTCGCCCGTCCCGCTTTCGTCAACGCGGCGACCGGAACTTTACCGTACATGCTTAGTTGATACGGTTCACGTTGCAGCAAAGTCTGGTTCACTTCAATGATTTGATCGCGCATATTCAACAGGCCGATGAAACGATCAAAGGTAACGCCTGCAAATGCGCCGTTCGAAAGTTCGAACGACATATCCATCACCGGTGTTTTCGTCGGTCCGGTAAAGACCGCGCTCACATTCAAATTGCCCGTGAGATCAAGCGGTTGTCCCGCCAGCGCTGTGACGTAGGTGACATCGACATCTTTCGCCGCCAGCTGCATATCGATTTCACCATCGAGATCGGCTGTGCCGGCGGCGGCGAGCACGCCCGCGCCGATCGGCATATGCAATTTGCGGACGGTCGCCACGCTATTGGCGTAATCCGCATCGATTTCCGTCGTGCCGAAAGGTTTGCCGTCAATGCTGCCGTTTTCCAGTTTACCGTTGATGCGCAAACTCGGGTTCGCGGCCGTGCCGTTGAGTTCGACACGCCCCGTCACCTGACCGGCCAAGTTCTCGTACGGGATATTCGCCAGACGCAAAAGCCGCGCAATGTCCGCTCCCTCCACGTCGCCCGCTCCGCGGAACACGCCGCCGTCCAAGCGATATGTGCCGTTCAAACGATAGACGCCATCTCGCTGCGTCAGCGTCGTATCGGTCAAAGCCGCTACGCCTTCGGCGTAAGCTAAATGACCGCGCAAACCGTCGATCGGTTCGCCGTTGGCATATAAATTATGGCCCCAGAAGTCGGCTTCCAAACGCGGATCGGCCGGCGTGCCGCGCAATGTTCCCTCGGCGGATACGGTGCCCGCCAGTCGGTTCGTATTTTTTTCGCGCAATACGCGATCAATATCAATTTCACTTGCCTTCAACTGAACATTCAACGCGTTCGGCGCGATCGTGCCTGACGCGTACAAAGTACCGTTGTACATCGAGGCCAGCGCCTCATCCAAATATAAAATATCGCCGTCATAACGGTAACGGGCGATTACATCCTGATAGAGTTCGCCCATCACCGAACCGTCCCAAAGATGCAGTTCACCGCTCGCTTCCGGTTGATCGAGCGTGCCGCGCACGGTCAGCGAATTGGTGGCCCAGCCGGTGGCGTCCAACGGCAAGTCGGCCGCCCGCAGTAACGATTCAAGGCGGATGTTATCGCTTTGAACCGTAAGATCCAGCGCTTTCGCGCCGGTCAGCTGCGCGCTGCCGGAAATGACATGACCGCCTTCGGCATCCTGCCAGACAAGACGATCTGTGGTAAACGTATCGTCGACGTACGCCACATCGCCGTGAATCGACGTATACGCGAGACCGTGCACAGCGCCGTCACGCGCGCTCACCGTGCCGACGAATTGCGGCGCCGCGACGCTGCCGGTAAGTTGTCCTGTAAGATCCGCCGCCCCCGACATAGTGACACCGGCCAAGCCGGAAAGATACGAAAGCGGTAATTGATGCGCGGCTACTTGAATACCCTGCGGCGTATCCATGCTGCCGAACGCCGTAAATGTACCGTCACCCATAGTGCCGTTCAGATAATGCAACGCAAGCGCGCCCGCTTCATAGCGCAACGACGCGCGCAGCGAATCAGTCATGATACCCGCGCCGCTGACGCCCGTTCCGGAGCCGGTAAACGTCGCGAGCGCCATTTCCCCGTCGTGAATTTCAACCGCGCCGCGGCCGTTCACCGTACCGGCGTACGCGCCGTCCGTTTCCGGAAGCTGCGCCAAATTGATATTGTCCGCCGTATATTCGCCGGCGCCGGTATTTGTTACAACATTATAGTAACCGCTGCCGCGGACTCGTCCCTCACCGATTCCCGCCACTATTTCCGGCAGGTTCACGACGTCTCCGCGATAGACAAACTTGGTAAAGACATTTTGCAGCGGCGTCGCACCGTAGCTACCCTGTTGCAGCATCGCGACGCCTTCCGCCGTCGGCGCCGCCACCGTGCCGCCCACATGCATGTTGGCCGCGACCGGTCCGTAGAGAGGCACATCGGCAAGCGCCGCCACTTCCGCGCCCGTCGTCGCCAAATGCAGATCCAGCGCCGGATCGTTATTAAGTAATATCGTACCGTTAGCCGTCAGCGGTTGTCCGTTCACTTGCGCCTGCGCATCGGCAAAGGACAGGCGATTCGTCGCCAGACGCACAACGGCCTTGGCGTCGGTAACGTTATATCGGTCGTATTGCAACGCGCCGTCGCGCAATTCCGTAGTACCGTCATAGCGCAAACCGGTAGAATCGGCGCTGACGTTCAAATCCGTGTTGTGAATCTCGCCCGCCCGCAACGCGATGTCCGGCGCCGCGTCGCGCAGCACGTAATTAGCGAGCGTGATCGGCAAGCGTTTCGCCGTCACGTGCGCGTTAAAATCGTCCGCCGATGTATAGTTGCCGGTCAGCGTGACAGGTTCATTATTATATAAAAATTTCGCTCTGCCGGTGACGGTCGGATAATCATTTAAATCCATCCCGCACGTGACATCTGTCAGATGGATGGTGGGATCCTGTAAAAATTCCAAATGCGCCAAACCGCGATTGACCATGATTTTGGCACGCAAAGAGAACTCCGTCTGCGTTTCCTGTGGACGGATCAAATGGGAAACATTCCAGGAACGGTCCGGTTCTTCCCGCAACCAAACCTCCGGTTGTTCGAGCGTAATGCCGTCAAGCACGCCCAAAGCGGCGCGCTTACCCATCGCGTATTCGAGCGCCCGCCAAAGATTCCAGCTGACTTCGATATCCGGAACACGCGCTACCATGAGTCCCTTGGCATCGGTTACCGTCGCATTTTTCACATGCGCGTTCCAAGCCCAGTCTATATCCAGTTTATCGTAACGGACTGTGCCGTTGACGGTCGTCGCCAAGGCCTCGTCCACAAGTGCCGGCGCTTGCTCGAGCACGGTCGGTTTCACATAGAACTCGAACGCGCCCGCACCGATGGCGAGTACCGTGGCTCCCGTCAAAAGCCAACGTCGCACGGACATGCCCCCTCGCTATTGTCCATGTATTGTTTTACAAAAATTATTGTTCCGCCTGTCGTTTGTGCGTCGCCAGGATGGCTTCATCATTGCTCAGCGTAATCGGTTCGATCGGCGCGATTACCTTGCCGCTTTCATCGTAACGCACGACAGCCGGTACGCCCATCGCCTGTTCCAAGCGGGCGAGACCCGTGTTGTAATCGTACAACGCGGTGATGTAATTCGTGCGCGCCTGATCCAACGCGAGCTGCGCATCCAGGACATCCAAGTTGATGCCGACGCCGGCGCGGTAACGAATGCGCGCGATCTTGTACGCTTCCCGCGCCTGTTCTACCGCCTGCGCGGTGGATTGAATCCGTTCTTCCGCGCTGCCGATATTCAAGTAGGCCTGCGTCACATCCAGTTCGATTTGACCGCGCGCCTGCAAGTACGTTTCTTCCGCCGCGGCGAGGTCCGCTTTAGCGCCTTTTACTTTTCCCGTAGTGGCGCCGCCGTCATAGAGCGGCCAGCTCACACCGCCGGCGACTTTCCAGTCTTCATTTTCAAAGCCCGGAAAATCTTTGTCCTGCCAGCTCATGTTCGCCGTCAGCGCGACGGTCGGTTTGTTGCCGGCCTTCGCCACATTCAATTTTTCTTCACTGGCTTTGACATTCAGTGCCGCCTGCTGTAATTCCCAACGATGCGCCAATGCATAGTCGATGGCCTGCGCGCGTTGAATCGTAATCGCGCGATGCGGCAGCTCATTGGTATCCGGTACGACTGTCGTGACCGTCGGCAGGCGCAACAGATTGCTCATATTGGCGCGCGCGAGTTGCACGGCGTTTTGCGCTTTAATTTGTTTTTCCCGCGCATCCGCTAAAGCGACTTCGGACGAAAGCACGTCGATTCGCGCCACCACGCCCGCATTATAAATCTGCGTCACGTTTTTGACGTGTTCCGTCAGATTTTTCACGGCGGTGTCGGCTATGTCGGCAAAATGTTGCGCTTCCATCAACTGGTAGTAGCCTTGCGTGACTTTATATTTCAAATCCGCTTCTTCTTTATAGATGCCCCACTCCGCCGCGTCACGACCGTAACGAGCCGCCGCTACCGCGCTTTCGACACGACCGCCCGTCCAAATCGGCCAAGTGACCGAAAGCGTATTTTGAAAACCGTGATCCTGCGCAAAAGTCATCGGTACCGTTTGCGTTGTGAGAGCTTTATACAAGTCGGTCTTTTTCAGATCTTCAAGCGTCAGATTCGCTCCCGGATTCACCAGCTGCAACGCGTTCAACGCGGCCTGCGCGCTCGCGTCGACTTTAGCGGCATGTTCCGGTCCGAGCGGACGCGGCACGGCGACCGTCTGGCTTTTTTCTTTAAACTTCGACGCGCCGAACTGGAAATCAAAACTCGGATTCTTTTTGGCCGCTATTTCACTGACGGCCGCATTGGCCGCCTGCCATTTCGCTTCCGCGATATGCACGGCATAATGATTGACCATGGCGATCTGTACCGCTTCCGACAAAGACAATTCCAGCGTCCGCGGCGCCAGTTCTTCCTTCGGGTCGACAAGCGTCGGGACGCTTTCCCGCTGCAGCGCGTCCGCCGTGTTAACGATCTTCTTCGTCGCTGAAAGCGGGCTATCCGCCGCCAATACCGATCCTTGTCCGACTAAAGCGACAGCCGCGAGTACCGCGGCAATTTTTACATAGTTCATGTTGATCTCCTCCTAACTCTCTACACTTTTAAAAGGTATGGTTGACACCGAAATAGTAACCGCCGTTAGGCGCGCTTTCCGGGAAAATCGACTGGGCGACTGCCGACCAGTCTTCCGCGACCGGCCAACGCGCGCGCAATCGGTATTCGGAATCTTCTAAATTATACGCGTCGACCGTGAGCAGGCCTTTGCCGATCTCATAATCCGCCCCCGCTCCGATCTCGCCGCGAATTAAACCGGCCCGTACCGACCAGCGGCCGTTATGCTTGCCGTATTGCAAGCTGGCCAGCGTACCTTTACCGATATCTTCCGCGCCGATAAGGCCGAACGCATTTTCGTTACCGATGCGCCAATTGGCGTTCAGTGTGGTTTTATGCTTATCCGTATTATATAACATCTCGACTTCGCCGGGCATGGCGAGTGACGACCGTTTGATTCCGCCGATGCGACCGGAAATCCGCCGCGCGTTTTCACTCGTCACGCGAAAGTTTTCCGCGGTCGCCCGTAAATCGCTGGTTAATTTACCGTCGGCATCCAGCCGCGCGAGCAGCAAATTCACATCGTTCGTCATCTGCTGCAGTGAAGCTGTCAGCACGATCATCCGCGCCGACATGTCATTGGCGTTGGCCACCGTGGCGCGCAGCTGTTCCTGCATGACGGGGTCCCCGATCACTTTGTTGACGCTGTCCATCGCTTCCTGCGTCTTGGCCAGCAGGCGATTCGTTTCCCGCATGATCGCATCAATACCGCCGGGCATGCCGCCCGTGATCGTGTCCCCCGGTTGCAGCGCGCCGTTCTTCAAATCGCCGGGCGTAATGCGAATAAATTTTTCGCCCATGACGCCGTCCGCCTCGACCGCGAAGTAGGAATCTTTCGGAATCGAAATACCGTCGTAAATGCGCAGCCGCACTTTCGCGCCGTGCGGCAGCGACGACACCTCTTCCACTTTTCCGACTTCCACGCCGGAATAGCGCACCTGATTGCCTTGCGCCAAACCGTTCACTTCCGGAAAAATGCCGTAGATGTCGTAGCCTTTTTTACCGAAAAACACAAAGTTCGAAAGTTGTGCCAAGACGATCGCCGTCGCGATCAGACCCGCTAAGGTAAACGCTCCGACCTTGGCCTCCGTTGACCACTTCATGGGCGCCGCTCCTCCTCATCCAATTCGCTCTTGCCCTGTAAAAAATTCTGTACGAGCGGATTGTCCGATTGCCAAAACGTATCGGCCGGAGCATCCGCAATAAAACGCCCCTGATGTAAAAACGCGAGTCGATCGGCAACGGTTCGCGCCGAATCGAGCTCGTGCGTAACGACCACACCGCTCGTGCCGTATTGATGCTGCGCGCGACGGATCAGGCGATCGACGGTCGCCGCGCTGATCGGATCAAGCCCCGCCGTCGGTTCGTCATATAAAACGACCTTCGGTTCGGTCGCCAGCGCGCGCGCCAACGCGACGCGTTTTTTCATGCCGCCGGACAACTGCTGCGGCAACGCATCTTGCCAGTCCGCGAGTCCGACCAGTTGCAAACGTTCGCGCACATGCGCTGCGATTTCATCTTTGCTCAATTCATTTTGCCGCACCAGACCGAAAGCGACATTTTCACCGACGGTCATGGAATCAAACAACGCGGAATATTGGAATACATAGCCCATGTGACGGCGCACTTCGTTCCATTGCCGTTCGCTGTAATCCGTCACATCGACCCCGTCGATCAAAACGCGGCCCGAAGTCGGTTTGATCAAACCGATGAGAACGCGGAGAATTGTCGATTTGCCCGAGCCGGATGCGCCCAAAATGACGAGCGTTTCTCCCGCCGCCACGGTCAGATCCACGCCGCGCAGGATTTCGCGTTCGCCGAAGCGTACCGTCACGTCCTGTAATTCAATCATCTTCGCCTCTTAAAACAAAACGCTCGACAACAAATAGTTGACGGCAAAAATCATCATAATCGAGTACACCACGGTTTCGGTCGCCGCTTTACCGACGCCTTCCGCGCCGGCGGTCGCGAGCATGCCGCGGCTGCAGCCGACGACCGCGACGATCATCCCGAAGACGACCGCTTTAATCATGCCGAGATAGACATCACTCGGCGTGACAAACATCTCTATCGAACGCCAAAACGTGTAGGCGGAAATGCCGTTATTCAATGTGCAGACCAAAACGCCGCCGAAAGTGCCGATGATCAGTCCCAACACATTCAAAAGCGGCAACATGATCATGCAGGCCGCCATGCGCGGCACTACCAAGTAGCTGATCGGATCGGTCGCCAGCACGCGCAAAGCGTCGATCTGCTCGGTGACTTTCATCGTACCGATCTCGGCCGTGATCGCCGCGCCGCCGCGGCCCGCTAAAACGACGCCGCATAATACCGGACCCAATTCGCGGCCCAACCCGAGCGAAACGATCGCGCCGATGGAAAATTGCGCGCCGAAACGCGACAATTCGGTGGCGATCTGCAAAGTCAGCACCATGCCGGTGAACAGCAGCGTCAGCGCGACAATCGGAAAGGAGCCGACGCCCAGCAACGCCATCTGTTTCGTCGTTTGACGCATATTGAGCGAAGTAATGCGCTGCCACGCCGCGATCAATAATTGAACGGCGGCGCCGATCTGCGCCAAAACATATATCGTTGAACGTCCGAGCGAGGTCAACAATTCGTTCACAACGCGCTTCCTCCTAAAGACACTATTATGATTTATTTTAGCACATTTAACGCCCCGACGTCCCCGTATAAAGCGCACTTTTCATTTTTCCGGCAAGCGCGCGAGCCGTTTTTTCGAAAATTTAAAAGCAGCTGTGCAATACCAGCTGCTTTTGTATGATTTTGTCCCCGTTTCAGGAGATTAACGAAATGCCGCAATGAGATCGGTAAACGTTTTTTCATTAATCGTTTCGACCTTGGCGGCTAACGGCTCTTCCGCAAGATCAATCAAGTCTTCATAACTCGGACGATCTTTTTCTTCGTAGAGCACGCCGGTGATCAAACCTTCCCGTTCGTTCAACAGCGTCAACGCGCGCGCTTTGTCAGCGGGATCGTAATCGGCCACATCGCTCACATCGGTGAGATGTTCTTTGAACCATTCGTACGTATTGTATTTATTGTACGTAACGCAAGGCGTAAAGACATTGATGAAGGAGAAGCCGTGGTAATCCATACCGCGCATGATGATATCCACGAGACCGCGCCGATCCAGCGCGTATCCCTGCGCCACAAATCCCGCGCCGGCGGCGAGCGCCATCGACGATACCGCCAGCGGCGTTTCCACATTGCCGTGCGGCGTCGTCTTCGTCACGAAGCCGAGCGAGCTGCGCGGACTGGTCTGGCCCTTGGTAAGACCGTAGACATGGTTATCGAAAACGATGTAGGTAATATTCAAATTACGCTTGATCGCATGGATGGTGTGTCCCATGCCGATCGCGTACGCGTCGCCGTCGCCCGAGCAGACCACCACTTCCAAGTCGCGGTTCGCCAATTTCACGCCCTGCGCGAACGGCAATGCGCGGCCGTGCGTCGTATGCGCGCCGTAGCAGTACAGGTAACCGCCGATGCGGCTCGAACAACCGATGCCGGAAATCAGCATTAATTTTTCAAATGGAATATCGCGTTTCGAAGCGGCTTCCTGAATCGCCATCTGAATGCCGAAGTCGCCGCAGCCGGGGCACCAGTTCGGCTGAATCGCGTTTTTATACTCCCGTGCGTTCGCCATCAGAGCACCTCCTTGACGCGGGCCACGATCTGACTCGGCGTCAGTGTCAGTCCGTCATAACGTTTTAACATGGAAAACGGCGCCAATTCGGGCAAATGCATCGTCAGGAGCTTAGTAAGTTGCCCCGTCGCATTTTGCTCGAGTACGAGCACTTTTTTCGCCTTTTCAACATACGGGCGCAAGGCCTCCGTCGGGAACGGTTCCAGGAGTCGCAAACCTATGCGGTTGACTTTAATGCCTTCCTTGCGCAATGGTTCCGCCGCCTCCGCGGCCGCGCCGCAGGCGGAATTGATCGAAATCAGCAGCACGTCGGCCTCTTCCGTCGGCGCATCGACGGCGAGCGGCACGAAATGATCGGCCACTGTCGTGAATTTGCGCAAGCGTTTATCCGTCTGCACGACGCGATTCGACGGCGCTTCCGCCGGCTTACCGACCGTGTCATGTTCCAAACCGGTGGACAGGAACATGCCGTTCGGCGTGCCCGGAATCGTTCGCGGCGAAATGCCCGATTCGGTATCGGCGAAACGCGCGAAATAATCCGGTCGTGTCAGTTCCGGCAAATCCTTCGTCTGCAAATTGCCGCGTTCAATTTTGACGCGACTGAGGTCGAGCGCCGGTACGCTCTGTTTATTCAAGCCCTGTTGCAAATCGGCCAAGACAATGACCGGACATTGGTATTGTTCCGCGAGATTGAATGCTTCCGCCGTCACGTAGAAGCATTCCTCGGTGGAGGTCGGCGCGACGACAATTTTGCCCACGTCGCCATGCGCGCTGTAAATCGCCGCCATGATGTCGCTTTGTTCGACCTTGGTCGCCATGCCCGTCGACGGGCCGGCTCGCATGACATCAATAATGACCATCGGAATTTCCGCGATCGTCGCCAGCGAAATCGATTCCGCCATCAGCGACAGACCCGGACCCGATGTCGCGGTGAACGCGCGGACGCCGGCGAAGTTCGCGCCGATCGCCATCATGCAGGACGCCAGTTCATCTTCCGTTTGCACAACGGCGCCGTGCACGCGGTCAATCGCCTGAATCATGTATTCCATGATTTCGGACGCCGGCGTAATCGGGTAGCTCGCCATGAAACGAGCGCCCGCCGCGAGAGCGCCGAGCGCGATCGCTTCGTTACCCATCAAAAACAGCAGATCGGCATCCGGCGGTTCGGGCAAGCTTCCGGGCGCGGCAAAATTATCTTTCTGTTCATCGACCAGACGCGCCCCCTCGTTGAATGCGCGCACGTTGGCCGCGATCACTTCCTGCGTCTTTTTCGCGAAGCGATCCGAAATCGCCGCGATGAAACGTTCACGCGGGAAACCTAGGTACGCGACCGACATGCCGAGCGCCACAATGTTTTTCATTTGCAGCGAGCCGCATTCTTTCGCGGTATCCGTGATCGGCAAAGCCAGGAGCGTAACGCCCGCCGGCAAATCATCGCCTTTCGGAGCGAATTTCGTGTCGGCGATCAACACGCCGCCCGAACGCAATTCGTGGCCGTGCTGATCAATCGTTTCCTGATCGAGCGCGATCAGGTTATCCACGCCTTCGCCGATCGTTCCCAACTGGTGACTGGCGATCCGCAATGCAAAGGTCGTATGGCCGCCCTTGATGCGCGAGGCGAATAACCGCTGGGAAAACAGGGAGTAGCCAAGCGCGGCGAGCACTTTGGCAAGAATTTCACCGCCCGATTCAATTCCTTCGCCCTGCTGGCCGCCCATCTTCCAGACAAAATCTTCTCTCGTCTGCAAAGTAAAACCCTCCTTCACTGACTGCTATGGTTCAGTTATGTTGCAAGCGCGCCGGAACGACGACTTCCAACACGCCCGTCGCGTACGGAGCAATTTGCGCCGGGTTAAAAATGACTACCGCGTCGCCGTGATCATTCAAATAGTACGGCAAATCATTGTAGACGGCCGTCGCTTTGGCAAGTTCTTCCGGCCAGTATTCGATCGCCCGTGCCGCCAGCGCGCGTTGCACGTAAGCGCGTACCAGGCGATTTGTCGCGGCGTTGGAGCGTTCTCCTAAAAAGTCCGCCAATTTTACGGTTTGACCGTTTTGTTTATCAAACACCCACGCCCGCCATTGCGTATCGGGATGCGCGCCGCCGTCAAACGAAGTACCTTTCGCCACCACGGAAAGATAGCGGTCGCTCTGGTAAGTCACTTGCTGGCTGTACATCTGCCAGTGATCCGCTACGGGACCGGTCGCCGGCGCTTCTTTAGCCAGTAATTGCGCCCCCGCATACTGCGCGCGCGCCACATCTTTCGCAAGCATCGCATTGATCTTCGCTTCCACGCGCGGCCGTTCGGAAAGGCTTACGCTGACCCCCGCCACATCATTGTAATCGTTGGCGCTCACCGTGCCGAGCGCGAGCGTCATCATGACACCGGCTAAAAGAAATAATTTTTTCATAAAGAATCCTCCTGTTTTCATTCCATTGTTTAATGACTCGCCGCCAACAGGCAGCGTATCTGTCCGATTTATTTGCGCAGCGACGATACGTCGATGCTGATCAATCCCGAGGAGTACGGCGCGATTTCATACTGATTGAACAGCAACATCGCGTGTCCCGCCTGATCGAGGTAGTAATTGTACGGCGCATCCGTCGCCAGCGCCGCCGGCAACTCGTCTTCAAAATACGCTACATTGCGCGCGTCCAAATCGTTGCGGACCACATCTCCCAGCAGTGTCTGCAACTCCGCGCGGGAACGACCGAGATATTGCTCCAGCGTGACTTTCTCGCCCGTCTTCGTGGCGAACACGAGTCCGCGCGTTTCGGTATAGCCGTGCGGACCGCCTTCGTACGTATATTCCTCCGTCAAAAAGGAAATATATTGATCTCCGCAGTACGTCGCTTTTTGCGTGTAGTTATGTTCGTACGACCAGCTGCGTTCCTGCATGCTTTTCGCTTCGGCCTGAATTTTTTCACCATTTTGGCGCGCTTCACTCGCATAATGAGCCAATGCTTTATTAATGCTCGCGGAAGCGACCGGTTGCCCGGAGATTTTTACCTCGCTCTGACTCCATGTCGTTGTCGTCGTCGGCATCGCGCAGACGCCGAGTGAAACCGCGGTCAGTAAACCGCAAAGTAAAGTTAATTTACGTGCATTTTTCATGGAATTCCTCCGTTCTTTTACAAAACCATCTCTTATAAGTGTACGCTATTCGACGCAGGTATGCCACCCTAAAGAAGGTTGTGAAAAACTTTTCATGCGGGTTCTGCGTCAATACGTGCCTAAGCTCGTTACTCTTATTTTACAATGATTTATTTCTTTTTCCAAAGCGGAACAACGGCGGCCCCTCTGTCGGACGGTGCGCGGGTGACAAGCGCGGAATACAGCGCCGCTTTTACGCCCGCCGCATACGCTGACACGACATACGTACATGATGCCCGGCAGAAAACAAAAAACAGACCGCAAAGGTCTGTTTTCATTTCATTTATAACGTTGTACATCGCCGCATCGGTTGGTATTTACATTTGCCATAACGGCACGGCAAGCGCCCGCGCTTCGGTGATCGCCTCCGGCGTGACGGCGTGGAAATACACATGCAAAAGGCAGAGTCCCTGCGCCGGCGCGGTCATGCCGAGTCGGCGGCGATCCTTACTCTCCCCGATCGCGACAAGATCCGCCGGCGTTTTACGGCCGCGGCCGCAATCGACAAGCGCCCCGACAATATTGCGCACCATTTTGTACAAGAAGCCGTCGCCCGTCACGTAAATTTTCAGCAGGTCGCCCGCTTCCTCGAGATGAATATCGTAAATCGTGCGCACCGGATTGCTCGGCACGGAATTGTTGCCGCGATACGCCGTAAAATCATGCGTGCCGCATACTACTTGCGCTGCCGCGCGCATGGTCGTCAAGTCAAGCGCGTAACCGAGTCGCCAGACGTAGCGATAACGAAACGGGTCGTCGTCGCGGCCGCGTACAATCTGGTAAAGATAGGTCTTGCCCGTATTTTGCCGACGCACGCTGTAATCTTCCGGCACTTCACGGCTTTTCCGCACGCGCACGGCCGGCGGCAAAAGCGCATTCATCGCGGACGCGAACCGTTCACCGGGAATCGTGCCGGTCGTATAAAAAGTACACTCCTGCGCCCACGCGTGCACGCCCGAGTCGGTGCGCGCCACGAAGTACAGCGTCGTTTTTTGTCCTAAAATGCGTTGCAGTACATCTTCGATCACTTCCTGCACCGCCATGCCGTTCAACTGTCGTTGAAAACCGACAAAGGGGCTGCCGTCATACGCGACGGTGATGTGGATATTTCTCAGTGCAGCCATCGCAGAATTCCCAGCACCAAAACGACCGCGACCGTAGCCGCAAACGCGACCATGTCCACCTTTTCGTAATGCAGCTCATGCAGCCGCGTCCGATTTTCACCGCCGCGATAGCAACGCGCTTCCATCGCGGTCGCGAGTTCATCCGCACGCCGAAAAGCGCTCACAAACAGCGGCACCATCAGCGGCACCAACGCTTTGCCGCGACGGATCAGATTGCCGGATTCAAAATCCGCTCCACGCGCTTTTTGCGCTTTCATGATGCGTTCCGTTTCCTGCAGCAGCGTCGGGATAAACCGCAGCGCGATCGTCATCATCATCGCCAATTCATGCGCCGGCACGCCGATGCCGCGGAACGGGTTCAGCAGCTGCTCAATGCCGTCGGTCAAAACGATCGGGCTCGTGGTGTACGTAAGCAGCGCGGAAAAACTGATTAAATAGACCAGCCGCATCGTCATCATCGTGCCTTGCCGCAAGCCTTCTTCCGTCACATGCAGCCAGCCCCATTGCCAAACGAGCGTGCCCGGCGTGGTGAAGACATGGATCACCATCGTGAAAACGATAATAATCCAAAGCGGTTTGACTGCCTTCCATATGAGTGATAAAGGCAAATTCGAAAGCGCGATGCCCAGCAGTACAAATGCCGTTACCACGCCGTACGCGACCCAGGTATCGGCGAGAAAAATCCCGACGATGAAAATCATCGTGCAGAGAATCTTTGTGCGCGGATCGAGACTGTGCATGAATGATGTTGTCGGATAGTATTGTCCTAATGTAATATTGCCCAGCATCATTGTCTCCCCTGCAACGCGCCGCGAACCGCTTTGGTCGGCGGTGTTTTTCCGAGGGCCGCCAAAATATTGGCCGTCGCCTCTTCCGGCTCAATCGCGCGTTCATCGACCGCGCAACCGCACTCATTGATGCGCGCTAAAAGTCTCGACACCGGCGGCGCTTCCACACCCGCCGCGGCGAGTTCCGCGCGACGATTGATAAAAATATCCAACGGATTGCCGTCGAGCATGATTTCCCCTTTATTCAAGACAATTACACGGGATGCCAAGCGGGAAATATCTTCCATATTGTGAGACACCAAGATCACCGTAAAGCGCCGATCTTCATGCCACGCTTTCACGCGATCAAAAATCGCCTGCCGGCCGATCGGATCCAAGCCTGCCGACGGTTCGTCCAAAACGAGGTAGCGCGGGTGCATCGCAATCACACCCGCGATCGCCACGCGCCGTTGCTGACCGCCGGAAAGACGAAACGGTGAGCGTTCCGCAAATTCATCATAGGGTAAGCCCACAAAGTGCATCGCTACACGGACCCGTTCATCAATCTTCGCCGGTGAAAGTCCGAGGTTGGTCGGGCCGAACGCAATATCGGCGCGAATCGTTTCTTCAAAGAGCTGGTGCTCCGGATACTGAAACACCATGCCGACGCTGTGCCGCGCCTTGCGCGCCGCGGCATCCTTGCCGGCGAGGTTGACGCCGTCCACCGTGACCGTTCCCGATGTCGGCGACAGCAACCCGTTCAGATGCTGTACCAAGGTCGATTTTCCCGAGCCGGTGTGCCCGATAATGCCGACGAATTCGCCTTCTTTAATTTCCAGATTAATATTGCGCAAGGCCTGCTTTTCGTAAGGAGTGCCGGCGCCGTAGGTATAATTCACCGCTTTGATTTGTATTGACATAGCGCCTCTCCCAACTCTTCATCCGTAATGATATCTTCCCGCAAAGGCAGACCCGCCGCGCGCAAATCGTGCGCCACTTCGGAGGCGACCGGAACATCGAGCCCGAGCTCTTTTAAGCGGGCGACATCGCTGAAAATTTCACGCGGCGTGCCGTCCATGACCAGTTCACCTTTGATCATGACGAGAATGCGATCCGCTTGCGCGGCTTCTTCCATAAAGTGCGTGATGTACACGACGGTCATGCCGCGTTCGTCATGCAAGGCCTGCACCGTACGCATGACTTCTTCGCGACCGCGCGGATCGAGCATCGCCGTCGGTTCGTCCAGAACGATGCATTCCGGTTGCATCGCCAACACACCCGCGATCGCGACGCGCTGTTTTTGCCCGCCCGAAAGCATATGCGGCGCGTGCTTGCGATACGCCGTCATATCGACCGCCGCCAGCGCCGCATCGACGCGCTCCTGCAGTTCTTCGCGCGGCACGCCGAGATTTTCCGGACCGAACGCCACATCTTCTTCAACGACCGCCGCGACAATTTGGTTGTCCGGATTTTGGAAAACCATGCCGACGCGGCTGCGAATATCCCAAACTCTCGCTTCATCGCGCACCGAAATACCGTCCACCAAGACGTCTCCTTCCGTGGGCAGCAAGAGCGCGTTCAAATGTTTGGCAAACGTCGACTTGCCGCTGCCGTTCGTACCGATGACAGCCACAAATTCGCCGCGTTTGATTTGCACGCTGACATCACGGATCGCGTACCCCGTGTTGCCCTCTTCATCGACATAGGCATGCGCCATATGACGGATATCAAACATTAACGGTTGTTCCATACCGTTCCTTTCCTTTAAAAACAAAATTATATCTTATCCATTTTACCACAATCAACATTAGAAAGTTGTAAAAGATAACAATTAAAACAGAAAAAGAACGGAGGTCGCGACCTCCGTTCTTTTTCAATCCTCCGGCGACATTTCCGCCGAGTCTTTCTCGGAAAGCAACGGGAACGTGATGGTGAATGTCGTGCCGGAACCGAGCTCCGACGTGACTTCAATCGCCGCGTTGTGCATGTCGATGATATCGCGCGCGATCGCCAATCCCAAACCGGTGCCGCCTGTCGCTTTGGTTCGGGAGGAATCGACGCGATAGAAACGCGTGAAAATATTCGGCAAATCTTTTTCCGAAATGCCGACGCCTTCGTCCATGATCGAGACAACGTATTGCGCGCCCGTGACGGTTGCCGAAAGCATGATCCGTCGACCCTCCGGCGTGTACTTCACCGCATTGTCGAGGAAAATACGCAACAATTGTTTGAAGAGCGCATCGTCCGCCTCAATCAGCGCCGACTCATTCGCCGCCAAATACAGCTCGTGGTGCGGTCCCTGTCGATCCGCGATCTGCAGACCGTTCCACACTTCGCGCACAATCTCCGACGTTTCCAGCGGCCGCAAGCGAATATTGAGTTCGCCGGCGCTCGCGCGCGCGATAAAGAGCAAATGCTCAATCAGTTGCCGCATGTATTCCGTTTCCGCCTGAATCGCCGCCAGCGATTCCGAAAGCGTCTCGGGATCCTGCGCGCCCCAACGAATCAACAGATCCGTATACCCGTTGATCACCGTAATCGGCGTACGCAACTCATGCGACGCGTCGCTGACGAACTGCCGCTGCTGCGCGACCCCGTGCTCGATACGATCGAGCGTGCGGTTAATCGTCACCGCCAGTTCATACTGTTCGTCGCGTGATTCCGGCAACGGAATGCGGTAGCCCATTTCATTGACTTCGATATGTTTCAGCGGCTCTTTCATCGCGCGCAGCGGGGCGAGCACTTTATTCGTCAGTACCACGCCCGCTAAAATCGTAACGCCCAAGCTGGCGAGCACCGTCACGAGGATCTGGCGAATCAAAAGCTCAATGAAAAAGCGTTCGCGTTGCGCGCCGCGGATAAACTGCAGGTAGTAGACCTTGCCGTCCGCCGATTCCCAGCGTTTGAGGTAACGATAGGTAAGTTCATTTTCCGTATCAATAATCTCAAAGTGAGCGCCGTCGGGATCCGTTTCGTTCAGCTGGCGCAGCTGCCCCGGCGTCAGCGGCTCTCCGGGCTCGTAACGGGCTATATTGTCAAGAATCGGACGCCCTTTGTCGTTGTACACCACAAGATCAACGTACGTCAGCACGTTTTGCCCTTGGAAAATACTCGCGTCCACCTGACCGTGATGATCGAGGTAAAAAACAGTTTGACGTGCGCTCATGCGCACGTCAAATTGAAGCTGTCGCATCAAGAGGTAATGGACGCTACCGATCGCAAGAAACGCGGTAAAAATCAGGATGAGAAACATCATCCCGCCGTACATAAACGTCAACTTGACGGACAACGATTGATTAAATTTTTGAAGTTTACGCAGCCATCCCTTAATCGCGGGCGACATAACCGATGCCCCGCACCGTATGGATGTACTTCTTGCCGACTACTTCATCCACCTTACTGCGCAGATAACGGATATACACATCGACGATGTTGGTATCGCCGACATAATCATAGCCCCAAACATCTTCCAGAATGCGATCGCGTCCCAACACGATGTTTTTGTTTTTCGCAAGATACGTCAGCAATTCGAATTCTTTTTTCGTCAAATTGATGATCGTCGTGCCGACCTGCACTTCATGGCGATCCGGGAAAATGTACAGATCTTTGATGTGGTACGAAGATTCGTTGAGTTTATCGCCGCCGACTTTTTTACGCAGCAACGCGCGAATACGCGCCAAAAGTTCTTTGCTCGAGAACGGCTTGGTGAGATAATCATCCGCGCCAAGATCCAAACCCTTCACTTTGGAATCGACATCGTCTTTCGCCGAAAGCACGAGAATCGGTATATTGCTCATCTCACGCACGCGTTTGATAATGGAAAAGCCGTCTTCCTCCGGCAACATCAAATCCAACAAAATCAAGTCAAAGTGCCCCTGGCCGATATGGTCGATAACGCCGCCACCGGTAAAATCGAGCACGCATTCATAGCCGTCGTGTTCCAATTCCAGCTGTAAAAAGCGGGCGATTTTCTTTTCGTCTTCTACAATTAAAATTTTTCCGTTCATTTCGGTTCCTCCTAACAGGTTCCTACTCCGTTCCGAATAAGTAATAGCAATGATTCGATAATAGTCAGGGCATCTCCTGCGAAATGCCGCTTCTGTGTTTACTATACCGAACCGCCGGCAATAATTCAATTGCATTTTTTAAAATTCGTTTGTTTATTAAAAAATATATGTTGACAATATTTTTATAAAAAAGCAGGGCGTAAAACTTTAATTCCTTGTATTACACGCTGAAAACGACTGCCGCGGACTTTTTTCAGATT
>OJUT01000063.1_pt1 | contig 57601 bp, 58 predicted proteins | sample 1600031 | NCBI WGS metagenome assembly OJUT01 (sample SAMN04436804, study PRJEB24849) | human gut metagenome | biome: human gut; feature: NICU; material: stool | host: Homo sapiens | place: USA: Saint Louis, MO | collected 2011-05-03 | reverse complement strand
CCTATCTCTTATCTGGAGATACAGCTACTGTCCGGTGTTTCAGGGGGCTACATCAGTCGTGGGCGGCTACTCATCGTCTACCGTCTTGGTGTGGGCATATCCCAATGATACCCATTGCATGTTTTGTAATCCTCACTTTTGGATCATTGTTTCTCATTAGTGCCGTGCTCTCACCTCATAGAAAACATCTCTCCGAAAGTGAAAATGCACCATGTGAGAACTTTATGGAAGAGCAGCCAGGTTATGGAAAATATCGTGATGGCCAGCATGGATGGGGATGGTACGACGCTGCAGGGCGTATGGTTAACGAGGATGAGTAAGGGCTCCCCCTTACTCATTTGTGACAATTTACGCTTACTTCATAGCTTTATTTGCAACAGCATTAGCTCCAGCCTCTCCCAACTTACCTCCAGAGCTTTCAGCTTTTGCTGTTCCTTGCTGATATGCTGAGCTTAAAGCATTCCCGATGGTAACTCCTGCCCATGATAATGCCCCTAACCAAACAGCAGGAAGTACCAGAAACATAGTGCCCATAACCAGATTCATAATAAGGTCATCTGAGCTGTTCTGCAGTCCCGCCATATTGAACCGACTGTGTGTATCCGAACTGTACAACGCGGTTAACAGCCAGCTGTCGAGCCAGCGCGCCAGTTCCCACCAGAATGTCAGGAAGTTAAGAGCAAACATCACAAAGGTCAGCGTAATAACGGTTTTGAATTCGTAGGCCGCAAATGCCAGGATCAGCGGCAGCATGACATATATTGCCATCAGCAGGATGGCCTGCACCATTGGCAGCGCCTGTCGCATCGCATCGAACGCCGGGAACGCGGCCAGACTGCCGAGGGCCGTACCGCCAATGGAGGCCACGCGCGCCGCGGCATTATCCAGGGTAAAATCGGCATTGCCGCCATAGCCGGCATACACGTGACCATTCTGTGAGACAGTCAGGCTTTCCGGGCTTACCAGACGACGGATGACGGCTTCCTGATAGTCACTGTCGTTAAAGCCTGACATTTTCATTGCGGCCGAGATACGCAGCCACATATCGGGGTCGGCCTGATCTTTCACCCGCGCTTTCAGTCCTGTGTCCGTACTGCTCCACCACTCGCTGCAGGTGGGATAGCCTCCTCTTCCGGTATTGGGCCGGCCACTGTCCCGGCTGTCAGACCATGGGAACGCAGCCCGGGGCAGTTTGGACTGCAACGAAGGATAGTACCGGCTCAGGAATGTACTGCTGCCAATCCATTCGATATCACGCAGCGTAGTTTTGTCCTTTGTCTGGCCCTGATCCTGTTGCTTCCACAGATACAGCGCAACCGAATAGCAGTCGTTGGTGAAGTCCTGCAGTTCCTGCGCCAGCGCTTTGTTGTCGATACGCGTATGCTGCACTTCAAAGCGGATCTGCCGCATGTCAGGGCGGCAGGGAATGGTCGCCACGGCCGCCTGGGTTACCCCTTTCGAGAGTTTATGAATCAGCACCCACCACACCGGTGCTGCGGCCGTCTGGTCGTTGAGACTGGTGACCACGCCGGCATACCCGCTTTCATCCGGCGCTTTTGGCGTCCACACACCACAGCTCTTTGCCCGGGTTGTGTCGTACTGCATCGTACTGAGGCTGACATTAATCAGCGGTACGCAGCAGGCAATCATCACCAGGAATCCGGCATACAGCGCGTTCTCGATACGAGGCAGCGACAGCATCCCCTTGTTGCCTTCATCCTCCCCCTCTTCACGGACTTTGAGCCAGATCCCCACCACCTTAAACGCCAGCGGCAGGACAAAAAGCCCGGTGCTCAGCAGGACATTCCACAGGCCGTTATTGATCACCCAGCCGAGCAGCGTGAGAAAATACTCAAGATAGCTGTTTGTTGTCATCGTCAGGCTCCCGGACCGGTAAACATCGCGTACTCACACAACGCGATAAAAAGCACACTGACCACACTGATGCGCAGCAGCGGCCGCCGGTATGCCTCCCGAAAACCCGGCGCATGCCGGATTTTCCAGAGGCCCCAGGCAACAAGCGCATACAGCGCCAGTCGCCACATCAGCCAGCCGTAACGCGTCGACTGCATCCAGCTCCGGAATGCAGCAGCTTCAGTCGGATGTTTCATGGCGGTGTCAGCCATCATCAGTGAGACCACCATGAACAGCGCCATACAGGCGAGGAAGAAGCCGGCACGGGTCAAGACTTTCCTGACAGTCGTTTTATTACGCATCCTTATTCCCTCATTCAGCCGACTGCGGCGCTGCCATCTGGTTGAAGCGACTGTCGGTATTGTCATCGGACTGGGTCTGCGGGTTGGTTTCGACGCGCTGATTCTCCCTGTCGATAATGGTCAGCACAGAATTACGTGACAGTTCGCGCTTCATCTCCATCTCGTTTTTCAGCGCCGCGATTTCCCGATCCAGCGCCTCAATGCGCTGGCCGGCGGTATCAATGGCCTTTGGCTGGGCAGCGGCATTCGGCTCCGACATACCGGTAACCATCATGCGACGCATCAGCAGCGCCGTTTCCACCGTGTCAGACATGGCCAGTTCGCCTGCAAGGCGGGCGGTTAGGGCCGCGTTATCCGGATCACGCTGCAGGGCTTTAATCACGCCGGCCGTCACCGGCAGTCCGCCAGTTTTCAGCTTCGCCAGATTCGCGGCCGTGGGCTTTTCCGTACCGTTGACGAGCCTGACCAGCTGCTCAGCGTTGGCTTTGGTTGCCTCTTCCAGCAGTGGGGCAAAACCGGTGCCGGCAACGGTCGTACCGGGCTGGTCATCCGCATCACCGCTGGTACATTCACTCGCGTTGGCACAGGTGCGCATCGAGCGATCGCCCAGCACCTTCACGGTCATGGCCGCCGCCTCTTCCGCGCTGCCGAATTTAGAGCATGCGCCACCGTTACAGCTGCTTTCGCCCACGGTCGAATCAGACGTGACGGGCAGACCGTTCATCATGTTGTAGCCGGCAGCGACAAGGTCATGGGTGACACGTATCGCGGGCTGCCCCGCCCCCCCACGTTTTTGGCCGCCAACCCAGTTACTACCTGACGCGCCGCTGGCCTTGCGACCTGCGTCATCAACACGAACTGCGTCAGCATCACCGCTGTTTACGATGGATTTGTACTCATCCATCATGGCCTGCTGCGTCCAGTTACTGCTGTCGCTGAAGTCCATCATTTTTTTCGCCATGTTCTGGCAGTTGAGTTGCGCCTTGTCGAATGACACATTGGCCTGAAGCACGCCGTTGGTGAGCATGTCATACAGACCGGGGTTAGCCCGCTGAATGACCATCGCCGGCAGACTGGCCACCGCGCCGGTGGCCCCCTGAATCACGTCGCCCATCAGGTTTTTAAAGCCTGATGTGACGCCGTTGAGCTGGTTGCCGACTGTGGTTTTCAGATCAAAATTGCCGCACATCAGGTCACTGCTCCAGCCGGTATTCAGCCCCAGCTTCTGCATATTGCCGCGCGTGGCCGGCTGGGAAATGACCGAGCCGCCGCCGAGGGTGTAGAACAGTTTGTCCGACACCGCACCATCGACGGACTTGCCGTAACCGATGGCGCTGTTGTTCACCTGCGGCAGGGACATGCCCAGGATGGTATTGTCATCATCGGCCGCGTGCGCGCCCGGGAGGACAGTCAGCAGTGAGCCGGTCAGCAGCAGGCTTAAGCGAACGGCTGAAAATGAAGGTGTTTTTTTCACGGTTTTCCTCATCAGATATCAGTGCTGCCCAAAAATTTCTGCCCGCGCTTTTTGCAGCAGCTGTAGGGCTGCCAGAACGCAAAGGCTTCATTGTTATCGCTCGCGGCGGTATAGCTCCCGTCCGGGAAGACGGCACATGACTGAGTCATGTGGGGAGCCAGCCGCTGCCATTTGTGATTGCGCGTGCCGGTGTTTTCCGTGACTTCGCCCGGTGGCCAGTACCCGTCATGATGGCTGCCCTGGAGCACCTGATAAACATGGGGCTGCCCGGCGCGGGTGATAATGTCTGCCACACGCTGCGCCACCACGGCAGAGGCTTTGTCATCATCGGTCTGGCTGATAAACCCCGAACGGGGATAGATGTTGCCCCACATATTGGCTGCTGCCTGACTGCCGATTTCCCGCTGGCCGGGCACAAGCGCTTCCGGATACAGGGACTCCGGTACGCCCGTGCGCCAGGCCGCCGAATCCAGCGTACTCAGGAAGTAAGGCATTAACGGGGTGGCTGCGGTATCACAGGAATAGCCCGGAATACTGCCGCCAATCAGGGAGGTGGCCGGGTGGCCAATCGCATCGGCATACTTGAAACGCACGGCGGACTTGCGCTGGCCGGGATTTTTCATGTCTGCCGGATTGGCTCCTCCGGCAGAAACACCGGAAAGCCCGCTGGTCACGGCACTTTCCAGCCCGCCGGCGGTCTGGCTGACAAACGCCATTTCCTGCCACGGGTTGCCGCCCGGCGCGACATAGGTCGAAACGACTGCCTGAGGAATGAAGTGGGTGACTTTGACCGACGTGCGCACCTTGCAGCCAAAGGGGGTGCAGAACAGCCAGTAACAGATGCCACTGACACGCCAGCTGATACAGTTTTGCGATACGGCGCTGGCAATAATCTGCGCCGTGTTAAGTGCTGCAACAGCTGCCGGCGCGGTTGCCGTACCCAGTACCGTGGCAACCGCCAGCGAGCACACTGTGGTTCTGATGCGGGAAGGTTTTGTATTCACTGACCACCCCCCCGGTTACGCAGGGAAGTGGCCACGTCAACATCCGTGGTGCCGTACACCACATCGCGGTCATCAAACACCACGGCCGGCACTTTTTTAATGCCCAGTTCCCAGGCCCGGACCACCTGGCGATAGGAATCATTCAGCTGCAGCTGTTTTTGTTGCCAGGCAGATGATGCCATAACCTGCCTGACCTGTGCTTCGGCCTGCTGCGGGTCTGCAGGCAGTTCCCCGAACATCTCGGCCTGCAGTTGGTCAGGACCATCAAGAAGTACCACCGGCACGTCCGGCGGCAGATTTGCCGGCAGATGCTGACTGTCGGTGAAGACGACCGTGCCGGCCAGTACGGATGCCGGCAGCAGAGCCGGCAGGAAAACAAGTGAGGTCAGTTTCATGAATCGGGGCTCCGTCAGACTGAATCGCCTGACAGCGTGCCCGTGGCCGTTCAAAAAAGCCGCATTAAATTCTATACCCGAACAAAAAAATTAATCAGCGAATCTGTAGCTTTTGCAGTAGGAAATGATCACAACCATTTAGCTAATGATATAACTACAGACGGTTAAACCCGGCATAAAGTACTAATCTGTAATCATTCAACTAAATTGCCAGAGGTGATGATGAATATCAGGTATCTGTATGGAAAGGAGAAGATTCTTGGCCCCGTTATCCGCGACGAAGCTCCGATACGACTGTGTGACCTGACGCATTATTCACGCATGGAAAACGAAAAAATGCGCGATAATGAAATGGAAAAAATTTTCACTCCGGATCGTTATCAAGTTGCTATAAAAATTAATGGGCGCACCCTTAACCCTGACGATATGACTGCAGATCCCATGTTTACGCTATCGCCTCGTCATTGTTATTGTATATGTTTGAGTAATCGGCAAGATGAGCCAGAACTCTATGCTGCTTTTAAAGCTGATATCTGCATCGCATTCGACGTTGATCTCCTCCAAGAAAGACTTTCTCTTTTAGACCACAGATTCCCGGGTACTGAAATTAAAGGGAAAGATGTGATCTATTATCATCCAGGAACGGCACCAGACAGCTTCACTCCTGAAGAACTTGTTTTTTTTAAACCAAATATATTTTCTCATGAAGCAGAGTATAGGATTGCGCTATTTTATCCTCTAAACAAAACAGGGTTTGCATACGAGGGAGGAGTTTTACCTTTCAAAATGGAAGGTGAATCAATGTTCATGGATATTTCCCATCAGCAAAAAGGATTTATAAGTGAATGCGTTAAGAAGGTTATGCGAAGGAAATCTTCTTGACCTCGTAGTCAATTTTATGACGTTACTTAGCAAAAAACCGGCCCTGAGGGCCGGTATGCAATATTGTTATTTTCTTTTTGTAATCATGCCCCTGGTGAAGGCAAGTCTGTAGTTATACGTCAAGCCCGTTAATCCACAGCATCAGATACACCAGGTCAGCCGAATCCGGCACCGTGATATACCAGCGCGGATGCGCATACTCCTCTTCCTGCGGCCAGCTCGTCTGTCCCGTCACGGTGATAAGAATATTCACCGCCTGCTTCAGCTTTCCCTCAAGATAGATGGCCACGCTGCTGCTGAGTCCCACCCGGTGCGGGTGACACGTCATTTTGACCGGCCCGGTCAGGCGCTGCCTGAGCATCGCCCGCAGCCTCACCAGATGCTGATGTGTCGCCGGGAGCACGCCGGGCTCCCCCTGAGGCGACAGGGTGAAAAGCGCACCGCCACTGTGCTCATGAATGGCGGGTTCAGGGTACTTCAGTGTCATCATACCGTGGCAGGCTCCTGTTGTTTATCCGTCAGACCGCGCAGACGGTCCAGATTCTGCGCGACGCGTTTTGCCGCCTCGAGTTCGCTGCAGTGAAATTCATTCATCAGCGCCCGGCGTTCGGCTTTCTCTTCTTTTTCCGTCATGCCCAGTGCCAGGAAGAGACTGGGCGGCACGGCACGAAACAGCGCTTCGATCCGTTTCGCCAGCACCACGCCTTCCGTATAACACCCCGACAGTTTACTGGCGGAAAGCAGCACCGATTCCTGCTCCGGCGTGAGCGCGCGGAAACGGCTGATATCTTTGACCTCCTCCGGGGGCATGGTCAGACAAATCCACCATTCCGCCATGTTCAGCATTTTTTCGGCAATATCCGGGTAGTCTTTAAGGTTCTGGGTGGCCAGCCACAGCCAGGCACCGAGCTTACGCCACATCTTGACCACCTTCGTCATGTAGGGCGACAGCAGCGGGTTGACCGTCACGATATGCGCCTCATCCACCGTGAAGACAATATCCCGGCCCAGGAACTGGTCACGCTCCGCGATGTTGTTGATCATGTTGGTCATCGAGACCATGGTCAGGGCCATCTGCGCCTCGTAACCCTCACGCGCCAGATGCCCCAGGTCGACCAGCGTCACGTCCGCTTCCGGCCACAGCTCCCCTTCGCGGTTGAACAGCTCCGCTTCAAAGCTCCCGGCCTGAGTGAACATGCCCAGGGATTCCGCCATTTCCGCCGCTTTCGCCTTGCGCTGAGCATTGCGGACATTGATGACGCCCTCATCGTTGTCAGAGGCAATGTCGTACAGCGCCTTCTGCAGGTCAGACGGCAGCATCTGCCGCCCTTCCTTATACGTAGCATGTGCCGCCATCAGCAGCGCCTCACGTATCATCGCCCTGTCGGCACGCTTAAGGTCAGCCTCTTCTTTCGGGTCGCCGCCGGTGATCATCATGCGCGCGGAGATTTCCATTTCACCGAGAACGTCACGCTTGTCATCCTCGCCATCGTCGTCCGTGTCGATATCAGGCAGGTCGCTCTCATCCACGGCCTGGGCGGCCAGGCCTTCTTCCACCAGTTTGTGAGCATCAGCAAACGGCGGCAGACTGACGCCGCTTCCGGGTTTGACGCTGATTTTATTCACCGTCAGCCCGAGGCTGTCAAAGAAGTCGGCCAGCAGGCCGAACGAGTTGCCGGCCTCCGCAATAAACAGCCGCGGACGATGGACGGCCATCAGCTGGGAGAGCGCGGCACACAGCGTGGCCGACTTGCCCGCCCCGGTCGGGCCGAACAACAGCAGATGCGCGTTCTGGGTGCGGTCGAGCTTGTTGAGCGGATCGAATGTAAGGGTATCCCCGCCGCGGTTGAAAAAGCTGAAGCCGGGATGCCCCGTGCCGGTTTCCCGCCCGGTTACCGGCAAAAGTCCTGCCAGGTGCTGAACCCATGTCAGACGGGTATACCAGTGTTTTTTGTCGCTGTCCGGGTTAAAGCACATCGGCAGCGCCCGCAGCCAGCTGTTCAGCGGACCTTCTTCAAACTCCGGCCGTACCGGCTGCAGACCGGCCCCTAGCAATACGGTGGACAGCTCCAGCCGCTTGCGCTTCAGGCTGGTCATGTCGTCGCCGCGCAGCAGGAAGGTGATCCCCGCCCGGTACAGCTTGTGCCGGTTGCCCAGATACTCTTTGACCGTCTTCACATCCTGGCGGACGCGGCCCGACTCGGTATTCTCACCGACCGCATTTTTCGACAGCCGGTTAAACTGCTCTTCAAGCCGGTCCTGGGGCTGTACCACCACGGTCATGCACACCATGGTCCCTTCCGGAAACATATCCATCAGGGCATTAATTTTCTTTTCACCCCGGCTTTTCTCGCCGGTCAGGGTGCCCGGCTCCGGCGGTGTACGCAGTTTTTCCACCGCCACCGCGCAGTGCGGCTTGTTGTCAATCCACCACACGCCGTTTTCCGGGTCTGAAACCGGCGGCGTGAACCACAGGGTTTCGGCAAAATCATTGCTGACCGGCACGGTGCCTTCAGGTGTCTCGCGCGGGTCTGCGTAAGCAGCCTGCCGATAGAGCGTGGTTTTCTCCACCCAGTCCGGTGACGGATTGAACAGCCGCAGCAGCCAGCCATGCACCTGCAGGCCGTTCTGCCGGGTGCAGCGGATCCCCGCCCCGCCCAGGGCATTAACGACCCGGTCACACACCTGATTGAGCATCGCCACCGGCGGCATCGGATCCCGGCTTTTACCAAGCCAGCGATAAACAACCATCCGGGTGCGGCGCTGCTGCCCGCGCCACGGCTGGCCGGTAATCAGCGAGTCAGTAAAAAGTCCCTCAGGCCGGGAGATACTGCGGATATGGCGCTCCATTTCACCCAGCCAGGCGTCGGTAAACGCCGTGCGCTGTGCATGTGGTTTGACATACCCGCGCAGCCTGTCCAGGTACGCGTCAGTGTCGTCCTCGTCCTGGCAGAAGAACTGCACGACCCAGGGATTCACGTCATGTTCATCAAAGCTGTCCTGAAGTGCATCCTCAACCGAGTCCCGGATCTGCTCCAGGCGCTCTTCGGTTCGCCCTTCGGTCGCCACCGGTGTCACATCATAAACGGCCCCCACCGACACGCCGTCATCAAGCAGGAGACACTGCTCTTCATCGAGAAATTCTGCCCAGGGCAAAAAGTCAATGATGGACGGATTGGCGTGATAAACCTTCTCCTCATCCTGGCGCGTCATTTTCCCGGGGCGCTTCAGAGGTTGCCGGCCCTTCACGGCCGCGGTCAGGGTTTCATCTGCCTGAACGGACTGGCCGTCATCAACCGGCGTCTGCCGGTCGGTGGATTTATTACGCGTAAACAGTGAAAGCATTACAGGGCCTCCGTGCGCTCGCCAGGCATGGCATACTGCGTCTGGCTGTAGAACGGGAACACAGTGCTGTAACCCGGCACCGGCGTGTTACCGTCTGCCAGATGGGGATACAGGTACATCACCATGTCGGGGTTGGGCAGCCGGGGAAACTGCTGGGTGATTTCGCTTTCCTGAGTACGGCTGTAGCTGCGGTCGGCCTGCGCGTCCGCCTGCGTTTCGCTGCCCGTCAGCGGGCGTCGCAGCGTGTCGCGGGCCGCCGCAGACTGGCGGGAAGTACTGCCGCCACCGTCCGCCCCGTTCCACAGTTCAAGCATGGTGTTATCGCCCGCCGGCAGCATTTCCTCTTTGGAGGTTGAGCAGCCGCTGAGCATTACACAGCTCAGGGCCAGAATGAAAACCGTTCTGTACATTACCGGTATCTCCTTTGTGAGGCGGCCGGATCGTAACCGCCGCAGATAAAAACGAACGCACTGACATTCAGCAGGTGCCCCAGCTCCCGTAATGTCATACGCGGGCAGTAAAGCCGGCGCGGGATTTTCGGGCTGCGCCACGAAACGGCACACTCCCGGGCACTGAGCGGCAGGGAGAACCTGCCGATATCCAGTAAAAGCTGGCCATTGCGCCAGCGCAGTAAAGGTGCGCCGGCAGGCAACAGCGCGACGGGTCGCAGCAACAGAACCGCAGAAGACGCAGGGATCACGTCAATATGCCAGCCTGCCCCGTCGCTGAACATCCAGCACACGGATGAAAGAGGGAAAAACGTTATCTGTCCCGCCATGGCCGTGTACTCAGTCCAGTCCGCCATTGTCACTGACGCCACCCGGCAGGGTGAAGTCGTAGCGCACCTTACGGCCCTTATCTTCATAATCAATGGCCAGCTGACGGGTGATATGCACGGCGAGACGGGCACCGGGCGGCACATAAATGGCATCAAACGTCATCCCGTAACGCTGTTTGATCCAGTCGGTGGTTTCAGACATGCCGCCGGAAATGGCTTTCCCCAGCGCCGCCTGTCCGGCGTCGCCGGTCATGGTGGCGGAAATGCCATTCACGTTGTTCTGCGTCGTGTACTGCCCCTGGCTCATCGCTTCACCCGCCGCACCGGCAGCCGACAGGCCAAAGATGGTGGGCAGGTAGGTGGAGGCGTTGGACTTACGTTCGCCGCCAATGCACGGGATCCCGTTTTCATCCGAAATCCAACCGATACCGCCACTGGTGCCGGTATCCTGTTTAGCCTGAGCGTTATTATTTTGCCCGCCGGCGTTGTTACTGGTGTCGGGTCTGGGGAGGGTGCGCACCGTACCGTCGGAAAAAACAAAGGTGACGCTGTTAACCTGCCCGCGCACGCAGGACAGCGTCCAGTCGCCGCTGGCCGTCCCCGAAACAATCGCCCCTTCGACGTCCGGTAACTCGATGCCGTTCGCCGTCAGGTTATCCTTACCGATAAGCACCTTGAACGGATAAGGATCGGTCACGGTGCCGTTGATGGGCACCCGGCCAAGCAGTGCCGTCATGGCGCGGCTGCCGACCAGCGTGGAATTTTCCGGCAGCGTGTAAACCGGCTCGGCGCTCTCTTCCGCCCCTTTTTCATTCGTCCGTCCCTTCACTTTCTGCTCATAGGCGGCTTTCTGGCGGGTCAGCTCATTTTCCCCCAGAAAAGAGGTCGGGAACTGAGGTGAGGCTTTGCCGCTGGCCGCATCCCGCGGATCCGTCTCTTTCTGGTCCGTCGGCGCGACCCACATCATGCCGTCACTGCCCTGAGAAGCGCTCCCCCCGGTGCTGCTGCCCATGCCGTCCAGTCCCAGCCCCAGCGGGATATCGCTGTCCGCCGTTTTTTTCTCGCTGTCAGGCTTTTTGAGTTTGTCAGTCAGCTCCTGGATTTTCGCCGTCAGGCTCAGTTGTTCGTTCTGAAGCTGAGCCTGCCGCTTGTCGTACTGCTCGCGCAGGCCATTAACGGCCTCATTCACCTGTCCTGAAACGTCCTGATTGCGCCGGCGCAACCGTTCGTTTTCTTTCACCAAATCCGCGTTCTGCTTATCCAGCGTTTTCTGGCGGTCACGCACATCGTTCAGCCGGCCGATGAGCGTGCGCAGGGTGTCCTCCGGCGTGTCGCCTTCCACCCCCAGCGCCTTCAGTTCATCCGGCGAGAGGTTTTTCAGGGAGCCGCTTTGTTTTGCCTGAGGTTGTTCTGCCGGTTCGTTTTTGCAGCTTTTGAGCCCCACGGCCAGCCCGGCAATCACCACGGCCGGCACGATAAACTTCACCAGGGCATTAGATTTAATCTGCATGGCGGGCCTCCTGTTTTACCGTGCGGGTCGCTTTACGCAGTGCAGACGGCTCAGCAATGAATGCGCTCTCCGGACGACCGGCGGTCACCACATACACCGTGGTGGTGTCTTCAGGCGTGCCGGCCGGACCGACCCAGCGGTGCTGGAAGGTGGCGGACACAAACTGTCCCTGCAGCGAGCGTGGATCCAGAACGACCTTACGGCTGCCGGTGTTCGTGAGCCTGAGTGCCACCACGCTGCGGTTTGCCACACCCCAGCCAGCCAGCGGCGTGACCGTTAATGGTTCAGAGGGATACAGCGTGCTGACACGTCGGGGCAGATGAGGATTGACCGGATGAATACCCGGGACCGCCTCGACCGTACGTGCCGGAGCATAAAGGCTCTGAGCGGCATATCGGGTCAGCAGCACCGGGATGGGGGCGCTGTAGCGGATTTTTTTACGCTTTGCCTGAGTACCATCATCGCTGCCGGTGGGAGCAGATGAGCCTGATCCGGAAGCAGCCCGGTCTGCACCACCTGGCTGACCGGCCGCATCGCCGGCGTGACTCAGCGTGCTGACATCACCGCTGTAGACCAGCCGCACCGGCTCAGTCGGCCCTTTTTCACCGGCGGCGATATCAAACAGCAGAACCTCGCCGCTTTCCACATCCTGCAGCTGCACCCGCGTCTGCGGAAAGGCGCTGTCGGCTTTCAGGTAGACGGCTCCCCCGGTGCTCTGCACCCGGAGTTTACCGTTAAGCGCCGGCGGAAAACCGACGCGGACGTTTTTGTCCACAAAGACCACCCGCTCCTGCCCCACCTTCAGGGGGATCTGCAGCGGAATACGCTCCCATTTCATCAGCTCATCTGCGCCGGCAGGACGTGATACCAGCATTGCCAGGGGCAGCAGGGCGAAGGACAGCGCCATCAGCCCGGCGCGGTAGTGGGGGTTTTTACTCATCACTGAAACACTCCTGACTTCTCCGGTTTAGGTGCAGGCGGTGCCGCCTCCAGACGCTGGGGCACACCGGCATAACAGTCCAGCGCCAGCCCGAACGGGTTGCGCTCCGCATCACCTTCCCAGCGCACCACTTTAAGCGGGTAACGTACCAGGGCGCGTTTGACCGGCTCGGCATGGAAATATTCGTCGGCCACCACGTCCAGGCGGGCAATCCAGTGATCGCGATCCTGTACGGTCACGCTCTGTGACTGGTAACCGCGACCAGGCACTTCATACACCACGCGCACGCGGTCGGTGAGCTCCCCGGCGTCACCGCGTTTCTTTGCATCCGCTTTCAGGAAATCCTGACAGGACGGCGTCAGATACGGCGACAGCGCATTGATTTTGGCGGAATAATCCACCTCGCCGTTTTTCGGCCAGGCATTGAGCTGCTGAAAAATGTAGAACGCAAAGGAGTAGACCGTCGGGGGCGGCACTTCCCACCAGGGCCGCGTGCTGCCGGTACGTAAATCCGGCGGGTTATGCACGGTCAGCTTGCTGGGTGCCAGCATCCAGCCTGCACAGGTGAATAAAAGGAAAAAGGCAAGCACGGCGCAGGCGATGCGCAGCGTCTGAATATGCTGGTCGCGGTCTTTTACCGCATGGCGAAAACGGCTCATGAGGCTCTCCTGTTACGTTTCACTGACCAGCCCCGGGCATCCACAATCAGTTTCGGATTGCCCATCCCCAGCCGGCGTTTTTTCGTCTCCAGTCGCTGCCAGAGCCAGTTCTCGGGCTTACCGCGCTTGAGCCTGGCCATCCAGCGGCCGCCGAACCAGACGAGCAGCAGCGGCATGACCAGCAGGCCGGTGGGAACGACAACCCAGCCGGCAAGCGGGATAAACGGCAGTGACAGGAGCAGACCCGCACCCGCGCCGGCAAGGGCTGCCAGCCCCATCTCATGGGTGGTAAACCCGCGAAATACCACGGGCTCACTGTTGAGACGGTCAGGTAAAAAACGAATGGTCTGCATCGTCGCAGGCTCCTACAACAGAATGTCGGCAGACTTGCCGAGCAGCCAGATAACGGCAACCAGCAGCACCACACCCACCACCACAATGGCCCCGAATTTGGTCCAGGTGGCTTTCTCATTGCGGACTTCGGTGAAGGTGTGCAGGGCGGCAATGGCAACGTTGATAAAGGCAACGGCCGCCACGACCAGCCCCCCGATAACAATGCCGTCCTGCAGGTAGCCCTTGATTTGTCCGGACAGCCCGCTTCCGCCTCCGGATTCAGGCGCTTCAACGCTTGGCAAGTCCGCAAAGGCCGGTTTGCAGGTGAGCCAGCCCAGGAGGGCAAGCGTACCGGCGCGGGTCAGCGTACGACTGGCGAGACGGCGCAGGCGGGCAACAACAGACTCAGAATGGTGCATGGAATTCATCTCCTGACTTAACGTTCATAATCGGGTTAACTGGCAAACATCCAGATACACACAAGCAACAGCAGCACGGTGCGGACGGCAAAACGCCCCAGGGCCGCGTCCCGCACTTTGGTGTTACTCCAGCCGGTCCAGACATCCGACAGCGCCCACGCGGCCCATAAAAAAAGAAATGCCAGCAGTGCCCCGATGCAGAGCAGATGAAGGATGTTCACATCAAGACTGCCGGAGCCGGCTTTAAACGCGTTCGTTTGTTCGGATGTCATGGGCATCAGGGCCGCTCCCGCCGGTAATTACCGGCCACATAAGACGGGTCACGCGGTTGCGCGCGGGAGGGCTCCAGATAGCGGTCAATGCCGCTGCGGATGGTGTTGAGATCGGATGTGGCCTGACGGTAATCAAAGAAAAAGCGGCCACGGTCAGCCGGGTCGGCCTGTGCAGCCGCCACGCGGGCCCGTTCAAGCGACGCCTGAACCTGGTCCAGCTGACGCTGAACAGACGCAAGCTCGTCTTTCTCGGATGCCTGTGCAGCAGCTGATGCCAGAAAGGTCAGCAATACCAGGCCAGTGATGCCCGGGACACGACGGTTGCGCCGCATGGCCGGACGATTTGAGTTCATACGCACCTCCAGAAGGATTAAGGGGTGCGGACAGGATGCGGAAGAGGGAGCGTCGGGTCAGCGATAAACCCTAAACAGGAATTTCAAAATTAATTGCAGGTCAGTGCCGGTGGCAGGTTTAGCTGTAAATAAAGGTTCATTGTGATATTAAGAAAACTCAACGGTAAACAGAGGGAAAATGAAAATGATGAAGACTGTTCTGAAGGCCACGTTAATCACTGCACTGATTACCGGCCCTGTTCTTGCGGCCGACGGTACTGGCAAAGTCCAACTTTCAGACCTGCATTTCGCCACAGCAGCAAATGGTTTGCAGCAAATTGAAGGCACGGGAACAAACGTGTCAGGTGGGCCTGTGAAGACTGTAATTGTCAAATTCAACTTGCTTCAGAATGGGGCAGTAATAGGAAATACGGCAGCGATGGCTGAAAATCTGGAGCCGGGTCAGCAATGGAAGCTACAGGCACCCTACGACAGCATAACCAACAAGCCAGACAGCTTCAAAGTGACAGAACTGACGGTATTTAATAACTGACACTGACGCGCCAGTAACAGTGGTTTCATGGCTTGTCTGCTGACGGCAGGCGCGCAAAACAAGTTTTGCACGCCTCCGTCCAGCCCTGATTTAAAGATACTTCTTGAATGAGGCACTGGTCACGGTCACGGCGATACCCAACAGGACAGCCGCCGGCAACAACAGCAGATTGGGGTAGACTGCAGTGGGCCAGGAAAGGTACAGCATGGCGGGCACCACGGCTGCCGGTTTGACCAGTTTCTTGGCATGGTGATAGACAAAAGAACTTTCATACCCCGCCCCGTAACGCCGCAGATCACGCCGCCCCAGCCCCTCAACCAGGGCCACCACCACGACCAGCACAAACAGCGGGACGGACAGCACCAGGATGGTGACGCGTACCAGTGTGATAATGCTTATCCATACCGTGGCCAGCAGGTATTCACGCAGGTAGCCGGCAAGCCAGCCGCTCCAGCTGTTGATTTCCCGCGTGACTGCATTGTCACTGTGCATCTGGTGCGCATACTGCTGCCGGACCCAGTCAAGGAAGCCACTGTCCACAAAGGCCCACTGATACGCGGTGCTAACCCAGCGCACAACCGTCACCGATGGCTCAGACAGCAGCAGGCTGCGGGTGAACTCTGTGGACAGCCACCCCAGCTCGGTGTTCATGACCGCTTCACTGTGCGCCGCCCCGGCTTCCGGCCAGAAGAAGGCGATGCCGATATATTCAATCAGCAGGCTCAGCAGCAGCGAGGACAGCACCACGCCCACCAGGGCCCATGGCCAGCCCCAGAGCAGATTATACAGAATGCCGTGCTTGCGTTCCGGCAGCGTCTGCTGCTGTGGGGGACGTTTTACCTCAGCCATTCGCCCCTCCTGTGACCGGCACGTTCAGGGCCGGGCCGTCCCGCCACCAGGATTCGCCGCTGTGATAGCTGCGCCGCATCTCCTCCGCTATTTTCTCAATACTTTCCGGCATCAGCACATCATCAGCATCCCCGGCAGGCAGCGGCATGCGGATTTTCCACAGTTGCCCTCCTTCCAGCAGGGCAAACGCCTGCCCTTTTGGTAGCGTCACGATATCGGCCGGCTCCAGTAGTGGGACTTTTACCGTCCCGACGCGGTCCTGGGTGCTTGAGGTGAAGTCCTGGTCTGCATTGACATCCGCCGTGTCCTGGTGCCCGGAGACCAGCGTTTTGGTGTAAATCTCCACCTGCGGCAGCTGCGTGGTCAGCAACTCGGCGGTGCGGTTCTCCCTGACGCGCAGCATAATCAGGTTGTTAAAGTTACCCTGTACCTGGGCCGTCTTGGCCGCATTCCCGATGCGTGCCTCAATATCAGAAGACGTCTGGGTATAGGCCGTCACCTGCATGCCGGCACCGCCCCCTTTGTTGATGAGAGGAATAAACTCATACCCCATCAGCTCGTTAAACTCATCGCAGTGCAGGTTAATCAGGGACTTCCCTTCTTTCCCGCCCGGCAGGCCCGCATTGATACCGTGTTTATAAATGTGCCCGGCCACACTCACCAGATCGGCGAACATGGAGTTACCGACCGCGCTCGCCACTTCACTGTCACTGAGCGCATCGAGCCCCACATACACCACGGCTTTTTTACGGATGATCTGTTCCCAGTCAAAAATCGGCCGCGTGTCGTCAATGTCCTGATAATCCGGCGACAGCAGCTCGGCGGTCTTGCCGGTGGTCAGTTTTTCCAGCAGCGGCAGCAGCGACGCCACGATTTTGTCAAAGTAAGTACGGTCATAACGTACCGCTGACCGCAGCCCGTCAAGGATGGGATCATAGAGTTTTTTACCCTCTTCTGAACTCAGGGCAACCTCAATGGCCCAGATACGTAAGGCATCCGGCTGACCCTGCATGTTACGGGGCACGTCGTCCTCTCCCAGCACCTGCTGATTATTCTCAATCTGCGTCTGCAGAGCCGGCAGCTGCGCCTGGATGATTTTTTCCGCATAGCGGATATAGAGATCGGCGATATTGTTCACGTAGCGCATGATCAGCGTGTAGTCAGGGCGCTCACCCAGGGCGACCAGCGCACGGGCGATGATGTTGACGAACCGCCAGGCAAATTCGCGAAATGCCGCGCTGTTCCCCTCACCCGACAGCTGACCGGCCACGCGGGACGCCACCTCTGACACGCGACCAAAACGCCCGACGGCATTATAACGGGCTGAAATTTCAGGCCAGCCAAGATGAAAAATATACAGCTTGTCCCCGCGTCCGGCCCGGTGGGCCTCTGCCCAGACGCGTTTCATCAGGTCTGCGTCGCCTTTCGGATCAAACACGATGGTGACTTCACCCCGCCGGATATCCTGGGTGACCAGCAGCTCTGCCAGCCGGGTCTTCCCGACGCGCGTGGTGCCGTACACCACCGTATGGCCAACGCGCTCCCCCAGAGCCAGGGTGACGTCTTTTTCGTCGGGCTCGATGCCGTGCAGCGCCGGATTGCCGCCCACCGGTGGTAATGGCCGCACCGGGTTCAGCGGCGTATCGGCACTCAGCAGCTTACCCAGCCAGGGCAGACGGTGCTCTGTCATCATTTCGAGCTGACGCGCCCCCAGGTAAAAGCGGTTTGGCTGCAGGTAACGGGCCACTTCAGGGCGCAACGTATCCTGCAGCCGCTGGGTGTGTTTCTGCGTCCAGCGGAACCCCCGGCCTAGAAACAGGCGACGATGACTGACGGGGATCTGTTTAGTACTCATGACATAGCGCGGCAGGCGGCGGAGATTCCGGCGGTAGCGAATAATCTTCATCCCCTGATGCGTGCGGGTGACGGCCAGCGCCGCAAACCCGGCTGCGGTGACATAGCTGACAGACGGAGCCAGAGCGACAGCCCAGGGTGCCTGCACACAGACATACGCCGCCATGCCCGATACCACGGCGGTATTCAGCTCAACGGCCGGACGCAGCAGGGCCTCAATGACGTAACGGTTACTCATCGTCTGCCTCCTTTATAATTTTACCGTCGGCTATACGGATATACGTTCCCCTCCCGGCACCGGCTTCCCTGCAGGAAAGGGAGTGGTAACGCAGGGCATCCGCCAGTAAGCGCCAGAGCACATACAGAACATTCGACAGGATGAAAAAAATGATCCATACAGCCCGCAATGACAGCAGGTAATTGTTCGCCGCGGTTTCTGTGGAGACGGCAGTGACGGTACAGGCTGCCGGCTTTGCATCAGGCGGAGCCGCATTATCAGGCGCCGGGCATTCCTCCCACATGTAATGTCCGGGCGGCGCGGTGCGCCATGCCGTTGCCTCCTTCTGCAACTGGTCGTTCAGGTCACTGACCGGATGGCCGAAAACAAGCCAGGCGAGCAGGTAGACACCGCCGAAAGCGGCAGGCACGAAAACGGCATGACGGAATAAACAGAACACAAGCCACAACGCGTAACGCAGGCTGTTCAGGAAGATGTGCATAAAAGATTCCTCAGAGATACTGCCGGACGTCCTGACCGGCGAGAATGGCCAGCAGGCGTTGCCCGCTGATGATGCGCAGACGCGGTGACGCCGTGCGAATGGTGCGGCTCATTTTTCCGGTACGGCCCGTGTGGATAAACAGCCCCCGGCGGCCGGACTGCAGGAGAAGCCGGTCGAAGTCCTCAACATGTGCGGGGGAAACAGCACGACTGTACCGTTTGGCCTGGATAAGCCAGTGCTCACCGTCAATGATGACCTGACCATCAAGGCCGCCGTCACCGCTGTAGGAGGCATTGCGCACCACGGTCAGCCCCTGGCGTTCAAAGGCAGAGAGCAACAGCTCTTCAAAGACATAGGGACTGACTTTGCGCAGATAGCTCAGACGCTGCCCGTCTCCCGGCAGGCGGGTCAGTTTATCCAGTACCCGCCCCGCCGTTGCCCGGTATCGCCGGTGACGGCGGGTGCTGGCTTTCTCCCGCCGACGCAGGTTCAGAAAGGCCATCACCACCAGGAAAAGGACAACCAGTATGACCGCCCCGTAAGGGTGCGCCATCAGCAGACCGTTGATATCTGGCGCGCTCATCACGGCTTAACCTGCTGCGTCAGGCCGGTATCGGTGATGAGTACCGGATAATGCGCAATCTGCAGGCGACGGGCCAGTTCGCTGCCGGAAGCCGGGGCCAGGCTGACACCGGGTGCCAGCTCGCGCAGCTCGCGCACGGTATCCATGTCTGTGACGTTGACTATCATCCCGGCCGCATGCTGTTCAGCCAGCGCGCCGGCATTGGCTTTCAGCCATTCACGGGACAGAGCATCATCCCCGATCAGAAACAACGCCCCAATGCCGGGCAACTGCAGCGGCCGGTCTGCTGTATTCCCCGGGCTCAGTTCAGGTGTGTTAACGGGTAACATACCCGCCATCCCGTCAGCCAGCGGAACACCGTGGTCCGGCTGGCGTGAAGGCTGTACGTCACTGACGCCGGGCATGCCGGGCTGTTTATTAACGGCCTCAAAATACGGCGCAGCATCTTCACCGCCCAGATCAGCAATCACATTCAGTTCAGCATGGCCGGTCAGGGGAAGGAGGGTAAACAGCAGTAAGGACAGCGTTTTCATCAGGGTTATCTCCCGGGTTCAGTCCAGACGAAGCCTGGATCGGGGGTGAGCGCAGCAACCGAGCGGGGCGCTTCAGCTGCCGGCGCAGAAATGCGGGGTGCAGGGCTGATTTTTGCCAGATGCCCTCTCACAATGGCGCGGTAACGTGCAGCAGGCTGACCACCTGCGGGATGGTGGTAGCAGCCGGCCGCATCCAGCCAGCTGCCTGGCTTACGCGCCCAGCACTCACGCAGAATGGTGGCGGCGGCGTTCAGGTTGGTGTAAGGGTCAAACGCATCCCACGTCGAGGCAAAATGATGACCGTTCCAGCCCAGATTGACCTGGGCAATACCGACATCGATGCGCTTAAGCGGGTGACGCTTCATAAAGACCTGCAGCGCCTGCCAGGCCTGCAGGCGCGTCTCATAGCGATACCCTTTGCCTGCCACATTGATGGTCCAGGGCCATGGCCGTATTCCGCGGGGAAGTTTGCGCGAAGACTCGCTCAGTGATACCGAGTAAAGCGCTTCGGGGGGCACGCCGTGCGCCATGGCCACGCGGACGTAACCCTCCGGCACCGTCTGGTCAGCATGGCCGTCAGGGACGGCCGCCATCAGTAAGCCCAGCGCCAGCGCGCCGGTCAGAATGCTGCGATTGCCCATTTACCGTCTCCCGCCTGCTGCAGTAAAACCGGCATCAGGCCGTTACCAAAGCGCATCCACCGGCCGCCGTCGTGGTTAAGCGTGATCTGGCGCTTGCGGACCTTTTCCACGGGAATGTGATGGTCCCGCGCCCAGCTGCGAAGCGCATCATCACTGCCCTGGCTGTCGACCAGATAGATGTCCACCGGCCGGTTGTCAGCCAGCACGGCAGACAGTTTCGCGTCGCAGGTTGCGCAGTCTTTTGACCTGACGAACAGTGCCAGCCGGCCGCCACTGTCGTGCGCCACGCCGGAGGCGTTCCCCATATTGACCGGCAGTGTGCCCGGATACAGGCGCTGCCAGGCCGCGTTCACCTCACGCTGGAAATCAAGCTCTTTCTGGGTGCGGGCAAACTCTTCCTTCACCCACTTTTCAGCAAACTTACGGCGCTCTGCCGGCGTCTGCGCCTCGATACCGAGGGTGGAAAGCGGATCGAGACCCGGCGACTGGGTACCCCGGGGTCCCTTCATCAGCTGCTGATAACGCTGATAATCGTCGGCACTGAGTCCCCACTGACCGGCCTGCTGCTGCAGGTTTTGCTGTGCGGAGTCCGCCCGTTGTGTTGATTCCTGTCGGCTGACATCCGTCTGTCCTGATGTGGTCGCGGCCAGGGTCAGGGGACTCAGCAGCATGGCGGCTAAAAAGGTGTGTTTCAGTTTCATCATTCGCTCCGTTATTCTGCTCTGAGCACGGTCAGGCGGCCGTTAACCCGAAACGTCGCCTCACCATAACCGGCACTGACCAGCGTCCAGCCGGCAACGGTTTCGCCCTCTCCGACCAGGGCCACCTGCGACAGGCTGCTGTAGCCCCGGGGCGCGATGGCAGCCCAGGACTCTGCCCCCCGCTTCTCCACGCCCGTCAGCACAAAAGGCGCATTGCGGGCCACGCGAAGGGACGGAGCAGCACGACGTGTGTCAGCGGGACGGGGCTTTTTTGCAGCAGGCGCGTTTTTTTTGACCGGTGCGGCGACAGGTGCGGCGGGTGCGGGTGCCGGCTGTGATTTCAGCGCTGTCAGCTGCTCAGTCAGCGCACTCAGGCGGGTTTCCAGCCCCTGCTGGGCGTCCTGAAGGGTTCGCAATGACTGACGCACGGCGTCGTCGCTGCCGGCCTGTTTCGCAGCAGCGCTCAGCTCCTGCTGCATCTCACCAAGTTTTTTCCGGGTATCCTGCAGGCCGGTTTTGAGCGTGGTCACATCTGACTGCAGGGCCGCGACTGTCTCAACAGTGGCCGCTGTACTGCCCTGAGATTCAAGGCGTGCAAGGCGTTCATCAAGGTTCGATATGCCCAGACTGAAGGCGGTGTAGCCCAGCGCCAGAATGCCGGCCAGCGCCACACCGCTGGCAGCGCCCCAGATGAGGCGGCAGCGGGGACGCCAGCTGAATCTTTTACGAGCCGGAGCGGGGTCAGTATGGAATGGTTGCTGTTCGCTCATTTTCTCAGAAACCCTCCGCTGACAGGTTTAACGGGTACTGACTGAGGGGCGCTGATGGCCGGTTGTGACACGGCGGACGGCGCAGGCGTGGACCAGCTGCTGACCGGCGGCGGAAGCTGGGAGACCGGCAGCTGGTAGCCGTCGCGCAGGCTGTGGCAGACCACACGCTGTACATCATCCACCTCAAGCTGCCAGGCCGGACCGGCCAGGACCTGCAGGGCAGTACGCAGGCGCATCGGGCCCAGCTGGTACTGAACCGCCGGCAATGCCTGGCGGTAAAGCACGCCGTTGGCGGAGCCTGTCGCGCACAGGGAATAACCGGACTGGCGCAGGGCGTAACGCAGCGCATCCGCCACGGTAGGATGCAGGGATGACGGGATACGGATATCAATAATCTGGGAGAGAGGGTCACGCTGGGCCGCCTGCGGATCGGTGCTGACCAGCAGATAACGATCGTAGCGCACCACTTCCGGCGTCCGCGCATACTCGTCCGGAGAGACCGGCTGAACGTTGCGGGTGACGGTGGTGCCGGGTGTCGGGTCGGCAGGCGCACGCTGTTGCAACTTTTGCGGCTGGGAAACACAGCCCGCAAGGAGCAGCAGGGGAAGAACAGTGGCAAGCCTGCCTGGTGAAAATACGTTGTGAGAGGTGTTACGTTTCATCCGGAATTTTCCTGTACAGTGATAAAACAGCCCTCACTGTGCGGAATCGGTCCGGTTTCACTCAATTAACAACTGATTTTCCGTTGATGAAAAAAAACGCCACCCGAAAGGATGGCGTTGCGGTGAAACAGACAGTAATCAGTCCGGGTAAAACTCGTTACTGAGAATAGTATCTGTTGTCCAGATGCTGTCTTCAGGAAAGATATCCAGACCTATGCCGGTTTCTTTGGAAGCATCGGCGCGGGCGTCAAACCACACATCCGCAAGCCATTCAGGATCAGAAAACGCGCTTTTCAGGCTCGGCGTCTTGTTCAGACGTCGTACAATCAAATCACGCTGACCTTTAATGGTTAACTCCCAGCTTTTACCTCGATGGGTTGGCTGAAACTTCCATTTAAGAAGGTAGGCCAGTAAGACAGCCATACGGCTGGCCAGCTCACGCTTTTCACTTTTGCCCACGTCTTCAATCTCCTCGGCGATGTTCTCAATATCAATCTGACTGAGCTTTCCGGCACGCAGTAAAGCTGCCTGTTCACTGGCCCAGGCAACAACGTCTGAATCGTAACGTGCTCCCATACAAGCCTCCGTTAGTCAAAAAGTGAAGAAACCGCCAGAACAGATATGCTCCGGGGATAACATAAGATGCAACATAAAAAGTTGCTTCCTGAAGTTTGTCAGAGACAGTCATAACAGTCAAAGCTCCATTAATTCAGAGGGCGTGAATTGCCACTCTGGAACAGTCATACCCGAATCCAATGAACGGTATATCGTCATCGAAGTCCATCGGTGGCGCACCGGCACTGCTGCCGGAGGCCTGGCCACTGTGAGTCGGTCCTGAAGGTTGCTGAGGCTGCCCCCAGTCATTCCGGGAAGACGTATTCTGTCCGCTGCCGGACTGGCGGCCGCCAAGCATCTGCATGGTGCCACCAATATTGACCACCACCTCTGTGGTGTATTTCTCCTGGCCGGCCTGATCGGTCCATTTGCGTGTGCGCAGCTGACCCTCGATGTAAACCTGGGAGCCTTTGCGCAGATATTCACCCGCAATTTCTGCCAGCTTGCCGAAAATAACCACCCTGTGCCATTCGGTCACTTCTTTCTGTTCGCCGGACTGCTTATCGCGCCAGCTCTCAGACGTGGCCAGAGAAAGGGTGGCAACTGCACTGCCGTTGGGAATATAACGAACTTCAGGATCCTGGCCGAGGTTTCCGACAAGGATAACCTTGTTAACGCCGCGTGAGGACATAATCATTTCTCCTGTAAGGAATAAAGAAACACCCCGCGAACGGGGTGTGTCAGGTGCGCATCAGAATGAGTTTTCTGCGTAGTTTTGTTGTGCGGCAGAGCCATTCTGCGGCGGCACGGAGTCAGATTTTTCAGTCTTGTAAACCATTTCCTGGCCTATTTTGATCCAGTCCACCTTTATCAGGCGGGCTTTCAGACTGACGCGCTGTTCGCCGGCATGGTCGCCTTTGTTCAGCGTAAATATGTCCGTGGACGGGTTACTCAGGTTAAAGCCCAACAGGACTTTCTTGTCTTCATCGACGGCTTTCTGGCAGCGGGCGATAAGGCTGGTTGCCTCTTTACCTGCGACAGAAATGTCAAAACGGACGTAGGCCGGATTATCAGTCGGACCACTCAGTGCATTTATTACGCAGCTGAGGAACGAGCCATTCTGATGGTTAACCTGGCGGATGTTGCTGAGATACCCGATGCCTTTGATAGTCAGGTTGAAGTACTCAGATTTTGCAGATGCAGAAGTATTGTTTGCAGACATGATGTTTTCTCCATGGAGGTAAAAAAAGGTACGGCGGAGAAACCATCTGCCCTGACGGGAGTGGTTTCCCGTCGGGGGTCAGGATCGGTTGAATCCTGAGAGTCTGGTATGTTGAAAGGACCTCAATCACTGTGCAGTGATATCCGTTTCCAGAGGTTAAACGGATTTACCACCCGAAGGTATCCTCTCTCAGGCTGCGAGGATTTTCCGGTCACCCGAAGGTGTTTCTCTCAGACCGGTGAAACGTTAGCTGGCAGTCACCCTAAGGCGCTTCTCTCAGACTGCTGAAACTTTAGCTGGCTGTGAAAAACAGCGGTAAGCACTGTTGATTTTTAAACCAAACAAGCCTGGTGTCAACCCATAAAACCAGAAATGAAAACGGCGCTGCATATGCAACGCCGTGGGGGCTGTACCAGACCTTAATGTATCTCACTACTCCGGGGATCCGTTCCCGACGCGATTTTCACGGAGCGCATGCGTCTTACAGTTCCTGCCAGATGTGCGATGGCAGACCGTCGTGCCGGTTGCCAGATTAATCCCGTTAAAGTTAAGCTGGCTGCCTCCGGCAAAGGGGTACATATCGAAGCGTAGTCACATTAGCAGAACCCGGCCCGGGGTTGTACAGTGAAATAACTCATCACTGTGCGGATGATTCTGTTTTTGTCCCTGATGCTGCTTTTTTGCGCTTTGTGGTCTTTTTCCCGTTGGTGTTAATAATACCTTTGCAGTCTGGGTAACGCACGCAACCCCAAAAATCTCCTTTCTTACCTTTGCGTTTACGTGTGGGCCCTTTGCATAACGGACAAGGGGGCGTGACGGGAGCGGTGATTTTCACACTGTCCTGGCGGCCTTTTTCGACAAGGTGACGGGTCCACTGCAGCTGCTTTTGCATAAAGACCGCAAGCGACATTTTCCCCTGCGAAATATCATCCAGTGCCTGCTCCCATAATGCGGTCATGCCCGGGCTCGTCAGCGTTTCCGGCAGGGCCGCAATCAGCTCCCGGGCCATCTGCGTTGAGTGGATGTGCTTCCCTTTTTTCTCCAGATAGTGTCGTTTGAAGAGGGTTTCGAGTACTGCCGCACGCGTCGCCTCTGTGCCCAGACCTGCGTTATCACGCAGCACTTTCTTGAGCTTCGGGTCACTGACGAAACTGGCCGCGTTCTTCATGGCAGCAATCAACGTCCCCTCCGTGAACGGTTTAGGCGGACTGGTTTTCATATCTTTAACCTCAGAACCGGTGACAGCGCAAATATCCCCTTTTGCCAGCGCCGGCAGCGCCATACTGTCACCGTCGACGTCCTCTTCATCGTCATCTTTTTCAGCCTGGAACAATGACTTCCAGCCCGTCACCACACCGACTTTCCCGCGTGTACGGAACAGCTGACCACCGATATTGAAAGACGCCTCCGTCACGTCAGATTCCTGCAGCGGAAGGAACTGGGCGAAATAATGCTGGCGAATCAGATGGTAGACCTTCAGCTCATCGGCGCTGAGGCGCGACAAATCAAATGCCTGTCGGGTGGGAATGATGGCATGGTGCGCGGTGATTTTCTTGTCATTCCAGACACGCGAGACAAACTTCCTGTCCAGCTGATTCAGTACCGGGGCCACAGCGGGATCGGATTTTGCCACTGCCGCCAGAACGTCGGGTATTTCCTGCTGCATCGAAGTTGGAAGGAAACCGCAATCTGTCCGGGGGTAGGTGGTCGCTTTGTGGGTTTCGTAGAGGGATTGGGCAATGGCGAGCACATCATTTGCGCCCATGCCGAACTTTCGGGAGCAGACCTGCTGAAGGGTGCCCAGGTCAAAACAGAGGGGGGCCGCCGTTTTTTCCCGCTTCTGTGTTACCTCCAGTACCACAGCCCTGCCCTGCTGCTGACACAACTGCCCCACCGCCCGGGCGGCCTGGGGATTGATGCAACGCTTTTCCTCATCACAGTACTGCTCAACGGGCACCCAGACTGCCCGGAACCGGACGCCCTCTTTTTCAATAAGCGCATGTACCTGCCACCAGGGCTTTGGCACGAAGGATGTGATTTCATTATCCCTGTTAACCACCATAGCAAGCGTCGGCGTCTGTACCCGCCCGACGGACAGCACTTCTGACACCCCTGAGTCACGGGCCTTAAGGGTATAAAGACGCGTCAGGTTCATGCCAATGAGCCAGTCCGCCTGGCTCCTGCCCTTGCCGGCATCATACAGCAGGGCTGTTTTTTCCCCCGGAAGAATACTGCTAAGTGCTTCCTTCACACTGGCCTCATCCAGGGCTGACAACCAGAGCCGGCGTACCGCGCCACTGTAGCGGCAGTATTCCATCAGCTCACGAGCGATCACCTCGCCCTCGCGGTCGGCATCGGTTGCGATGACCACTTCAGACGCCTTTTTGAGCAGCTTACTGATAACGGTGAACTGCGATTTTGTCTGCTCTTTAACGACCATTTTCCAGGCCTCAGGCAGCACAGGCAGAACATCGGCACGCCATGGCCTGCCATACTGCTCGCCATAGGCTTCAGGGCTGGCAGTTTCGAGTAAATGGCCGACCGCCCAGGTCACAACGATGTTACCGCCGCTGATAAATCCCTGCTCACGCTTGCTGATACCCAGCACGCGGGCAATATCCTTTGCCTGGGAGGGTTTTTCACACAGAAAGAGTTGCATGTGTTGCCTCCCGCATCAGCGTTTTTCACCCGCCGCAACAGCGCGGACATCATTCATCAGCTTCGTGACGCCGGACCCGGCCAGACGCTGTGATGATGATGAGCGATAGACAACATAGAGCCTGCTGCCGGACCCGTTTTTCTCGATTTCGATATCCAGGTGATCACGTCCGTTCCAGTCGGAGCCCATTTTGTAGTAGCTGCCCGGCATGGCGTCCCAGACGGGATGCGCATCATCTTCTGCCGCCGCTTTCCAGTCCCCGTCATTTGCGGCCTGCCGCAGTGCCTCAAGCTCCTGTGTGGAGATAAATTTGTAATGGCGCTTCAGGCGGGCCGCCGCGGTATCCACATCGACCGGCACGGAGAACGTTTTATCGACGGACTGCATGGCCTGTTGCCCCGCCGGGCTCATCAGCGGCATCCCGCCACTTTCTCCGCTGTCGTTGCCGCCTAACGTTTTTGTCAGGTTCGCAGCGGTATCGCTGACCTGTTTATTAATCGCAGCCCAGTCCGTTGTTGCGCATCCGCTCAGTAAAAAGAAGGAGGTGAGGAGGAACACAGGGCGAATCATATTATTTCTCCTCCTGAACGGCTTTTCTCAGAGGTGGAGAAAAGGAAGAGCGTTTCTTACCAGTAAGAATGTCAGTATCGGGCATGCCCAGTTTTTCTATTGCCTGTTGTGCTTCTTTAGTCTGGATTGCTATGTCAGCACGGTTAACCTTGACGGTTCGATAAAGGCGTAGCACACCATATACTTTTCTGATTAAGTGAGCGCAATGGCTCAGTAGTTCATCGCGACGGTTGCGGGATATGAGACCGTAATGAGCCGCCTGGAATGCTTTAAGGGCCATCTGGTCATATCCGACGAGTACCCATACACATCTGTAACCCAGCGGAGAACGACTGTATACGCCTATATTAAGTGGAGACGAGGAGGCAATGTCAGAAAATGAAACAGCAGGGGGAACTGATTTCAATATGACCTCAAGTTCTTCTACCCGGCTTTTGATATGTTCTCCAGCTTCATTCAAAAGCGTTTCAACCCTGAACATCGCCTCATCTGCCCATGGGTTATCTGCCAGGGAATCCTGATAAATAATTCCTGAGCGCTTAATAGCCTGGGGCATACTCATGATGGCATGCTTAACTTTCTTTACACCCTCCTTCGCCTGAGCCTGCGGGCGGCCTTCCCAGAGACGGATAGCATAGTTTGAGTGGATCTCGATTTTCAGGGAGGATGTGAGTCCGCCCGGTTTATCGCTTCGCGTTTCATTTTCAGTGGTCATGAAATCATCTCCTGTAAGATCCCGGTCAGGTTCGACCTGAGTCAGTGATACTCTTCAGGCAGGAGCTTGGGGACAACTAGAAACCAGATCCCTAATCTCGGAAATTCACTTATATGGCTTCATAGCGGGCTGGCTCAGGGCGTTGAAGTAGTCAGTTATATAGAATGACACCTCAAACTGCTTAAAAATCAAAAGATAAAATCCTTTCATGTTTTACTCAAACCAGACCCATACAGTGCTGTACATTTTTTATCCGCCGCTGCCACTCGCAGCACTGTTTGCTTTTTAACCACTGCTGCCACTCGCAGCACCGATTACTTTTTAACCACTGCTACCACTCGCAGCACCGATTGCTTTTTAACCACTGCTGCCACTCGCAGCGGTGGTTGTTTTTTAACCTCCGGTTCTAGAAGTAGCTATCTATCGTTTAGCTTTCTACGAATATCTCTAACCAAATTTCGTATGTTCTCTTCCGATACAGGATGGACAGAAGAACGTGGTTCTGGCTTCCACAGCTGTTGTTCAGGACGCTGAGCATTTTTTTGCACGGCACTCTCAGGCGAATCATCAGCCTGACGGGGCGCGTATAACCTGCCCTCACGGGCCTTTTTCATTACGGCCAGCAACCAGCCAACCGGGTTGCTGAGCTGCTGGCGTGCCATCACCTTTTGCAGGCTGAGCAGCACAAGTTGTGCCTGTTCTTCAGGCAGCGCCTGCAGCTGGGCGGTCAGCATGGCAATATCTTCTGCCGGCACAAGTTCATGCAAACTGTCGGGAAGCACAGGTTTACCCGGTACGTACGTATTTTTATTCACACTGTGTGTGATACTACGTACGTAATGGTTCGGTTTCCGAACCCGGTCATAACTGCCTGTTTTTACTGGCAGTACGGATTCCGAACTCAGTGAATTGTTGTATCTTTCTGGGCTGAGTTCGGTATCCGAACCCTGTTTTTTAGCGATGATTCCTGGCCGTTTATGACTGAGTTCGGTTTCCGAACCCGGTGCGGGACGGGGTATTCGGTGATGATGTTTCGCCATCTGGCTGGGCGTCTGTGGGCGGTCCAGACGCGATTCGATCAGCGCAAGATGGCTGCGATAATGGCGCATGGTGGGGTCGTTTTTTATATCGTCGAGCACTTCGCGGGCGGTCTGGCTGATAGTCCGGTTTTTACTCAGGCAGGCATCCGCCACCGTATCAAGGAAGCGGGGGTCGAGCGTTTCCGCATCGCTGAACGTCAGGGGCTCATCGTGCTGAGCATAGATATTCCCCCGCACCCGCCCTTTATCATCCCGCACGCGTTTACAGAGGCTGAGCCAGCCGGTTATTCGTAGCATAAGCAGGACGCGGCTTACCGTTTCCCTTGAGGCTTTCCCCTTTCCGGGTGAGGCAAGCTGCAGTTGCAGTTCGTCATAGCTGGGGAAAACTGCCCCCTCATTATTTTGTGCATACAGCCGGATCATCATCCAGCCCATCTTGTCCAGTGGTGACAACCGCGTGTCGAGCAACAGCCGGCGGGGAATGGAATCATGCACATTTCCGGTAAACAGCAGGCCGTTACGTATCCTGCCATCATCCCGCCGGGGTCTGGCCGCAAGGCGGGCATTCATTTTATCCAGCGTATAAGCAATCAGGCTTTCTGCAGGCAGACTCATTATTTTTCCTTTTCGGCCGCCATCACGGCCGTTCTGAACTGTCAGTATGCTTAGTAATGCACCCGCGTACGGGTGCAGGGTAAACAGGCTGTCATGCTGCTATTTCCGTATGGCGCTGTTATAGCGTTCGTGGCTGAGAAGAAGCCATGTCCGGCCTTCGTTGCGACTCAGCAAACGCCAGAACGGGCCGAGATCGATTTTGTAGTAACCGCAGCCTTTCTCATCGAGCCGGGTGTAATTACGCGCCCCCTGCCGGAAACGGCGAACCTGACGTAACGCCTTCTGACAGCATTGCGGCGGCGTACCATGGGGAGCCCGCAGGCCCGGCGCAACCATCCTGTATTTCATGCCGTCTTCCTTACCGGCGTTCGTGCCGGAGAAGGCTGCCGGGTTTTGTGCCAGCCGCGGACGGCATGCCAGACGGACGTCAGCGAGACGTTCATCTGTTCTGCAGCCAGCATCATTACGTCCAGCCCGTCAGCACTTTCCGCATCTTCAACGCCGGACTTTTGCCACTGACGCCACAGGGCGGCGTTTTCCTCATCACCCAGTGCGTTACCGCGCCCCGGCCGGACATCGATACCGGCAATACGACGGCGGGCCGCCACGTCCGTACTGGAGAGCCCGAAGTAATTGGCCATCAGTTCAATGGAGCCGCCCAGCGCCAGCGCCCGATCGATACGCTGGAGTCGTTTCTGTTCCGTCCGGGCCTGCTGCAGCATGCGCACCAGATTGCCGTGATTGATGCCCACACTGATGATCGACACCTCACTGCCGGAAAGGTAGTGAAGCTCTTCGAGCGAGAGCCCCTGCAGCATCTGCATTTCCTCGCGGTTCAGTCCCAGCGATTCGCAGCGGCGCAGATAGCCACTTCTGAGATCCATAACCAGCTGCATCAGCAATCCGTTGGCAGCCTGAGATAAACTGTTCATCATTCCCCCTTAATCCTGACGGTAACCAATGGCTGCCGGACCCCGGCCGCTGACACCATGATGAATACGGGCATTTTGTCCGGCTTCATACCCCTGATAACGTGCTGTATCCGCCCCGCGGCAGGCTTTCAGTTCACGGGTTGTGACTGTTTTCATACTGCGGCTTTCCAGCCAGTGGCTCATCACCTGCTCCTCCTCGCTGCTGATGTCAGTTGCCGATATCACCTCACGCACCCCACATACCCAGCCGTCACGGAACTGCTCCGCTCTCGCCCGGCGTGTGGCCAGTTTCAGCCGCTTACTCTGGGTTTTGAGATAAGAATTTGTGGCATCTTTCAGCTGGCGCGTCAGCACATCAAAGGCATAGGCTGCTATCTCAGGTTTTTCACTGAATCCGTAAAAGGTTACCGAACGGCGATACCCGGCAGAGGTCTGACGCCATGAGTAATAAGCGCGGCAGCCAAAGGCATGACAGACGCCCCGGACAAGGGTCACCATCCATTCCGGAACTTTTTCAGCATCCGAAGGGGCCGTGCGGGAAGACGCCTCGCGCACAGATGTAAGACTGGCGTCAAGCTCGCTGATACCGTATCTGGCCATCAGCTTCTGGGCACGCTGCAGGGCCAGTCCTGCCTCATGGGCATTACTGTTGCTGCGGCCCAGCTTCAGCAGTTTCCTGACAAGATTCAGCAGTCGCAACTGTCGCTGTGAGTTATTCATCACTGTTATCCTCCCCGTACGTCAGACCGCGTTGCAGCTCCCGAAGACGGCGCATAACGCGCATCAGGCGCAGCAGTTTCAGAGCATCTTCATCTGTCAGTGCAGGTGCTTCCCCCTCACCCGGGCCGCCGGTGAAAAGCTCCGGCAGACCACACACTCCTGCCGCAGGATGCAGCGCAGGCGCTTCGCCGGTCAGGCCCAGCAGAAATGCGGCGGCTTCAGAACACACCTCACCTGCCCCGACGTAACCGGCAGACATGTCATTGTCGCGTTGCGGAAGAATTTCATCTTCGCAGCCAAGGACCTCACCCAGCTCCCAGGCCAGACGAAAAGCGGTATTCTGCAGGTGTTCGATATCGTCCTGATGGGCCGGCACATGCCAGATGCTGTCATTAGTCACTGGCGCGTCATCCTGCAGGACAACTTCAGGTTCTGGTGTTAAAAGAGAAAGCAGGCCATCCTCCCCATTGTCCTCTTCTCCACCATTCTCTTCTCCGTACCCATCGGAGAGGGTAACCAGCCCGCTAACATCCCCGCTCTCACCTGAAATGACCGGCGCGGCACCGTACATATCTGGCTGAACCTCATGCCGGGGGGGCTGTTTATCCAGTTTTTCAGGTGGGGTATTATCCGGGGCGGGCGTTACCGGCTCTCCTGAGATTTCACGACGTGGACTGGAGAAAGGCTGCGCGACCTCAACAGACTTCTGCGCCGGTGTGGCCTGACCTGCAGAGTCAGCGGTGACGAGGCTGTTTACGGGAGGGATGGACACCGGTTCTGGATCGCCGAAGTGATGTCTGCGGTTACGTTCTTTAGGATCCAGTTCCATCATCCAGCGGTCATAATCCAGCTCCGGATGGGGCAGCGCATGCAGTAAATCACCAATTAATTCATCGCGAAACATCTCAAGAGACCACAGTTCCGGTGAGTTGAAACGGCCACAACACTGGCCAAAAACGTCGCTGAAGGATTTGTCGCCTGTGTCTGAAATCAGGCAAAACTCATCCCACACGCGTTCAGCATCATGCCGGAGCGCCAGCAGCGCCGTTATCTGAGGCCTGCCGAGCCCGGACTCAAGCAGGTCTGGGATCCACGGAAAAAGATATTTCAGTGCATCTTCCATACGGCTGATAGTTGAATTATGTACCGGCAGACCTTCACGGGTCAGAAGCTCTGACAACTGTCGTAAAGAGACTGGCTTTCCTAACTGCTCTTCATATATAGAGCGGGCTTTGTGGATCCCCTGCGCTTTTTCAATAAAACTCAGTTCCCCGCGCACTTCATTCTCTGCCAGATGGCCGATAACACACTGCAGCCGTCCCGGCCACGGCTTGAACAACACATGGACACGGAAAAAACGGTCTTCTCCGGTCTCCTGCCACAGTTCTGACAGGATCTGATAACGTGTATTACCACCGTCGCTGAAGATGTACATATCGGGCTCACCATCCGGGTCACGGGTGACTTTGGGTACGGTGTCCAGCCCGCGCGAACGGATGGAAGCCTTGATATCGTCATAACGCGGATTGCGTGATGTTCGCGGATTATCAGGATTCGGGCTTAACTGGTCGAGCGTCAGGACCATGGGCATTTCAGCCGCCGGCATGACGCTGATATTGCCGGCCGCCTGCGACTGGCGTCCGGGCTGCAGCATGGCAGCCCCCACATTAGAACTTTTACGGCTCATGCCTGTTTCCTCCCGCTGCGGTAACCGAAGTCATAGCTGCCTTCCTGAAACTCCGAAAAGAGGGTATAACGCCCGTCAAATTTGACTTTCACCGTGCCGGTTGGCCCCTGCCGCTGCTTGCCGACAATGATCTCAGCCACCCCGGCATCAGGAGTGCCGGGGTTATAAACCTCATCCCGGTAAATAAACATGATGAGGTCTGCATCCTGCTCAAGCGCACCAGAGTCACGCAGGTCACCATTATTAGGGCGTTTATCGGCCCGCTGCTCCACCAGGCGGTTGAGCTGGGAAAGCGCCAGTACCGGACAGCCCAGCTCTTTACCGAGCGCCTTAAGCGAGCGGGAAATTTCCGCTATTTCCTGCGTGCGGTTTTCCTGCTCGGGGGAGCGGACAAGCTGCAGATAGTCCAGCATGATGAGAGAGGGTCTGCCGTATTTGCGGACATAGCGACGGGCGCGGGCGCGCAGTGTAGCCGGGGTCTGGTAGCTGGTATCATCAATGATCAGACGGTTTTTCCATTCAATAATGCGACCGGTAGCCGCTGACACGCGAGCCCAGTCTTCATCATCCATGTTGCCGCTGCGAAGCCGGGACAGTTCCACCCGGCCTTCCATCGCCAGCAGGCGCATCATCAGCTGCTCTGAGGGCATTTCAAGACTGAACACAAAGACGTGATCGTCAGGTTTTGCGCCCACGGCCGCGGTGCAGGCGGCCATGGCCAGCGACGTTTTTCCCATGGAAGGACGGGCGGCCAGCAGGGCCAGATCGCCGGGCTGGAGACCACAGGTCATCGCGTCCAGTTCACTGAAACCGGTCGGTGTGCCGGTGAGGCCGTCACTGGCGGACATACTTTCCAGATGCGTCAGCAGTTTATCCAGCGCCTCGTTAACGCCGGTCTCACTGTTGAGCTGCATGGCTCCCTGTTCGGCAATGTTAAACAGCTTACCTTCGGCCGACTCAAGGATGCCGGCCGAGCTGGCTTTCGGGGCCTGCACATCGGAAAGAAGACTGTTACCCACTGTCATCAGCTGCCGCAGGCGGCTTTTCTCCGCCACCACGCCGGCGTAAGCAAGGATATTGGCTGCAGACGGCGTGTTTTTACTCATTTCAGCCAGATAAGCAAAGCCGCCACACTGTTCAAGGTCGCCTTTGTTCTCCAGCCGTTCCGTAATAGTGATGAGATCGAGCGGTAGCCCTTCTCCGGCCAGCTCGGCCATGACGCGGAAGACCATACGGTGCGGCCGGGAAAACAAATCTTCCGGGGAGATTTGCAGTATCACCTCATCCCACCGGTCGTTATCAAGCATCAGTCCGCCCAGTACGGCCTGCTCAGCCTCATAAGAGCAGGGCATCATCATCTCAGACATGACGCACCTCCCGGGTCAGAACGTCACTGAAATGGCTCTGCCACTCAGGGAACAGTTCACACGCGAGGTCGTGCATGGTGACGGCTGCGGCCGGACCTTTGCGGCGTGTTTTGTATTCCAGACGATGCACGGGCTGCTGCTTGACGTGCCCCAGTTTGAAAATATCCAGCGCCTCGATACGGGTATTGAGTAAACGATAAACGTCACGGTTGCCCAGCGCAGAGGCGTCGTAATGTTTTTCGTTAATGATGGCGGCAAGACCGTCCATTGCTTCACGGTCAAGCAGAGTGTTTTCGATACAGTTGACGAGAATGGAAATATCAGGAAGGCGGATACCGTAATTTTCATAGGTTTTCAGGCGGGTAAGCATGTGAAGGGAGCCGCGGATAAATTCACGGACATCCGGAAGGATGGGTTTAACAACGCCCATCACATTACCGGTAGAGGACAGGAGGGAAAGCTCAGTCATAACGCCTGTTGCGCCTTTAGAATCCACAATAATGGCGTCATAACGGTTAAAGAAAGGATGCTGAAGTATGTTACGCAGGCGAAGACGGCCATCTGCAGCGTGGAGCATCGCGGTCGGCAACAGTTCGTCCGGGTCGTTTGAGTAGATGACATCGAGATTTTTTATGGCGGTCTGCGAAATGCATTGCGTATGGTCACTGACCATCTGCATCAACAATTCATAGAGACCGAATGGGGATTCATGCTCCAGCGCGAAGATACTGCTGGCTGTGGGCTGGGAATAGTCTGCATCCACAAGAAGGGTATTCAGGCCAGCATCGGCAAGAAAACCGGCAAGGTAAGCAGCAAACGTGGATTTGCCTTCTCCACCTTTGGGAGAGATAACGGGAAGTATTGTCATTTTGCACATCCAAAACAATGGTTTGGATGTATGCGTTAGCGATTATTCACATCTCTGTAACACAAAGGCAAAAAATTTAACTTTCCGGCAATGGGATTGAAAATCCCCGTGTCCTTGGTTCGATTCCGAGTCCGGGCACCACTTATTCATACACGGACGTCCATTGACGTCCGTTTTTCTTTTTAAAGTCAACAAACTATCTACTTTATCCCCCTCGAAGACGTTCACTAACATTCATCAACATCCACATTGCCTTGATGGTATATCTGTTGGTATTGTTAGTTCGATACGTTTTGTACCATCACAGGGAGGGGTAAACGATGGCTCTCACTGATGTCAAGGTAAGAAATGCCAAGCCCGCCGACAAGCCTGTAAAGCTCACTGACGGCAACGGCATGCATCTTCTTATTCATCCCAATGGCTCCAAATACTGGCGTCTACAATACCGCTTTGCAGGAAAACAAAAGCTACTGGCTCTTGGGGTCTACCCTGCTGTCTCTCTTGCTGATGCCCGTAACCGTAGAGATGATGCCAGAAGATTAATTGCTGCTGGTATCGACCCCTCCGAAAAGAAAAAAATAGAAAAAGTAGAGCAAAGCGGCGCTCTTGCTTTTGAGTCCGTTGCCAGAGACTGGCATGCAAGCAACATCAAATGGTCAGAAACACATGCTGAAAGGGTAATGAACAGCCTTATCAATCATGTGTTCCCTGTTATTGGTAAACGAAACATTACCGACCTCAAAACCCGTGACCTACTCCAACCAATTAAGGCGGCTGAAAAGTCCGGGCATCTTGAGATTGCTGCTCGTCTCCAGCAACGTATCACCGCTATCATGCGATATGCTGTCCATAACAGTATTATCGATAGTAATCCTGCACAGGACTTAGCAGGTGCCATTGCAACAGCAAAACGAGTCCATCGCCCGGCTCTTCCATTTGAACGCATTACAGAGCTTCTCAGCCGTATTGAGAGCTATAGAGGAAGACAGCTAACCCGCCTCGCTGTGCGACTCACTTTACTAACTTTTGTTCGTTCAAGTGAGATGCGTTTTGCCCGTTGGTCTGAAATTGATTTCAAAAATGCGCTCTGGACGATACCTGCAGAACGTGAAGAACTACAAGGAGTGAAACACTCCAGCCGTGGCTCTAAGATGAAAACCCCTCACCTTGTTCCATTAAGCAAGCAGGCTTTAGCCACCTTGAGAGAAATTCAGAAGCTCAGTGGAGATCAGGAAATCATCTTCATTGGTGATCATTATGCCTATAAGCCCATGAGTGAAAACACTATCAACAACGCGCTTCGTAAAATGGGCTATGACACCAAAACAGAAGTTTGTGGACATGGTTTCCGCTCTATGGCCTGCAGTGCCTTGATCGAGTCCGGTTTATGGTCAAAAGATGCTGTTGAACGTCAGATGAGCCATCAGGAGCGTAATAACGTTCGCGCTGCTTACATCCATCTTGCTGAACATCTCGATGAGCGGAGGCTAATGCTTCAGTGGTGGGCTGATTATCTTGATGCCAATCTTAACGATATGATCAGGCCGTTTGAGTTTGCCCACAGGTGATCTTTTGAGTTTGAGAATCAAGGCTAACCGCTTGATAAATCATAACATAACAGTATGTAACCCTTTGTTTTGAATATATTTGAATAGCCATCATAGGTTGATGGCTATGACTTCATACCGTAGAATGCTTACCAATTTCGGGCACCGATTACCCGTGACCTCAGAACGGATACTTTTTATGAAAAAACTAACTTCTGATATGACAGAACTACAATCAATGAATATCACTGAAGATAATATCTGTAAGCTCAAATCATTGTTTCCAGAAGCTTTTAATGAAGATGGCATTGATTTTGATGTTTTAAAGCAGCTTTTAGGTAAAAATATAGACGATAAAGAAGAGCGCTACGGCCTGAATTGGCATGGTAAACGACAGGCACGCCAACTTGCGCTCACCCCTTCTAGTGGGACCTTACGTCCATGTAAAGACGAAAGCGTTGATTGGTATAACAGCAAAAACCTTATGATAGAGGGTGATAATCTCGAAGTTTTAAAGCTTCTTCAAAAAAGCTATTCTGGTAAGGTTAAGCTTATTTACATCGATCCACCTTATAATACAGGGAAAGATTTCGTTTATCCAGATAATTTTCAAGATAATATGAAAAATTATCTTGAAATTACTGGTCAAATAGAAAATGGCAAGAAAATAAGTTCTAATATTGAGAAAGGCGGTAGATTTCATACAAACTGGCTCAATATGATCTTTCCAAGGTTACACCTTGCACGTAATCTTTTGACCGAAGACGGCGTGATTTTTATTTCTATGGACGATTCGGAAATAGATAATTTAAAAAAGATTTGTAGTGAAATCTTCGGAGATGATAATTTTATTGCCAATATTGTTTGGCAAAAAAAATATTCTCCACAAAATGATGCCACTTATTTTAGTGATATGCATGATCATATCTTGGTATATGCTAAAAATGCCAAATTAGCAAAAAATCAAGAAAAAGGTTGGTCCATTGATTTGCTTCCAAGAACTGATAGCCAAAATAAAGCCTATAAAAATTATGATAATGACCCTAGAGGAGAGTGGAAGGCCGGCGACCTTTCTGTAAAGACCTATTCAAAAGCAAATGATTATGAAATTACTACCCCTTCTGGGCGGATAGTTTCTCCACCTGCTGGAACTTGTTGGCGAGTATCACAAGAGCGATTTGAAGAACTCGTCAATGATAATCGCATTTGGTTTGGTCAGGACGGAAATAATGTTCCAGCAATAAAGCGATTCTTATCAGACGTGCAGGATGGTATCGTTCCAACAACATGGTGGACGTATCAAGAAGTTGGTCATAATCAAGAGGGGAAACAAGAACTAAAAAAAATAATGAAAGGGGATGATATATTTTTTGATACACCAAAACCTGTAAAATTGATTAAACGCATTTTAGATTTGGCGACAAACAAAGATAAGAATGCAATTGTACTTGATTTTTTTGCAGGGTCAGGGACAACAGCACAAGCTGTAATGGAAAAAAATCTAGAAGATAATGGTAGTCGGCGTTTTATATTAGTTCAACTTCCAGAGCCGATCGAGAGTATAAAATATAAAACCATCGCAAAAATTACAGCTGAACGTATTAGAAAAGCAGGGGGTAATATTAAATCACTCTCAAATTCGAACATATTAGATACAGGGTTCAGACTATTTAGCTTAGATACATCAAATATAATACCTTGGGATGGGCATAAAAATTCATTATTTCAACAATTAGAAAACTATGCTAGCCCAATTAAGCAGGGACGTAATGAGGCGGACTTGCTTATTGAACTTATGCTCAAACGTGGTATAGACCTGAGTGTAAACATTGAAAGCCGACAATTTGATGGGATGACCGTTTCTTGTGTTGACGGTGGCAAATTGATTACCTGCTTTGCCAGTAAAATTCCAGCATCTTCAGTTGAAGAACTGACCAAGGGGATCATTGACTGGCATAAAAGTTTGAAAGCAGGAAAAGATAGTGTCTGTTATTTCCTTGATGACGCATTTGAAAATAACGTTGCTAAAACAAATCTATGCGCCATTCTGGAACAATACGGACTGACTAACCTACACAGCCTGTAAGGGAATGCGATGAAACTACATTTTGAATCTGACCTTACCTATCAGCAAAACGCCATAACTTCGGTCTGTGATTTGTTTGAAGGGCAAGAAAAATGGGAGAGCGAGATGACTGTGCTGGCCCCAGCTCAGGGCGCACTCTCTTTTGAAGGTGCAACAGGTTCAATGCCTGTTAACCCACAAATACCCGAAGATGATGTACTGCTTAAAAATCTGAACAATGTTCAGTTAAAAAACCAGCTTCCACCTTCACCTGTGCTCGACAGCCATGATTTTACTGTCGAAATGGAAACAGGGACAGGTAAAACGTATGTTTATCTTCGCACCATGCTGGAGCTGAATAAACGCTATGGCATGAGTAAATTTATTATTGTGGTTCCTTCAGTTGCTATCAAGGAAGGCGTTTATAAAACACTACAAATCACTGAAGAGCATTTCAAAAGCCTGTATGCGGGAGTTCCATACGAATACTATCTGTATGATTCGGCAAAACCTGCGGATGTTCGAAATTTTGCAACCAGTTCTGTTATGCAGATCATGGTAATGACTGTGGGTGCGATTAACAAAAAAGATGTTAACAAGCTCTATCAGTCCAGTGAAAAAACAACTGTGGACGATCTGGATAAGCCCATTGATTTAATCCGTGCTACACGTCCAATTATCATTGTCGATGAACCGCAAAGTGTTGATGGTGGCTTAAATGGTGCGGGTAAAACCGCACTTGATGCTATGCACCCGATGTTCACCTTACGCTATTCAGCGACACATGTGCATAAACATCATATGGTGTATCGCCTCGATGCCATTGATGCTTACAATCAGAAACTGGTCAAACAAATTGAAGTTGCCGGGCTTGAAGTCCAGAATGCAAGCAATAGCCCCTATGTAAAACTGGTCAGTATTAACAGTAAGAAGAATAGCATTAGCGCAACTGTTATTGTTGATATAGCCGATAAAAAAGGGGGGGTAAATCGTTCTGAAATTACCGTGCATGACGGTATGACACTTGATGACGAAACGGGGCGTGATATTTATCAGGGATACAGGATAAGTGAGATCCGCACGGGTAAAGAAGGTTATCTTACGCTAGAAACGCCTTCTAATACATACTATATGAAGGTTGGTGATGTTGTAGGTGATATTGATCCGATGCTCATCCAGCGCCATATGATTAGACGTACAATCCGTGAACATCTGGATAAAGAGCTTCGCCTTAATCCTCAGCAAATCAAGGTTCTTACCCTATTTTTCATTGATAAGGTTGATTTCTATCGCCAGAATAACGAAGAAGGGCTTCGTGAACCGGGTGAATATGCTCGTATATTTGAAGAAGAATATCTCAAAGCGATCAAAAGCCCAGCATATAAAGATTTGCTCCCTTCTCATCCAGAACATGCTAAAGATGTTCATGATGGTTATTTCTCTATTGATAAAAAAGGCGGATGGGCTGAGACAAGTGAAAGTAATAATGCAGGCCGTGAAAATGCTGAGCGTGGTTATAATCTCATTATGAAGAATAAAGAGAAGCTTTTAAGTTTCTCGAATCCGGTGAGGTTTATTTTTTCACACTCTGCTTTGAAAGAAGGCTGGGATAACCCCAATGTATTCCAGATCTGTAGCCTTCGAGAGATGGGAAGTGAACGAGAACGCCGCCAGACTTTAGGCCGTGGTCTTCGCCTGTGCGTTAACCAAGAGGGGGAACGTGTTCGTGATGACAGCATTAACATCCTGACTGTCGTTGCCAGTGAAAATTATGAAGCCTATGCTGAACGACTACAGAGCGAAATTGAGAACGAAACAGGCATTCGTTTTGGTATCATCGAAAAAGATGCTTTTGCCCATGTGGTTACAAATTCTGGATCAGAATCTAAAGCTATAGGAGTATCAGGATCAAATGAAATATGGACTTGGCTCATAACTGAAGGTTATCTAGAAAAATCAGGGAAGATTTCTAAAAGCTTGTCGAAAGCTCTCCATGAAAACACATTTATTCTCATGGAAAAGTATTTATCTGTACAAAAACACATTGAAGCTATTCTGCATAAATCTAACACCCGGCTGAATATCAATAATGCTGAAGAGCGAGTGAAAGTTAAATATCGTAAAGAAAATTTCAACTCACCATATTTTAATGAGCTATGGAAGCGAATAAAATATAAAACAGTATATAAGCTCGACTTCTCTGAGGAAAAGCTGGTTGAGGCGTGTGCTAAGTCTATTGAAGAAATGCCGGCTGTTGATAAAGCCACATTAAGTTTCAGCAAAGCAGTAATAACTAAAGATAGATCTGGATTAGATGTCAAAGTATTGGCTAATGGAACAACAACTTCAGTTATAGAAGTATCAGGACAACAACTTCCTGATCTATTGAGTGTGCTACAAGATAAAACCGGGCTAACCCGCCGTAGCCTTGTTCAGATTTTGAAGGAAAGTGGTCGGATAAATGATTTTATTAAAAATCCCAATTCCTTCATCAATGAAGTAATTACAAGAATTAACTATGTAAAAAGTTTATCCATTATTGATGGTATAAAATATTATCCTATCTCTTCCGAAAATTATGCACAAAGCTTATTTAATGAAAAAGAATTGACTGGTTATACACGTCGTATGTTTAAGGCCGGTAATAAATCACTTCATGAATATATAAATGTCGATTCGGATATTGAAAGAGAATTTGCTAAAGATTTAGAAATGCAGGAAGAGGTGAAACTATATACTAAACTTCCTAACTGGTTTAAAATCCCGACCCCTTTGGGGAACTATAATCCCGATTGGGCATTAGTAATTAATAAGAATGGGGAAGACAACATCTATTTTGTCGTCGAGACAAAAAGTAATTTACTAACCCTTAGAGATAATGAATCCGGAAAGATAAAATGTGGGAAAGCTCATTTTGAATCATTAACTCCGTTAAATGAAAATCCAGCTAAATATGCATGCGCGATAAAATATGAATATTTAAATAGTTTAGAATAGTATAATCTTTGCCAAGATGGAGAATGCACCTGCTTAAGGTGCATTTTTAATTGCAAATGTAGAGAGGACCATATGAATTTGACCATCAAAGATGATTGGATGAACGATTATTTATCTGATCACGGATATTTTGTATCAGACCATGAAAGTTATCGAATTAGTTTGGGGCTACCAAAGCAGGCAAAAGTTAGTTTGCGTTTTTTTGGTAATGTTAAAATCGGATATTTCTATGCGATAGTGATAAATTGTGATGAGAGCGGATGGAAACAATGCATAACTGCTAGTATTTTAGAGCATAAGGAAAAATTAAAAGGTATTTTGGATGGGAATATTTCAATATTAATGTTTGACAACAATAAGGATAGTTTTTGTATCTACGATGGTGCAATTCGTAAAATTAGCTCAGCCCAGCTTGTTACTTATTTTTCAAATATTAATTCTGATTTGACAGCTGAGTCTGGAACTTTTAAACAAATTAATAGAACTACAAATGATGCTTTCCAAGTGTGGACAAGAAAAAATTTATCCAAATATGTATCATGTAATGATATTGATGCTTTTAAAATTATGGGGGATACAATAGAGTTTGTTGAATTAAAAAGGCCAGTGCAGGATTGTTATAATTGGCTTCCTTATTTAAATGATTATGGAAATTATAAAGCATTACAGGTAATGGGAAGAGTCAATAGAAATATAAAATCAATTTTCACTCTATCATATAATGCTAATAATAATGCAAAGTTTGTGGTTTTTGAATTAGATAGAATTGAAAGGGACGTTATCGAAGGGCGTTTATCAAAGGTAAAAACCTCAGAAATTGATATTATAAAAGGGTTTTCACTATTAACCTATCAGACATTTACTTCACACAATAGAACGTAAGAATTACAATTGAAAGGGCCGGCCGGCCCTTTTTTAAATGAATTCAGGAAAATTTAAAAACTTGTCACTAGATATATGGCAGTTAGATAAATTACTCAGGTGAGTTATAAAGTTAATTCTACAAGTTCGATGTTGATGTTATATTATTTTGGCGATAATTATGCGGTTATTTATATTATAGGAGGTATCCATATAAGTCCAAATAATTATTTTGAACCCTAGCTGTGTCTGTTTATTTTAAGCTTTTTCTATTCCTGTCTGCCAACCATATCCTCAAGAAATCTTTTTCCTCGTAATTTTACTTTTGCTTTATCTTCAATGCTAATATTTGGTAATTGTAATATCAGTCCTAATATTAACTCTTTATCCACCTCTTCCACTTTACACCCCACAGCTTTAGCTACTTCTGCACCTAAAATAATTTTCAGGCGTGTCTCAGCACTCTTGGATAAAGATTTTTCTTTACTCTTCAAGCGATTCAGACGCATCTGTGCTGATGCTATTTTTTGCTTAATTGTTTTTTCTGTTCTTTGCTTTCTGTTTTTATCATCTGTATTCATAATTACTTTTCCTTTTAGTTGTCAGAAACATGAAATACAATTAAAAAAAGAAAAGGTCAAATCATAGACAGAAGATTGAATGCTTTGTATTCCAGATTAAATTACGCAGCGCGATATGATTGTTCCAGACAATCAATAGCTGAACAGGCTTGCCTGTTAATGATTGGATTTATCCAGAAAAAATAGTGTTTTGGTTTTAAAAATGAAATATCAGTAAGCTCAAAATAAAATAATGCAACACAAACGAGTGCAACAACTAACCTAAAATGCCTTATACTCTCCGCGTTACTTATTTTATTAAATCAATGAAAACAATTTCATCTGTTATCTTTTGATTTTGTTTTTTGATCTTAACCTGTGAATTGTGCAACACATAAAAGCATCTGTTATTTTCACTATTTTATCTCAATTCCACTTTCCCGCCTTACGGCATGAAAAAAAAGCACTCGTTTTGCCCTTACGGGCGCTATCTAAAACCCAAATATTCAATATTATTACTCTACCTCAACCGTTTATCCGATTCTAGCCCTGTTAATTTCACAGACATTAAAACTAGCGTTATTATTTAACTATAGAAAAACTTTTTACATTGTCGTTATTTTTAGCTCCTTTAGGAGATATAAAAATAAAGCAATGCCCACCTATACACTGCTACGCAGTGTGTGGGGTCTACCGACGGTTGCCTGCCGCAGGCTAACACCGTTTCCTTCGGAAACAAGGTCAACGTCAACACCAGAGTTTTTCTTGCGAAAAACTAAAACCAGCATAGTCGCATTGGAGATTTATATTTTGGTTTGTTATTTAAAATTATATTGAGGTTCTTTTTATTGTATGGCTATTTTTCATCTTGATTTTAAAATTGTGAAACGAAGTGAGGGCAAATCTTCCGTTGCGAAGGCTGCTTATCATGCTCGTACAAGGATAACAGATGAAAGAACAGGTGATACGTATGATTACAGTCGCCGTACTGATTTATATGGGCACTTCATATTAGCTCCAGCTAACGCACCAGAACACATCGTAAAAGATTCTACAGCATTGTGGAATGAAGTGGAAAAAGTTGAGCGCCAGAACAATGGTCAAACATCCCGTTATTTCGATGTTGCTATTCCTGCCGAGTTAAACAATGACGACAAGAAAAGACTTGTCCTTGAGTATTGTCAGAAAAATTTCGTTGATAAAGGCATGATTGCTGACATCGCTTTCCATGATCTTGATAGTGATAACCCTCATGCTCACGTTATGTTAACCTTAAAAACCATAGGCCCGGAAGGTTTTGGTAAAAAAGAAAGAAGCTGGAACGACAGAAAAATGTCTGTTTTATGGCGTGAATCATGGGCATCGATGGCTAACAGCTACCTTGCTGCCGCTGGTTCATCAGAACGTATCGATCATCGTTCTCTCCAAGTCCAGCACGAGGAAGCGTTAGAAAAAGCAGCAGTATCTTTAGATAATGAAGAAAAAGCGTTATGGCTTGCCAAGGCCGCTGAAACAAATCGCCCTGCAATGAAACGTATCCACAGTGCCAAATGGCGTAGTAAGGCTGCTCAGGAGCAAAGAGCCGCAGAACATGCTGTTCGTGACGCTGCTAAACAAGAAGCTGTTGAAGTCTACAAAACATTCAGTGAACTTGACCTTGAAATTGTTGTTGATGTCAGAAGTTTCACCGTGTCTGTTCTTGCTGAACCAGAAGAAATTGTTTTACCAGAAACGCGATCCAGCTCTTCTACCAATGAAGAACAAAATCAAGAAAAACGAAATCTCTCCGAGATTTCGTCAGAAAAACATAGACCTTTACTGGTAGCACCAGCTCCTCATACTCGTATGCGTGGAGTCAAATCTTACCGTGATAAAATAAAAGTCAGTAAGGTTGTTGCTGGTATTCCGCCATCAATCAGTATTTCTGATTCTGGTACAAATACTATTCTGAAAACATCCACCTCTCAAAACCCAAACAGGGCATCCAGAAGCGCCCCTGAACGTGTTAAGAGGAAAACAGCTACTCCACGTCTGGATAATATCTTTAAACGCTTTACAGCTCTTTTAGTTGATTTTATCAGGGATAAATTTATATGGGCTAAAACAGAAAAAACTAAGGTTGACAATATCAGTGAAGAACATGATAAACGTATTGCTAAAAACTACATCTTTGACGAAGTTTTAGGCCGTCATATCTCTCGTGCAGAATATGAGAAACAAGCTAAGTTTAACCAAGATGACTACAAACCAACATCTGATGAGATCAGCCGTTTCCCAAGCCGTCCTAAAAATGAATTACCGGAACACGATAATAGTCTGGATCTCACTTCGTCTATGGCATTGCACTCTATTACCGAAAAATTATCGCATCCTAAATTTACACCTAAAAATACAAAGTAATAAAAAAAGCATTAAGTTCATATAGAATCATTGCCCCTCCAAATGAACACTTCTAATTTCATTACTTAATGCATTTGACAAATTAAATGGATGCTTGTATTTGTTTTCCCATTACACTTACAAAGGAAATTTTATGCTTACAGAAAAACAGAGGCAAGAGATAATATATCTCGCCGTTATTCAATGGAAACATGCCTGTAGTCTACATTTTGTTGGGTAATGCAATACATCTAAAAATGATGATAAATATATGGATGCGATATTATTTTTGATTAACAATCCTTCAATCTATTCTACAGTCTGTCATCAGGATGTTTTTGAATATGAAATGGAATATGAACCGATAACCTATGATGAAATCAGGCTGACTCTGAACCAGCTATTACGCCATTTAATAGAATGAATTATGATATTATTGATTGAGCAAGGTCTAAGATTCTTTTGTAGTATATGAGAGCAGTATAACTGCGGAACATGGATTAATCATTTTCTTTTTCACAGTATATATTACCTCTAATATATCTTCCTAATCCATTGACTAAATTTACTTATGGATTAGAGTCTTTTCCATTTTTATGGTTATCTACTCTAAATAGCTGTGCTGAATAGTAGATCACTTATAGGGAACTCAGCCCGGATTGTGCGATCTGATCAATCGCCAAATCAAAACAAATCACCAACCGGACTGAGCGATGCCGATCATAGCACCAAAACCTCGTGACGAACGACGCCTGATGCAGAAAGCTATCCATAAAACACGCGATAAAAATCATGCCCTTGTTTTTATAGCATCTATTCCCCATCTAACCCATGAGTTACCAGTATTAAAATCTTTTCTATAAATTCAAGATATTGTGATGCTTTATCATAACCAGAAACATTGTTCAATTTAACATGAAATGCGTGTAACCGTCTTTCATTATTACATATAGTCCATGATTATACACACAGAGCAGAACAATCTTACGTTGACAAACTGACTCAAACGTTTGAAATTATTAAATACCATTAATATAACATCTCATCATAACCATAATAACATATTGTTCTATTGAGAATTCCAAGCGAAAAATGGATGAAGATAAGCGACTTTAACCTTATTCATAACTGGAGGCTTGCTATTTATTCTACGTAAACAACATAGTTATTTACGTTTTATTTTTTGTGTTAGCGACTAATTTCACAAAGGAAAAAACCATTAGATCCATGTACGTGTAATTATTTTTTCATTACTCACGATAAGTGAAATCTTTGATTACATAAGATCTATATTGTATTTATAGGTGGATTCAAAGATCAATTTTATTTACATCTTATTAATTGAGGAGGGGTAAAGACTTACACCTCCTCATTTATACTTAATGTAAAATTACTGGATCAGGTTGTCCATGACCGCATATGCTCATCCATTTCTGTTTTAAGGTTGTCAGAGCGGGTACCAAAAATAGCCTGTACACCCGAACCAGCCACTACAACACCTGCTGCCCCTAATTTTTTCAGTTCCCCCTGATTAACTTTAGATATATCGGCCACGCTAACGCGTAACCGTGTAATACAAGCATCAAGATTGGTAATATTTTCTTTCCCACCAAAAGCACTGATTAAAGCGGGTGCCATTTCACTTCTTAAACCAGATTTACTGTCTTCAGTCACATCTTCACGCCCCGGAGTTTTCAGATCAAGCATCTTAATCAGTACTCGGAAGACTGTGTAGTAAATGACCGCATAACCTGCTCCGACAATCGGGAACAGCCAAAGCTTACTACTGTTTCCTGACAGAACAATAAAATCAATCAACCCATGCGAGAACGATGTCCCATCACGCATCCCCAACAAAATACAGATAGGAAAAGCTAACCCGGCAAGAATAGCATGGATGATATAGAGAACAGGGGCTACAAACATGAATGCAAACTCAATCGGTTCTGTAATCCCCGTCAAGAATGAAGTCAATGCGGCAGAGATCATAATACCGCCAACTTTAGCACGATTCTCAGGTTTTGCTGAATGCCAAATAGCAATGGCTGCAGCAGGGAGTCCAAACATTTTGAAAAGGAATCCCCCCGACAACATACCCGCAGAAGGATCACCAGCCATATAACGAGGAATGTCACCATGAAAGACCTGCCCTGCTGCATTGGTATACTGACCGACTTCCATCATGAAAGGGAAATTCCAGATGTGATGGAGACCGAAAGGAACCAGACACCGTTCAACAAAACCATAAATAGTAAAAGCAAGTACCGGGTTCTGATAGGCAGCCCATTCAGAAAAATTCTGTATTGCACTTCCAACTGGAGGCCATATAAATGACAGCAGAACCCCTAGCACAATAGCCGTAAGTCCCGAAATGATAGGAACAAACCGTTTACCCGCAAAGAAGCCAAGGTAATCTGGAAGTTTAATACGGTAGAAACGGTTAAACATATATGCAGCAACAGCGCCCGCAATAATCCCCCCTAGTACCCCGGTATCAGCCAAATGATTTGCTGCTACCTCTTCTGCAGACAGATGCAACATAAGCGGCGCAACGACTGACATCGTTTTAGCCATAATCCCATAGGCAACGACCGCAGCAAGTGCTGCCACACCATCATTGTGCGTAAAACCAAGCGCTATACCGATGGAGAAAATGATTGGTAAATTTGAAAAGACCGATCCGCCAGCCTCAGCCATCACATGTGAGACCACGGATGGTAACCAACTCAGATTAGCAGCACCTACCCCCAATAGTATTCCTGCGATTGGCAACACTGATACAGGTAACATCAATGACTTACCGATTTGTTGTAATATTGCAAAAGCATGTTTAAACATACAATGTGCTCCTGAGTTGTTGTTTCTTTTGTATGAAAATCTGTCAAAAAGATATGCCAGATTTATTACGGAGCATAAAATAAATCAATAATTCAGAAACCAATTCGCCATCACATTTCTTTACATTACTTTATCAACACACACCATTAATGCCCATAAATATGATATTAATGTGAAGCAAGTCTCAAGATTTGACATTTTAGTAATTCTATTTTTCTATACCGACCTTGAATTGTGACAAAAATCACAACATCAATCATTGATTTGTGAAAATTTATCTTCTGGAAGGTGTAATATACCATACTGAATTTTCAGTCCGTCCATTGACCGTGGACGTTTTTTTTCACTCTTAAAAATAAAGTTTCCCAGATAACATAAACGTCATGCATCAGCGTTTTAACAAAAAAGCACCCATTTCATGACACATAGCGACTGGAAATAAATAGCTCTTGGCATAACGGAATACGATTGTTGGTGATGCCTCTGAATGGTTGGATTTTATGATACCCTGCCCTTTTTTGAGGCATTTCCATGGCTACCGTAACTGTCCATTGTCCCCGCTGTGATTCTGATGAGGTTTACCGACATGGACTCAGTCCGACTCAACGTGAGCGATTCCGTTGTCAGTCCTGTCGTCGTGTGTTCCAGCTCAGCTACCGGTATGAAGCCAGAACGCTGAAGATCGGCATCAATACGGTCATTCGGGCTTTAAAAAACTCTCGCCCCGGCGAATAACCTCTTCTCCGGTTGCTTACGCCGATGTAGCCCTTATCTGTGAACTTGATGAGCAGTGGACCTTTGTTGGCAGTAAAGCCCTGCAACACTGGCTCTGGTACGCTTACAACACCAAAACTGGCGGTGTACTGGCCTACACCTTCGGGCCACCAAACGATGAGACCTGCAGAGAACTGCTGGCTCTGTTGACTCCCTTCAGCATCGGTATGATAACAAGCGACGACTGGGGAAGTTATGCCAGAGAAGTGCCGAAGGAGAAGCACCTGACAGGTAAAATCTTTACACAGCGCATTGAGCGAAACAATCTGACGTTACGTACCCGGATTAAACGTCTGGCACTAAAAACGATTTGCTTTTCACGCTCCATTGACGTTCACGAAAAAGTCATCGGCTCCTTTATCGAAAAGTACATGTTCTACTAATTGGAGTTATTACCCACAATTGTAACTAACATTATTTTCGCAATTGAAAATAGTTCAGTTCAAGTTATTATGGTTTGGGGTCTTCTAACCCCAAACCATTTATTGTTACTACATTCTTCGCCTGAACACAACATTATCAGAGAAGATCGCCTTACCAGCGACAAACCCAACAGCCGCAATGATTGGTAGGCTGATAGTAGCTCCCGCCATACCTGTAGACATTCCGATCAGTATAGACAGGCCGAAGGTCAATAATATAACCACGAAAGCATACCAGCCGGGGAAGGTTCCATACAGAACCGTCGCCATGCAGCCGGTGCAGACATGGACGCCTCTCTGACTTTCTTTTAGGCAAAAAGGACACTGAATAGTTTTGTTTTCCATGATAGACCCCTTAGATCGCTTTCCAGCCATTGCTGGTTTTAACAAGATTAATCATGCTCTCTTCAGGTTCATTCATACCCTTGACGCTGGAGAACGCTTTTTTGTCCACCCATGCAGGAACATCCGCCAACGTCCATGTATAAGACACGCGAACAATTTTCTGATTACCGTTTCCCGGTTCAGTCCATTCCTTTATCTCAGCAACCGCACGATGACCAATACAGGCACCATCTTTACGATCCCAAAACTCAACCGCTTGGCCTTTGTCTGTTACTTCCAGAACATCGACACTACTGAAACCATTAGCTTGTTGAGAAACATCAAGCAGCCCCTGATTAGCCAGACCTTTCAATATTTCATCACTGGCACTATACCCCGCTGAACGGTAGCCACGGTTAACCTTAATCGGAAAACCTTTATTAAATACAATGTCGTTGTCCTGCAGGGAGTAGCACAGCTTTGATTGTGATATTTTTGCGTTGATCGCTTTCTCAAAATCCCCTTTTTCACCGCATCCCGATACAAGAGCAGCAAGACCCGCCACGAGTAAAAATTTACGCATAGTGTTATCCCAGAGTTAATGGTTGATTGTGCCGTTTCTCAGAACAACCAGACGAACTGGCATATCGGCGTTGTTGACGGTAGCGAATCCACGGACTTCGAAATTGTTTACAGTTCCGGTGACGCTGACTTTCTGGCCTTTCTTATAGGTAAGAACTGCATCATCAATACCAGAGTAGTAATCCAGCCAGACCATCCCGCCGCAGTAGCTGGTATCGGTTGTTTTAAAGAGCAGATAATAGTTAGGGGCTGATTTAGGCATCCCCGTCATCATATCGCTGGCACTTCTGCCTTTCGTAACTTCAAGAACAGTCGCATTTGCGATTGAGATCCGTTTTCCCGTCCATTTTTTCTCTGCTGCCATTGCGTTTTCTTCATAGTCTTTGCAGACAGCACCAAGGCCAGATACAGACGATACCGGGCCAAGGCTTTGAGTGGTGGCAGTTCCCCCCAGCGCTTTACCTACTGAAGACAACGAAGAACTGATTGCTCCATTAACTGTATTCACGCCATCGTTGAGCTGCTGGCAACCTGTTAGTGCGGCAGCAGACAGTACCAGTGGCATCACTATCCGTAATTTCATATCTATCCCCAATGTGTTGAAACTTTATGTCAAAGACAGCCCTACCCATAGGTTGGTCTCTCTGGGCTGAAAAAAAGCATTAATCAATTGATAGGATTCAATTTATTTTTCTGTTCGTCATATCGTTTGTATCGATCGAATTCAAATCATTTGATAGTTTTAAGCTATCATAAACACAAAATCGATCGATATAAACAATTAAAACACCGATCAATTGATGCTCATTCAATAGCCTGAACCTATCAAAAGATATTTATTGATCTTTCATATCGATCAATAAGTGGTGTAATGTGCACGAAGAGCCATGTCAGTAGCTGTTTGCACATGGATGGAGATAGAAAGGTATAGGTCGGAACAGGTAATACCCTGTCGACCATTACGCAGACAGAGATTGTTAGATCTCAGGTAACGTAGCTATCTTCCGATATGGTGTTGCAAAAACCTGTATGCAACGCATGTTTTAATATGCTGTTTCATATGGAATGGCTACCATTCAGATTTTTCAATCATCTTCCAAAGCACTCACACCGCTTGCCGGGAAATTGGTTTTCATATTATTCGATATCTTCGGAACTAAGGACTCTATTGTTTCTTCGCTAACTTGGCTCAGTTCAGAAATCAATCTTCTATATGTATTAATCATTCGTTCCTGATCACACTCATGTGCTGATTCTGATAAGAAGAAATAGTCATAATCTTTGACATGAATATTATCACCATTTTGCAAAGTGAGTTTTATTACTTGTTCATTCTCTTCAACATCTTTAACAATACAAGTCATAAATGGTATTTTTTTATTTGTATGAAAGAGCGTAATAATCTTAATGTTGTTCATTCTTTATTTTCCATCTTTTTTATTATTTAATACCATGTCGAATCGGTAAAAATCAAATTTAACTCATTTAATAAACGTTTTACCTGTTTTTTCTTATTCTTTTGAAAATATATATCTCTTATGAGCTAAAGCTCATGTGCTGACGCACGGCTACGCCCTAACTCTGTAAAATATATTTAACGATTTAACAATGGTCCTTGCTATGTTTTAGGGTAAAGCCAAAAGGATCAACATCTATTCTTTTATTCATGATTAAATATTTTCGATCCTATATTTCATAACAGCATTAGCACTAAAAGATATAGTATTTGCTCTTAAACGCATAGGAAAACTATATTCATAGAAGCAGCACTTAGTGATTGCTCAAGACAATCACACTGCTGAAACAGGGTTCATCCCTGTTAATGATGGATTTATCCATAAAGAATTGCGGCGTAGCCGCTATAACGTAGAGGAAAAACAATTGTATATTTACTAAAAAATCAGCAGCGCTTCGTGATTGTATAAAACAATCACTTGCTGTCCATAAAATCAAGTAAAAACAAAGTAGAAAAATAGACGGTGCCATTTAACCGGCACACTCCCCGTTAAGGTTATTAAACATATTATAGTATTAAGGATGTGTAACCTATTATATTTAAAAGAGATTTCACGGAAAAAGTTTCCTGTACGGAAATTTAAGTTTCTTCTGTGGAAACCGAAGTTTCCTGTACGGAAACCAAAATTTCTTCTGTGGAAACTTTTTTATAGTTAAAACACCCGGAAAGAAGTGAACACTATTTCGCAAAAGTGTATTATTTTTCCTTTTTTCACATTTATTTTTGACAAAAGTATATCCTGCATTATATAGAATAAACATAATAACAATAAAAGGATAACCGATGAGCATTGATTACAATACAATAATGACCTCCAGCAGTGAAGATGTGGAAGAATATATAAGCAGAAATCATTTCACGGACAAACAAAAACTGGAGATTTACAGTTTTTATAACAGAAACAGAAAAGATAAAATAACCGTAAATGTAAGAAAAGAACGAAGTTCCGATATTCGACCGGGAATAGCCTATGTTCATGCTTTTCTTGATAATCTGGAAAAGATCGGGAAAAATATGTCTGGTGCAGAATACACAATAATGATCCGCTTATGTAAACTCATGCAGCATGGAAACCTCATTGCCAGTATATCTCAGTCGGCACTCGCAGAAGAGCTTAATATGAGCAAATCTAACGTATGTAAATGCTGGAATAAGCTAATAAATAAAGGCATTCTGGTCAAAGAAGGGAAGCATACCATGATAAACGCGAATCTCTTTCTGAAAGGCCAGTACAGAACATTAAATGCCACAAGGAAAGAATATGTTAAGAAGTCGCTGAGAACGACCAGTGAAGGCATAGAAGACGTATTCGTCACCGTTTATAAAGATACGGTACTTACAAATAACGTAGAGAAAACAATCGATAAAGAAGATGATAAACCTTTACTTTCTACTCCCGACGAAGATATTGACTGGGACTCTGTTTCAGAAGATGACATTTTTGTTGATTATCCTGAAGATATTGATCAAGAAGAAAGAATATAGTTTTCATCTGAATATTATCATTCTTATTTCTCGGTTTTATTTGACACTTACACTATATCTCGTAATATAAATATATCCACTATTTTTTTCGAGGTATATATGAGGAAAGTAAAATTAGACAATGATGATTTAATTCAGTACATGAACACCATTAAAGCATTAAAAAAATATCCAACGATGACTGAATACAGAGATGAATATCGCAGGATAAGAACCGATGGTTCACCGTTGAGTGAAGCCAAGAAATTTAAATCGGCACATACCGAACTTCTGAGATTAGACAGGAAGAAAAAGTCACTACTCGAAAAATTTATTGAAGAACTCAACCCTGTAAGTCACGCATCAGCCCTTGCATCAAGAAAGCTTGAAAAAGTACAAGAGTCCATTATCTACCGAAAGTCATTACTTGAGAAAAGCCCTGATGAACTCGTCGCTCTGGTCATAAAACAGCGCACAGAAGCTGCTATTGAGTTCCAGCGTTCTGTTGAACAGAGTCTTGAGCAACTTTCAGATATATCTTCTGATTTTAATGCATCAGCAACAAAGCGCCGAAAATTTTCTATCTAAAATAAAACTACCATACTGGCAGTATATTACCAATATGGTGGTTTTATTTTATAACTCATGTGGTGATACACGATCACGCTCCATTTTCTTAAGCAACCGTTGTAATCTTTCTGCCCTTAGCTTTTGAGCCTTCTTCTCACCAATCTCCTGATAGTATTCTTCCCGACGCTCCGCAACAACTTTGCGGAACTTCTTCAATAAACGTTCCAGTGTTTTCATATCTGTTGCCTGAGCTTCGGCTTGGATTTTTTTGTACATATACAACACATGAAATTCATCAATCATTTTTGGCTCCTGTTTTTATTTACTGTTTTTTAGTTAGCCCCTTGCGGGGCAACTTTTAGAACTCATTTCCTGAATCGTTCTGAATGGCACACCAACACAACAGCAATCTGCTCGAAGTTAACTTCATTAATACTCCCGCTATCACCTTCTTGGGTTGTAAATCTCTCAAAGTTATTCTGAATATGGTCAATGATGTTCATAATAAATGGACTCATGAAATCAGGATCATCAAGATAGTCATTAGCGTCTCCATCTCCATTCACTTCCTGAAAAAGCTTCCAGCTTGCCTCCAATGATCTTATAGCAAGATCAAGGAACAGCTGTGTAGACTTATTTGTTACTACAGTTTCTTTAGACATAATCAATCCTCATTTTTACATGTTTTTTTGACTTATTTAGTCCCGAAATAGGAATAAACAGATAACTACTTTTTATAAACCAGATTAATGATCACTGATCCGTATCTTAAATCCATTTCACTGACCAGTTCGTTATTAACATAACTGTTCAACGCATCTGTCAGGTTTTCATCATCCATTACTTCCTCTGCTGAATACCCACATAGCGCAATGAACGTACTGACGCTTGCTTGGATGGTGCAGAATATTTCAGGTGTTTGCTCACATAGCAGACTTACTGATATTGCAATATTATCATTCATTTAAATATTCCTTTATTGAGTTGATTATTAGCCCCTTGCGGGGCCATATACTGATCACATGACCATTAGTTTGAGTTAAAAATAACGTTGTGCATATGTCTCAGATTTACTTTTACCTCATCGAATAAAACATCTCTGAGAGAGCCTGAGCTTTTACACTCCTTAAGAAACTTATTAAATCCTTCCTTACTGTTTTCTATTACCTTGTCAAAAACATCATCCATATATATTCTGTCTTCAACCATTTTAACAAATCTATCGCCCATGTATTCCTGCATATTACTGATATAAAGCTCATAGCAATAAAATGACTTTACAAGGAATAATCTGGTAGATTCATTGTAAACTTTGATTTCGTGGACTTCTGTTATTGCTTTACTCATTTTTATTTCCTTCTTTATTTTTAAGTGAACGTCCCCCTACAGAAATCTGTATGATTTTGGTAAGGGATATTATTTACAACAGTTTTATTTTCTTATGTTTACATAAAACCTCCTTAGATCATTATATAGATAATATTTGTTAAACTGCTTGTTTTCGTGATGCCTGAATAGCTCGTTCAATCCACGCATCCACCTCACTTTCAATAAAGGCGATTGCTCTCACACCTGTTTTTATCTGTGCGGGAAAGCAACCCGCTTTAATAAGCTCATATATCCATGTTTTCCCGAATCCAGTTCTGCTCATTACTTCAGGTAAACGAATAAGCTTGGGATGTTTATCTGTTTTGATTTGAACCATATTTATCTCCTGTGTTGTTCGATGAGATAATTGTATGGGTTTTTCTTGTGATTTAGGAGGGACGTTCAGGGATAAGCTTTTTACGCAGATTTTTGGAGTGGGAAAAATAGGGTATGTTCAGCCTTAGTGAATATAGGCGATATTTACATTGCGCAAAACACCGCCTTTTGGAAGATCAGTCCTGATCGGATTGCTCATCCTTACCAAGTTCCGCTCTGATTAGATCCTGAATATTCCAGTGTCTTCTGTCGTCGTATCTATATGTAAAATCGACAAAAGAGCGATAGTGAGCAAGGTTTGTCAGATACTTAACTGCCAGAGGATGATCTGTTGACTTCACCTTATCTACATCACGGATACCGTCTTTAAACTCATCAGGGTATAAAAAGCTGGTCAGTTGTGGCATACCAATCCTGACCTCTTCATCCTGCGCCCAGTACAGCAGGTCCATGATGGGGATAATGTTGTAATCTAGTATTTTTTTAAGGTTGCTGACCCCAAAGCGAAAATCTCTGGCTGGAGGCTCAGGAGCCTGTAGCTGCTGTTTCCACTCAGGAACCATGACTTTCAGGTGATTGATGATTTCTTCGGGTGATGTTTCTGCCAGATTAATTTGAACCAGCATCAGCCCTTCGTTGTTTACCTCGGCTTCCTTCAGATAGTGCGAGACTTCCATATGAGGCAGGGGTTTTCCCTCCGGGTTTACGTATTTATCGAAAGCAGCAACATAACCCGCCACCTCCCATAGCCCTTGGTGTGTTACAGGCTTGATGGCATAGCTGGAAGATAGTCTTTTCTCTGGTCCACCGAAAACATCACCAAAGACGACTTTACCTTCAATCAACTCTTCGTAATATTTCTGATGCCTACTAAGGTTTTCGGGAGACAACTCAGCCCGATTTTGTTCCATACGATAGGCGACAATCCTGTTCTCTATCTCTTGGAAAAGCTGTTCCACTGTCAAATTTTGCAGGACGCTGTAGTTCTCAATGTTGAACCATTCATTAACAGCGCTGGCGATCTCCGCTTTGGTCATGTGGCATCTATCCTTCTGGCTTTACTTATCGCTTTGATATGTTATGAGTAAACATATCGGATTTGATGACGGTAATCTATTGAATAGAGCAGGGAAAAGCAGAGGAGCAATCAGTCCAGACTTGACGATTGTTCAGTGAGGTTTGGCAGAGTATGTTGTCATAACCAATTGAATATAATTGACTTTATTTGCAATCATGCTTATAAATTGATGGTACATTTGTTGGTATTTTTAAGGTCATTATGATTATTTTACATTTTTTTCATATATTTAATAAAAACTACGATTCCGAGTCCGGCACCACTATTTAAAGAACCCAGCCTATGGCTGGGTTTTTGCTTTTCTGCGTTTATACATCCCTTCTTTGTATTCCTGTTTCTCTTTGCCGTGTGATCGTGCGGTCTGCGTTGCCGGATGGCGGCTTTGCCTTTTTCGGTCTACTGAGCCCGCAGGCCCGGCAAGCACAGCGCCAACGGACTTTTCTGCGCACAAAGCAAAAAACCCCGCACCTTACGGTACGGGGTTCTTCTATTTGATGCCTGGCAGTTCCCTACTCTCACATGGGGAGACCCCACACTACCATCGGC
>OJUT01000023.1_pt1 | contig 108649 bp, 107 predicted proteins | sample 1600031 | NCBI WGS metagenome assembly OJUT01 (sample SAMN04436804, study PRJEB24849) | human gut metagenome | biome: human gut; feature: NICU; material: stool | host: Homo sapiens | place: USA: Saint Louis, MO | collected 2011-05-03 | reverse complement strand
GAAATGGACGGGGTGACGTAGGACAAAATCACCAGTGAACGTGCCGTTTTCCGCAGACGGAATTCACGGTTAAAGAAGATCGCAACCGCCAGACCCAACCCCGTGCTGCCGATCACCACCAGCGCGGTGTACCAGAACGTCATCCACAGCGAGTGCCAGAATGCTGCATCACTGAGAATGCGAATGTAATTATCCAGCCCGACAAACACAGCGCTAATGCGCGGGTTAAGCGGCAGACGTAAGAAACTGATTTCAATATTGGAAATCATTGGCCAGGCCACCAGGCCCCCCAGCAAAATCAGGCTGGGGGCCAACAGCAGCATGGCGAAAGGCATATCTGAACGACCAGAAAACAACGTCTTCATAATTTCCTTCCGCAGAGCGCTCCTATCGTTGTGAAATCAGATCGGTCAGACGCTTCTGGCTGTTACTAAGCGTGTTGCTGAGATCTTTTTTCCCCACCGTGACGTTATGCACCATGGAACTGATGATGCCGGACCCGGTAACATCGCCCATGCGTGTGAAGTTTTTGTCCCCCACCGCGCCAAACACCTGCACATTCGGGAACTGCGCAATCAGTTCGTAAGGCAGTTGTCCAAACGCTTTAATCACATCGTTGTTTTTCCAGGTATCGGTGCCCACCACCAGCTTGTTCACCGGCAGTGCCGCGCCGGGCGACATCATGACCCAGTCGGTTGCGTTTTGAGCCTGCTCCATCCATGTCACAAATTTCTCAGCCGCCTGAGTCTCATCTTCAGTTTGACCGGTGGTAATCGTCAGCGACGTGACCATGCCATAAACAGCAGAAGAGGTTTCTGTTGGGACGACGAAGCCCAGATTGGCAGGTTTTCCGTCCTGGAATACCGCCGGAAGGATGTAGGTGGAGTACACCGCCATCGGCGCAGAACCGTTCATGAAGGCATCTTTGATCTCCATGACGTCGTTTGAACCCGGCATGGTGGTCGCGGCCAGATCTTTATAAAACGCCAGGGCTTTTGCCATTTCAGGGGTATCGATGTCGACATTCCCTTTGGCATCAAAAACGTTCGCGCCGCCGGAAAGCGCAAACTGGGAGAATGCCTGCTCCGTCATCACGCTTTCGGCGGTGGGCAGCGCAATGCCGTAATGTTTTTTAGCCGGGTCGTTGAGCCTCTGGCTGGCTTTCAGCAGCTGTTCCCAGTTATGCGGCTCCTGGATACCCGCCGCAGCAAGCGCATCTTTGTGATACCAGACGCCGGATAGCCAGGCGCTGACTGGCACTCCCGTCCAGGCAGAACCGTCTTCCGTACGAACAACACGCAAAATGCCGTCATAGAAGGTGTCCTCGCCTACCGCTTTAATGGCTTCGCCGATAGCTTTGCGATCCAGCAATTGTTCCTTGTCCATAACTTTCGCGTAGTCATGGCTGACTTCGATCACCTCGGGCAGCGCGCCCGTTCTGGCGAGCGTAATGACCTTGGTGTTGTAGGCATCCTCTTCGACCGGCACCTGTTTCACCGTGATACCGGGGTTCTCTTTCTCGAACTTTTCGATAAGCTTCGTTATAACCGCCTGGCGCTCCTGCTCGACTGACGAGTGCATAAACTCAATAGTGACAGCAGTCTTTTTGTCGTCCTTGCAGCCTGATAACAAGGCGCACGAAACCAGTGCTGAAATCAGCACGATTCTGGGCATTTTCATTTTTAAGGTCCTTTTTAGTTTTCTTTAATCCACAACACCTGCCATGGATGTAGGGTCAACTTTTTGTCTGTAATATCGTTTCCGGTGATCAAGTCATTTCCGGATTGAATATCGGATTCCACCGTTTGAATGCTGTCACTGAAATTAAACAGCGCCGTTATTTTTTCACCACAACCCGCCACGCGAACGATTTTTAAAACATGTTCACCTGACGCGCTAAAATAAGCCTCGCTGTCTGGGTGAAATGCTTTCTCCGCCCGACGCAGCGCGATTAACTGGCTTAACGAGCAATAGACCTGAGAACGCAGGCTATTTTTATCTTCAAGCTCGCTATCAATTTGCCCTGCCGTGTATTTCTCTCGATTAATCGCACGGTTGTATCCCAGGCGCTCAACACCTGCATAATCATTACGGGAACCGAGAATGCTCTGGATATAAACCGCAGGCACGCCGGGGAAGCTTAAAAGGACGGCATGCGCCAGAATAAAACGGGCAATCCGTTGGCTGTCAGGACTGTTACGCGTACTTAATGCATCCAGATAGGTCACATTAATTTCATAAGGACTGCGTGTGCCATCCGGGTTATTTTTCCAGTTAACCAACGCCCCTTCAGCCTGAAGTTTTTCCACAAGCGAGAGGATTTCCGGCTCGGGTAAAATTCCGCGTAACGGATTCAGACCAATCCCGTCATGCGAGGCCAGGAAGTTAAACCAGGTGGTTTTCGTGGAAGGCAACGTCAGCGACGCCGCCCACTGGCTCAGCGTCCGGACGTCCTGACAATGCACCGCATGCAGCACCAGCGGGGGCAAAGAGAACTGATAAACCATCTGCGCTTCATTTTCACCGTCACCAAAGTAAGCAACGTTATCTTTATGCGGAACGTTCGTCTCGGTGATAATCACCGTTCCCGGGGCGACAGCCTCGGTAATGGCGCGGAAAAGCTGGATGAGCTGATGGGTTTGCTCAAGGTGGATGCAGTTTGTTCCGGGTAGTTTCCACATGAAGCCTACAGCATCCAGACGAATGTATCGCGCCCCTTCAATAAGATAATGCAGCAGCACGTCGACCATCGCGATCAGCACATGCGGAGAGGCGAAATTGAGATCAACCTGGTCCTCGCTGAAGGTGGTCCACAGGTGTCGCACGCTGCCGTCATGCAGCGTGAAAGGCGTAAGAAGCGGTAAAGCACGCGGACGCGTCACCGCGGATAAATCTGTTTCAGGATCGACAGAAATAAAGAAATCGCTATACCCAGGAATTTGCTTCAGGTAATTAGCGAACCATTTACTTTTGGCTGACATATGGTTACAGACGAAATCAAACATTAAACTGGCTGACTTTTTTAATTCGGCAACGTCTCGCCACGTTCCGGTTTCCGGTGCAACCTCATGATAATCAATAACAGAAAACCCGTCGTCCGAAGACCATGGATAAAAAGGCAAGAGATGGACATGAGAAAAAGAATGAGAAAGCCATCTGTTATAAAAACGTGTAAAAACAGGCAGCGCCTTCTCCCCTTTCGCTGAAAACTGATCGGCATAGGTGATCAGGACAACGTCTTTTTCATCCCAACCCGTTTTACGTTTTTCCGTAATAACAGAAGCGGTCTTTTCAATATTTTCCAGCAGCACATTAAGATGGGCTTCAGAAAACGTTTCCCCGTAAACAAAATTAATGATCTCTTTAATTTTTGTATCCATTTCATTTTCCATGGTAGCGGTCCCACGGAGTGGCAATCTACTCCCATGAAAAATATCTGTCAACGGACCAGAAAGGAGAAAAAGGTGATTGCAAAGCAGCTCAGCGCAATATTGTGAGCTGCCGCAAAGAAAGAACGGGGAAAAGAGGAAATGCGGTTAACCGTCGCCAGACCCTCCCCCGTCAGGGAAAGGGCTAACGCCAGCGGGAATTATTGGGATAAGTAGCGGCGAGAAAGCCGTTTTGCCACCTTTTGCAACAGCGGTTCGAGCGCCACGGCCAGCACCATTCTGACCGGCTTGCGGGCAACGGATTTAATTGCCCAACCTGCCACACCTGCCGGGCCGAACCGTAACGCGGTCAGCAGGACCAGTTTACCTGCGATTTTCAGGCCGGGTTTTACCTTCTGACCGGCCTGTTGCCAGTGTTGTTTCATCTCATCTCTCTCTTAAAGCTGACGAAAGCGACTTCTCAGCGTAAACGTATCCGAGGTGACATAGCGTTCCATTTCCCGTAGCCGCTTCTCACCGGCGGCGAGTTGCTCATCAACGGCATTGAGAAGATCGCTGCTGGTCGGGGCTCCCTCCGCAGCCAGCTCTCCTTCCGGCATCGGGTCAAGAACAAACGACAGGACGATGTATGCCACCAGGGTAATAAACGCCAGGCCGAAGAAGATCGATAGCACCGCGACCACGCGGACAAGTTTAACCGGGACATCAAGATAGTGAGCCAGCCCGGCGCAAACGCCGCGCACCATGCCCTGCTGTGGAATTCGCCACAGCTTTTTGTTCAGATTCAGTCCAGACATTAACGGTCCCTCCAGTTTGGATGCTCAGCATCCAGGATGGCTTCCAGCGCCTGAATGCGTTCGCGCATTTTGTTCGCTTCGTCGGAGAGCTGCACCAGACGCTGTTGTTCACTCTGGGAGAGTTCGCCCCGAGAAGAACGGTTGCTGTAGTGCAGCCATAGCCAAATCGGCAAAACGAACAGCACGAAAATTGTCAGGGGAATGGCCAGAAAAAGCGCGCTCATGTGTACTCCTTGTCTTATGATGCGGCACGCTCAGGTGCCGCAGGAATTATTATTGGTTGTCTTGCTTCATTTTGGCTTTCAGTGCCGCCAACTGCTCGCTGATTTCATCATCAGCCTTCAGATCGGCGAACTGTTGATCCAGCGACTTCTGCTTGCCGATGCCGTGGCTTTCGGCTTCCGCTTCCATGTGGTCGATACGACGTTCAAACGATTCAAAACGCGCCATCGCTTCATCGAGCTTACCGCTGTCCAGCTGACGACGCACGTCGCGGGAGGAGCTTGCCGCCTGGTGACGCAGGGTCAGCGCCTGCTGACGCGCGCGGGTTTCGCTCAGTTTGTTTTCAAGCTCACCAATCTCTTTCTTCATACGGTTGAGCGTGTCGTCCACCAGCGTCACTTCATGCTCGAGCGTCGCGACCATATCGGCCAGCTTCTGTTTTTCGATCAGCGCCGCACGGGCCAGATCTTCTTTATCTTTGCGCAGCGCAAGTTCCGCTTTTTCCTGCCATTCGTTCAGCTGAGCGGTAGCTTGTTCAATGCGACGCGTAAGCTGTTTTTTCTCCGCCAGCGCGCGGGCGGAGGTTGAACGCACTTCAACCAGCGTGTCTTCCATCTCCTGAATCATCAGACGTACCAGCTTCTGCGGATCTTCCGCTTTCTCAAGCAGTGAGTTGATGTTGGCGTTCACGATGTCGGCAAAACGAGAAAAAATACCCATAATCTGATCCTCATAGTTCTGTTATCGGGCCAGGCCCTGCTGTACTGATAATACAAACATCATGCCAGGTTTTTATCTCATTGATTTTACTAAGCATGATTGCTTTTTGCGCAGTGAAGAACTATTCTTCCCTGGTGAATATCGCTAAGGAGTGGTTAATTTCATCATGCCCGGATACAAAGACAATTTACTCGGCGAAGCAAACAGCTTTCTCGAAGTGCTGGAACAGGTCTCTCGCCTGGCGCCGCTTAACAAACCGGTGCTGATCATCGGTGAACGTGGAACGGGGAAAGAGCTGATAGCCAACCGTCTGCATTACCTGTCCGGGCGCTGGGATGGCCCATTTATTTCCCTTAACTGCGCGGCGCTGAATGAAAACCTGCTCGACACCGAGCTCTTCGGCCATGAAGCGGGCGCGTTTACCGGTGCCCAGAAACGCCATCCCGGACGCTTTGAGCGCGCCGACGGCGGTACGCTTTTTCTGGATGAGCTGGCCACCGCCCCCATGCTGGTGCAGGAAAAACTGCTGCGCGTGATTGAGTACGGCGAACTGGAGCGCGTCGGCGGTAGCCAGCCGCTGCAGGTTAACGTGCGCCTGGTGTGCGCCACTAACGCCAACCTGCCGGAGATGGTGGCGGAGGAGAAATTCCGTGCCGACCTCCTTGACCGCCTGGCCTTTGACGTCGTTCAACTTCCTCCGCTGCGCGAGCGCAGAAGCGACATCATGCTGCTGGCAGACCAGTTTGCGATTCAGATGTGCCGCGAACTCGGACTGCCGCTGTTCCCAGGCTTCAGCGATTATGCACAGGAGACGCTGCTCGCTTACCACTGGCCGGGAAATATCCGTGAACTGAAAAACGTCGTGGAGCGCTCCGTCTATCGTCACGGCAGCAGCGAGACGGAGCTGGACAACATCATTATCGATCCTTTTCAGCGCAGCGCGCCGTCGCTACCCACACCAGCGTCTTCAGGCTATGCCCCTACTCTCCCCCTTGATTTACGCCAGTTCCAGAACGAACAGGAGAAACAGCTGCTGGAGCAAAGCCTGAAGACGGCGAAATATAACCAGAAACGGGCGGCTGAACTGCTGGGTCTGACCTACCATCAGTTAAGGGCATTGCTCAAAAAGCATCAAATGCGCTGACAATATCAGCACTTACCTGCAGACATTTTTACGAAGCATGCGTAAGTGCGATACACTTTGCAGATCAAACCTAAAAACCTTAAAAATTATGCGTCTGGTTTTATCGTCCTTTTTTGCTCTCGGTCTGTTTAGCAGCCTGGCCTTTGCCGCGCCCGGGCTAACTCCGCAGCCTGATATTCGTGACAGCGGCTTCGTCTATTGCGTAAGCGGCCAGGTGGACACCTTCAACCCGCAAAAAGCGGGCAGCGGCCTGATCGTGGATACCCTGGCCGCGCAGCTTTACGACCGTCTGCTTGATGTTGATCCGTACACCTACCGTCTGGTGCCTGAGCTTGCGGAAAGCTGGGAAGTGCTGGATAACGGCGCAACCTACCGTTTTCATCTGCGCGATGACGTCGCATTTCAGCGCACGCCGTGGTTTACCCCCACGCGCAAGCTGAACGCAGATGACGTGGTCTTTACCTTCCAGCGCATCTTTAACCGCAACCACCCGTGGCATAACGTTAACGGCAGCAACTTCCCCTATTTCGACAGCCTGCAGTTTGCCGACACCGTCAAGAGCGTGCGCAAGCTGGACAACCGCACGGTTGAATTTACGCTGACGCGCCCGGATGCCTCCTTCCTCTGGCACCTGGCGACCCACTATGCGTCAGTCATGTCCGCTGAATACGCGGCGAACCTGACAAAAAAAGATCGTCAGGAGTTGCTCGATCGTCAGCCGGTTGGCACCGGTCCGTTCCAGCTCGCCGAATACCGCGCCGGGCAATATATTCGTCTGCAGCGTCATGAGCATTTCTGGCGCGGCACTCCGCTGATGCCGCAGGTGGTGGTCGATCTCGGTTCAGGTGGGACAGGACGTCTGTCAAAACTGCTCACCGGGGAGTGCGACGTGCTCGCCTGGCCCGCGGCCAGCCAGCTCACCATTTTGCGTGACGATCCGCGCCTGCGCCTGACGTTACGTCCCGGCATGAATATCGCCTATCTGGCCTTTAACACGGATAAGCCGCCGTTGAATAACCCTGCCGTACGTCACGCTCTGGCGCTGGCGATTAACAACCAGCGTTTAATGCAGTCGATCTACTACGGCACGGCGGAAACCGCCGCCTCAATTTTACCGCGCGCCTCGTGGGCCTATGACGGTGAAGCTAAAATTACGGAATACAATCCGGCAAAAGCGCGTGAACAGCTGAAGGCGCTGGGGGCGGAAAACCTCACGCTGCAGCTTTGGGTGCCAACCAGCTCCCAGGCGTGGAACCCGAGCCCGCTCAAGACCGCCGAACTGCTGCAGGCAGATATGGCGCAGGTGGGCGTCAAAGTGATCATCGTACCGGTTGAGGGCCGTTTCCAGGAGGCGCGCCTGATGGACATGAATCATGATTTAACCCTGACCGGCTGGGCGACCGACAGTAACGATCCGGACAGCTTCTTCCGGCCGCTGTTAAGCTGTGCGGCGATAAATTCGCAGACCAACTACGCCCACTGGTGTAACCGGGAGTTTGACGCCGTGCTGCAAAAAGCGCTGGCTTCCCAGCAGCTGGCCTCGCGCATTGACGCCTATGATGAAGCGCAGAAGATCCTTGCCCAGGAACTCCCGGTGCTGCCGCTGGCCTCTTCCCTGCGCCTTCAGGCCTATCGTTATGATATTAAAGGCCTGGTGCTGAGCCCGTTCGGCAACGCCTCGTTCGCCGGCGTGTCGCGTGAAAAAGAACAAGAGGTAAAAAAACCATGATTATTTTTACCTTACGTCGGCTCCTTTTGCTGCTGGTGACGCTCTTTTTCCTGAACTTTGTCGGCTTCAGCCTGAGCTATTTCACGCCCCACGCCCCGCTCCAGGGGTCGTCGCTGTGGGATGCCTGGCTGTTCTGGTTTAACGGGCTGCTGCACTGGGATTTCGGCGTGTCCAGCATTAACGGGCAGCTGATTTCCCAGCAGCTGAAAGAGGTATTCCCGGCCACGATGGAGCTGTGCATTCTGGCCTTCGGCTTTGCTCTGATGGTCGGGATCCCCGTGGGCATGCTGGCCGGGATCTATCGCAATAAATGGCAGGATAAGTTTATCAGCGCCCTCGCCCTGTTCGGTTTCTCCATCCCGGTATTTTGGCTGGCGCTGCTGCTGACGCTGTTCTTCTCGTTGACGATGGGCTGGCTGCCGGTTTCGGGCCGCTTTGACCTGCTCTATACGGTTAAAACGGTGACGGGTTTTGCCATCATTGACGCGTGGCTGTCCGATTCGGTGTGGCGCCATGAGATGATCGTCAGCGCCGTGCGCCATATGGTATTGCCGGTGCTGACGCTGGCGGTTGCGCCAACCACCGAAGTGATCCGCCTGATGCGCCTGAGCACCATTGAGGTATTTGACCAGAACTACGTCAAAGCCGCGGCCACGCGCGGGCTGTCGCGCCTGACCATACTGCGCCGCAACGTCCTGCACAACGCGCTGCCGCCGGTAATTCCGCGTCTGGGATTACAGTTTTCCACCATGCTGACGCTGGCCATGATCACCGAGATGGTCTTTAGCTGGCCGGGCCTGGGGCGATGGCTGATTAACGCCATCCGCCAGCAGGACTACGCCGCTATTTCTGCCGGCGTGATGGTGATTGGTTCGCTGGTGATTATTGTTAACGTGTTGTCCGATATTCTGGGTGCCATGGCTAACCCATTGAAGCATAAGGAATGGTATGCCTTACGATAGCGTATACAGTGAAAAGCGCACGCCCGGCGTGCTGCGTACCGTGTGGCGTAAGTTCTACGGTGACACCACGGCTATGATCGGCCTTTACGGCTGCGCCGGCCTGGTGTTGCTTTGCGTCTTTGGCTCGTGGTTTGCGCCGTACGGCATCGACCAGCAGTTCCTTGGCTATCAGCTGCTGCCACCGTCCTGGTCGCGCTACGGTGAAGTCTCTTTCTTCCTGGGAACGGACGACCTCGGACGTGACGTGTTGAGCCGCCTGCTGAGCGGTGCAGCCCCGACGGTGGGCGGCGCATTTATGGTGACGCTCGCGGCTACGATCTGCGGGCTGGCGCTCGGTATTTTTGCGGGATCCACCCATGGCCTGCGTTCGGCGGTGCTTAACCACATTCTGGATACCCTGCTGTCGATTCCGTCCCTGCTGCTGGCGATCATCGTTGTTGCCTTTGCCGGTCCGCACCTGTCGCACGCCATGTTCGCCGTCTGGCTGGCTATCCTGCCCCGCATCGTGCGCTCGGTTTACAGCATGGTGCATGATGAACTCGAAAAAGAGTACGTCGTTGCCGCGCGTCTGGACGGCGCGACGACCTTCAACATTCTGTGGTTTGCCGTACTGCCCAACATCGCCGCCGGGCTGGTCACAGAGATCACCCGCGCCCTGTCGATGGCGATCCTGGACATCGCGGCGCTCGGCTTCCTCGATCTCGGTGCACAGCTGCCGTCGCCCGAATGGGGTGCGATGCTCGGCGACGCGCTGGAGTTAATTTACGTGGCGCCGTGGACGGTCATGCTGCCGGGTGCGGCCATTATGGTGAGCGTGCTGCTTATCAACCTGCTGGGCGACGGTATTCGCCGTGCAATTAACGCGGGGGTGCAATAATGCCGCTTCTTGATATTCGCAACCTCACCATCGAATTCAAAACCGGTGAAGGCTGGGTTAAAGCCGTCGATCGCATCAGTATCACCCTCGCGGAGGGTGAAATTCGCGGGCTGGTGGGGGAATCCGGCTCGGGAAAAAGTCTGATTGCCAAAGCTATATGCGGCGTGGCGAAAGACAACTGGCGCGTGACGGCAGACCGTATGCGTTTTGACGATATCGATCTGCTGCGCCTCTCCCCCCGCGAGCGGCGTAAGCTGGTCGGGCATAACGTCTCGATGATTTTCCAGGAGCCGCAGTCCTGTCTCGATCCGTCCGAACGCGTGGGTAAACAGCTCATGCAGAACATTCCCGGCTGGACCTATAAAGGCCGCTGGTGGCAACGCGTTGGCTGGCGCAAGCGCCGCGCCATCGAGCTTTTACACCGCGTCGGGATCAAAGATCACAAAGATGCGATGCGCAGCTTCCCTTATGAGCTGACCGACGGCGAATGTCAGAAAGTGATGATTGCTATCGCGCTGGCAAATCAGCCGCGCTTGCTGATTGCGGATGAGCCCACCAACGCGATGGAACCCACCACGCAGGCGCAAATTTTCCGCCTGCTGTCGCGTCTCAACCAGAATAACAACACCACCATTTTGCTGATCAGCCATGACCTGCAAATGCTCAGCAAATGGGCGGATAAAATTGACGTGATGTACTGCGGACAAACGGTCGAAACCGCGCCGAGTGAAGATCTGATCACCGCGCCGCACCACCCGTATACGCAGGCGCTTATTCGCGCCATTCCAGATTTTGGCAGCGCGATGCCGCATAAGAGTCGCCTGAATACCCTGCCGGGGGCGATTCCGCTGCTGGAATCCCTGCCGATAGGCTGTCGTCTGGGGCCACGGTGCCCCTATGCTCAGCGTAAATGTATCGAGACGCCACGCCTGACCGGGGCCAAAAATCATCTATACGCCTGTCATTTCCCGCTGAACATGGAGAGAGAGTGAAATGGTCGAAACCTTACTGGAAGTCCGCAACCTGAGTAAGACCTTTCGCTACCGCACGGGGCTGTTTCATCGTCAAACTGTCGACGCGGTGAAGCCGCTGAGCTTTACGCTGCGTGAAAAACAGACCCTGGCGATCATCGGCGAGAACGGTTCCGGGAAATCCACCCTGGCGAAAATGCTCGCTGGCATGGTTGAACCGACTGCAGGCGAAGTGCTGATTGACGATCATCCTCTGACGTTTGGCGACTACTCTTTCCGCAGCCAGCGCATCCGCATGATCTTCCAGGATCCGTCTACCTCGCTTAACCCGCGCCAGCGCATTTCGCAGATCCTCGATTTTCCGCTGCGTCTGAACACCGACCTGGAGCCAGAGGCGCGCCGTAAGCGCGTATTTGAAACCCTGCGTATGGTTGGGCTGTTGCCCGATCACGAAAGCTACTACCCGCATATGCTGGCACCAGGCCAGAAACAGCGTCTGGGTCTGGCGCGTGCGTTGATTTTGCGGCCAAAAGTGATCATTGCGGATGAAGCGCTTGCCTCGCTGGATATGTCGATGCGCTCGCAGCTAATTAACCTGATGCTGGAATTGCAGGAAAAACAGGGGATCTCGTATATCTACGTCACCCAGCATCTGGGAATGATGAAGCACATCAGCGATCAGGTGATGGTCATGCACCAGGGTGAAGTGGTAGAGCGCGGCAGCACCGCGGATGTGATGGCCTCTCCGCTTCATGAACTGACAAAACGGCTGATTGCCGGTCATTTCGGTGAAGCATTAACCGCCGATGCGTGGAGAAAGGACCGCTAAGCGCGACGCTTCACAAAAACTACCCCATTAAATTAAGGATTAAATAGTCTGCGTGCGCTATTTAATCCTTTAATTTTCGTCTCCATCCCTGCTCCATATTTTAAGCAATATCATTCAACAGTTCTTCTCCAGAATATCCGGACATTACGGAGGAGAAGAAATGAACACCGCCACTTACGTTTTAAAATACACAGAGTATCTCATCAGAAAATGCCGCTCATTTTTAGTGACGGACCTGCATTTTCATACCGTGAGGCTTAAAAAATCAACCGGGGAAACTCCTGACATTAACTCGCCCACGACGTTGAGTGAAAAAATATGTCATCGTCTGGTCTATGACCATAATAAATTCTACACGATGCTTGCGGATAAACTCGCCGTTCGGGCATACGTTTCCTCCAGAACAACGCGCGTGAAAACGGTGCCATTAATTGGCGTTTATACCCGGCCGTCGCAGATTGATTTTTCAATTCTTCCTGACAAATTCGTCCTTAAGTGCAACCATGACAGCGGCAGCACAATAATATGTACAAACAAAGCGCAATTTAATGAAAAAGAAGCGTGTAAAAAGCTGAGCCTCGCGTTAAAGAAAAATCTTTACTACACCACGCGCGAATGGCAGTACAAAAACATTACGCCGAGCATACTTTGCGAGCCGTTTGTCGATCTCTTCGACGATGCTGACAGAAACACAACGCCCGAAATGCTGAGGATCCACTGTTTTCATGGCGTTGCCCACTATGTAGAAGCAGATTTTACGGATGATAACGGCAAAGGGTTTATCAACGTTTATGACAGGCAGTGGAACTTACAACCCTTCCGGATGGAATATCCGAATACTTCAGCAACGCCTGGCGAACCGCTCTTGTTCCGTCAGGCACTGTTGGCCTCCCAGGAGCTGGCGGATGGAATTGACTACTGCCGCGTTGACCTTATGCTAAAAAAAGATGAAATCTATTTCAGCGAAATAACCTTAAGCCCGAGACGCGGTAAACTGACGATTACCCCGCAGGAATGGGATGCTAAGTTAGGAAAAATATGGCATTTATCGCCGGCAGGCAGATTTGACCTTCCGCTGAAGCTCACGAGTCGGGCCAGGTGAGCTTAAATATCGAGTGGTTTTGCGTCGATAAGGTATAGGAAACATCGCCACCATGAGCCAGCATGATGGCTTTTACCACCGACAAGCCCAAGCCACAGCCTTCCGGGTTCACATGTCTGGCGCCATTATCGCGCTGAAAGGGCTGAAACAGGAAATCATGAAACTCTCTGGGGATGCCCGGTCCCCCGTCCTGAATAAGGATATAATTGCCTTTATCAGAAACGCCATTTTTCACGATGAGCGTGCGCGAGGTTGAATAGTGTAAGGCATTATCAAATAAAACGGTCAGACACTGATTGATGCGTAATGGATCGAATACGCACTGCTGCTCCCTCAGGTCTGTATTGACGGTAAACGCCTTACGGATGAACTCGGGCATGAACGTATCGAGTGCGTTCTGTATTGTCCCTTTTAGATCCGTTCTTGACTGGCATAACGTGTATCCCGCCCCGCCATCCGAACTGACAACCCGGAGATCTTCAATCAGGCGGGTTAACCCTTCCGTCTGTTTGAGAAGATTATTAAACAGCACCGGGTCCGGGGTAAAAACGCCGTCAACCAACCCCTGAAGCCGTCCGCGTAAGATCGTGACCGGGGTTCTCAGCTCATGCGCGATAGCGGCATTCCAGGATTTCCTCTGAATATCCAGCGTCTGTAATTTTTCCGCCATTTCATTGAAATCCGTCACCAGGTGATTGATCTCACCCAGCCGGGAACTGGCGCAAAATGCCCTGGCGTCCAGATCGCCCTGAGAAATCTTTTTCAGGCTGGACGCTACCGCGTTTAGCGGGGTGAGTATCCGCGATGAAAGTTTGACCGTGAAAAAGAGGGCAATAATCATACTGATCGTAGTCGCGGTCCCAATCCATGCCCAGTCCCACATCGTCATCTGCTCGTCATCGCCCGCTGCAGGGCCGCCCGGGAGGTGATCCAGAATAAAGGAGTAAAAAAACCAGGAGCCGAGTATGGCGATGGCAATGATCGTAAACGTCAGCAACAGCATATACGTTAAGATCTGACGACTCAGGACAGACTCTTTGTTCATTTCTTTTCCCCAAGCCGGTAACCCATGCCTCTGATGCTCTCGGGAACACCGTAAAGGCCGGCAAGCTCCAGTTTTTTACGCAACTTGCTCATGTGGCTGTCGACCGTTCTGTCGAGCGTATCCCCTTCCGGCAGACACGCGTTGAGTAGCTCTTCGCGTGAGCAGACCTTTCGCGGATATCTCACCAGGTATGTGAGCAATTTAAATTCGGTCGTCGTTAATACCGGGGAGACAACCTCTGCCCCCACGGTGACTTCCACGTAGAAGTCATCCGGGTAGACCGTAATAAATGGCGTTCTGAGCGGCTGGGAACCCGCCTGCTGAAGCGCGGGTTTTGTCCTGCGCAGCACCGCCTCAACCCGGGCGACGACTTCAGAAGGGTTGAAGGGTTTGATCACGTAATCATCCGCGCCCAGCCTCAGCCCCATGAGCTTATCGACATCCTGATCGAGAGCGGAAACCATAATGACGGGGACAGCGCTTTCCTGACGAAGCGTGGTAAGTACGCTCCAGCCGTCACATACGGGCAGGTGAATGTCCAGCAATATGAGATCCGGTTTATTGAGGCGATTGAGCGTTATGGCCTGCTCGCCCTGCCTGGCTCTGAGCGTTTTCATTCCCGAACGCTCTAAGTAGCTCATCAGTATATCGGCGATTTCGTCTTCATCTTCAACAATAAGGATCAGCGTATTTTTGTGCATTTTATCTCCGTGGGTGAAATCCCTTTGAGCACGCTATCAGATATCTTTAGCACAATAAGACACAGCCTCCGCGAAAAAGTGCCGTGGTCACGAAAATTTCCCGGTTGATTTAAATGCCCGGTTATTTCTCCACACAGCCTACACATTCAGTCAATAAAGACTCGACAATGTCCGCGCATAATCGCTATTGAGGCATAGTCCTTTGTGCATTGCGCGTTGCAAATTACCACTGTTTCTTAAAGATTTTATGAAGTTGGCTGAAATAATGAACATGGAACTTTCTAAATATTTCTCTCCTAAAAAACTGGGTATATATTCCCTGTTCCTGCTGCTGTCGTGGGGATTACTTTATACCTGGCTGGTACTGGTGCACAGAATGGATGAAAAAGTCGCCTCGACGCTACTCTCTTCACCCATTATCTATGGCTGCATCGCATTATCGGTGGTCTCTCTGATGATCCAAAATAAAGCCGGCGCGTTGACTGAGCTACTCGTCGTCGCCTTCTGGCTGATGATGATTTTTGTCTATCTCATTATTACGTTCACCGTACTGTTAAACGCGATGCCCGATATCGAAGATCTGATCTTTTACTACGAGTGTTATTTGATCATTTTTTTTGGCGGAGCACCGCTGTACCTCATTATGAGAATGATTTGAGCCGCTGCTCCACACGTCCTCCATAAACCGCCCATGTCCGCTAAACAGGCGCGCGGTAGAGTCTCTACCTCACTCTTTCACACAAAAATAACTCACTGAAAAGTCTGACATGACTTACCCATAATGATGAACCGTAATAATAATTTTCGTTCTTCTGAACCTGCCGGTATGATGCGCTCGCTTAAAAAACTCGCGATACGGCACCGAAAAAAACTGGCTGTCACTTTCTTCCTGGTGGTGGCCGAAAACGTGACGTTTTTACTTTATCCCGTTCTGGCTGGCATCGCGATAAATGCCATCCTCGCCGGTGAAACGCTTAACGCCGCGCTGTATGGCCTGATGGTGCTTTGCATGTGGTTCATCGGTGCGGCCAGACGAAGCGTAGACACGCGCACGTTTGCACGCATTTATGCCGGACTCGCGGTTTCCGTCGTCCTGGCACAGCGCAAATACCAGCTTAACCATTCGGCGATCGCCGCCAGGGTAACGCTCTCGCGCGAATATGTGGATTTCTTTGAAATGCACCTTCCCCTGCTTATTACCTCGCTGAGCTCACTTTTTGGTGCCGCAATCATGTTGCTGTTTATTGAATTTTGGGCCGGCGTCATGTGCTTTGCGATTGTATTTATCCTGCTCGGATTTGTCTCAGGATATGCCCGTAAAAATGAATGGCTGTTCATGCGCCTGAATAATCGGCTGGAAAAAGAAGTGGATTATGTCCACAAGGCGGGCACGGCCACGCTTCACCGACATTACTCCACGCTGGCGCGTTTACGTATCGCATTATCTGACCGCGAGGCGTGGGGCTATTTGTGGGTTGGCGTGCTTGTTGCCGCGCTTTTTACGCTGACCATCGTCTGGATGACGCGCTCAACCGGCATCACCGCCGGACATATTTACTCGGTGATGACCTATATGTGGATGTTCGCAACGAGCCTCGATGACGCGCCGCAGCTTCTTGAGAAATTTTCGCAGCTCAGGGATATCGGCAAGCGCGTATCCACTGATGATGAAATTCACGTAACCGGACGTTAATTTAATGCCGCATTTTTTTATTGAACGCCCCGTTTTCGCCTGGGTAGTAGCGCTTTTTATCGTTCTGGCAGGACTCCTGTCTATTCCCCGTTTACCGGTTGCGCAGTATCCGGCGGTAGCACCGCCTGGAATCATTATTTCCGTCAGTTATCCGGGGGCCAGTCCCGATATCATGAACACGTCGGTGGTATCGTTAATCGAGCGCGAAATCTCTGGCGTAGATAATTTGCTCTACTTTGAATCATCCAGTGACACAACCGGTTCGGCATCGATTACCGTCACGTTTAAGCCGGGCACGGACATCAAGCTGGCGCAGATGGATCTGCAAAATCAGATTAAGAACGTCGAGCCTCGTCTACCTCAGGCGGTAAGGCAAAACGGGATTAACGTCGAGGCCGCTAACTCTGGCTTTTTAATGATGGTGGGGCTTAAGTCCGCGACGGGTCAATTTGAGGAAGCCGATTTAAGCGACTATTTTGCCAGAAACGTCAGTGACGAGCTTCGTCGCGTGCCCGGCGTAGGGAAAGTTCAGCTGTTTGGCGGCGAAAAAGCGCTGCGCATCTGGTTGGATCCCATGAAGCTCCACGGCTACGGGCTTTCGGTAAGCGATGTTCTTACCGCCGTTGGCCAGCAAAATGCCCTGGTTTCGCCCGGCAAAACGGGAGATGAGCCCGCCTCTGCAGGACAAGGGGTGACGTATCCCATCACCGTGAAGGGACAGCTCTCCTCGGTAGAGGCGTTCAGGAATATCACCCTGAAATCTGACGCATCCGGCGCCCGCCTGAAACTGTCCGACATTGCGCGGATTGAATCTGGTCTGCAAAGCTACGCTTTTGGTATCCGCGAAAATGGCGTGCCCGCAACGGCGGCGGCAATCCAGCTCTCGCCTGGCGCCAACGCAATGAGTACGGCTTCCGGCGTACGGGCGCGCATCGACGAACTTTCCCGGGTGTTACCCGAAGGAATGGCGTTTACGATCCCCTTCGATACCGCGCCGTTTGTGAAACTTTCTATCATGAAGGTTGTTCAGACATTTGTGGAAGCGATGGTCCTGGTCTTCCTGGTTATGCTGCTGTTTCTGCACAAGATACGCTGTACGCTTATCCCGGCGATTGTTGCGCCCGTCGCCCTTCTTGGCACCTTCACCGTGATGCTGTTGAGCGGCTACTCCATCAATATTCTGACGATGTTCGGCATGGTGCTGGCGATAGGGATTATCGTTGATGATGCCATTGTGGTCGTAGAAAACGTCGAACGTCTGATGGAGGAAAAAAGCCTGTCCCCGCGTGACGCCACGCGGCAAGCCATGCAGGAAATCACCCCGGCGATTATTGGCATCACGCTGGTGCTGACCGCCGTCTTTATCCCCATGGGGTTTGCTGAAGGATCCGTCGGGATTATCTACCGACAATTTTGTATTTCCATGGCGGTCTCCATACTGCTGTCCGCGTTTCTTGCCCTGACGCTGACGCCTGCCCTGTGCGCAACGTTACTCAAGCCGCATAAGGCAGGAAAGAGCGGAGGCGGAAGGTTCGCGGTCGGGTTTAACGTGCGCTTTCGTTCGCTCACCGCCTGTTACGAAGCCGGGCTGGGTGCCGTTCTGAAGCGAACCGGGCGTATGCTGCTCCTGTACGCTGCGCTTTGTGCAGCGCTGTTTCTGGGATTGTCTTCGCTACCGTCGTCTTTTCTGCCGGACGAAGATCAGGGCTACTTTATGTCCTCAATCCAGCTGCCTTCTGATGCCACGATGCAGCGCACCCTCAACGTGGTTAAAAAATTTGAAGAGGAAATTGCGGCCCGGCCGGATATTGAAAGCAACATTATGATCCTGGGCTTTGGATTTTCAGGTTCAGGGCCAAACTCGGCTATGGCCTTCACCACGCTGAAGGACTGGAAAGATCGGCAGGGCTCGACGGCCCAGGGGGAAGCCGACCGGATACAGGCCAGCATGGCGAACGTCTCTGATGCCGTCACGATGAGCCTCCTCCCGCCGGCCATTTCGGATATGGGCACCTCGTCGGGCTTCACCTGGTACGTGCAGGACAGAGCGGGACTTGGCTACGAGGCGTTAAAGCGCGCTGCCGACGCGCTGGTCCTGCAGGCCAACCAGCGCCCTGAACTGAGTGACGTGTATATAGACGGTCTGCCGGAAGGAACAAACCTTGCGCTCCAGGTGGACAGAGAAAAGACGGAAGCAATGGGCGTCTCGTTTGATGAAATCAACCAGACGCTCTCCGTCACCCTGGGCTCAAATTACGTTAATGACTATACGAACAACGGCCGCGTTCAGCAGGTGATTATTCAGGGCGATGCGCCCTACCGAATGCAGCCTGAGCAGATACTGACATTATCAGTGAAAAACCGGATGGGGCAGATGGTGCCGGTATCAACGTTTGCCACGCTTTCCTGGCACGTTGCGCCGCAGCAGTTGACGCGTTATCAGGGATATTCGGCTATTCGCATTACCGGAAATGCGGCGCCGGGAGAGTCCAGCGGCACCGCAATGAAGGTTATGGAGAGTTTGTCCAGAGATTTACCTCAGGGCATGGCGGGCGAGTGGGCCGGGAGCTCATTGCAGGAGAGAAAATCGGAATCTCAGCTTCCGGGCCTTATCGTCCTGTCGATACTGGTCGTGTTTATGGTGCTGGCCGCCCTGTATGAGAGCTGGTCTATTCCATTTGCGGTCATGCTGGTCGTTCCGCTGGGCCTTATCGGCGCGGTGATAGCGGTGTCCGTTGCCGACATGACGAATGACGTTTTCTTCAAGGTCGGCCTGATTACGCTTATCGGCCTGTCAGCCAAAAACGCCATTCTGATTGTTGAATTTGCGAGGCAGCTCCATCGCCAGGGGCAGCCCCTGCTGGCGGCAACCATTCATGCCGCCGGCCAGCGCCTGCGCCCTATTCTGATGACGTCGTTAGCCTTCACCTTAGGGGTTGTTCCGTTGATGCTGGCCCATGGGGCGAGCGACAGTACGCAGCATGCCATCGGTACCGGCGTATTTGGCGGGATGATTAGCGGTACGCTTCTCGCCATTTTCTTCGTACCGGTTTTCTTTATCGTCATCGCGCGCTTCATCGACAACCTCAGGAAAGCGTGAATACCCTTGCGGGATCGCGCTTCCTCGCTGGTTGGATGAGGCGAAGCTGTTGCCGGGTGATATACTGGACGAATGCTGAAATTTTGAGCCCCCGCGAGTCCGCGGCGCATTCTTCGGAGCAGGCGTCTTCGGAGAACAGCGAGAAATATCGTGACACAAGGGGCTGTGAGTGGGCTATAATTTCGAGCTAATTTCGAATGATTTTGAAATACTGCCTGTAACGCTATGAATTACAAGGCAAAATTAGCAATGAATATAAGGATTAAAGCTATGGGTTTTCTTTCCGGTAAGCGCATTCTGGTGACTGGCGTTGCCAGCAAACTGTCCATCGCATACGGCATCGCACAGGCAATGCATCGCGAAGGCGCTGAGCTGGCGTTCACCTACCAGAACGACAAGCTGAAAGGCCGTGTTGAAGAGTTTGCCGCGCAGCTGGGTTCCAGCATCGTTCTGGAATGTGACGTTGCACAAGACGAAAGCATCGACGGCATGTTTGCTGAACTGGCAAAAGCATGGCCGAAATTCGACGGTTTCGTTCACTCCATTGGCTTCGCTCCTGGCGACCAGCTGGACGGCGACTACGTGAACGCGGTTACCCGTGATGGCTTCAAAATCGCTCACGACATCAGCTCCTACAGCTTCGTTGCGATGGCGAAATCCTGCCGCGCGATGCTGAACCCGGGCGCAGCCCTGCTGACTCTGTCCTACCTGGGCGCTGAGCGTGCTATCCCTAACTACAACGTTATGGGCCTGGCGAAAGCCTCTCTGGAAGCCAACGTACGCTACATGGCGAACGCAATGGGTCCTGAAGGCGTGCGCGTTAACGCCATCTCTGCAGGTCCTATCCGCACCCTGGCAGCTTCCGGTATTAAAGATTTCCGTAAAATGCTGGCACACTGCGAAGCGGTTACCCCGATTCGTCGTACCGTTACCATTGAAGATGTGGGTAACTCTGCAGCATTCCTGTGCTCTGACCTTTCCGCTGGTATCTCCGGCGAAGTAGTTCACGTTGACGGCGGCTTCAACATCGCTGCAATGAACGAGCTGGAAATTAAATAAGCTGTGACTCTCTTCCCGCACGGGAAGAGAGTTTCTCCCCCGCACCGCCCCTTCGTTATTCCGTTCTGCTATTTGTTATCACCTAACAATATTTTTCCCTTTATCTGCCTTACGCCAGGATATTGATCGCCATTTTGAGATCAAGGAACGCACATGGAACAACGCCGTTTTTCCGGCAAAGGCCACTGGTATCACGAGACCCAGTCGAACCACGCGCAGACAGATGTTCTGCCTCTGGTGCCCGAAGCCGCTAACGTCGACGATCGTTTTTTGCTCGATTTAGCCCTGCCTGATGAGATTGTCGCCGCCTGTTCTGGCTGGCTTACCCCTGCCAGAGCCTTGTGCCACCAGCTGTTTCCGCTCTCGATTCCCGTGAACCGCCTGCATACGCTCAGCGCCTACGATCGGCTCAGCACCGCGCTAACGGTCGCCCAGGCCTGTGGCGTTCAGCGGCTTTGTAACCATTACGCCGCCCTCCTCGCCCCGCTTCCCGGCCCGGACTCCTCGCGTGAAAGCAACCGACGTCTGGCGCAAATTACGCAGTATGCCCGCCAGCTCGCCAGCTCCCCTGATGTCATTGATGATAAAGCGCAGAACCAGCTTGATGAGGTTGGCCTGTCAATATATGACATTGTGGTGATTAACCAGATTATCGGGTTTATTGGTTTTCAGGCGCGCGTGGTCGCGGTTTTTCAGGCGCTGTTAGGACACCCCGTTCGCTGGTTGCCAGGCCATCATATTCAGCCGCACACGCTGCCCGCGAGCCACGCCGCCTGGGTGCCGCTGTTGCCCGTCGTCGAGCTGCGCTATGCGAGTGCGCATCAGCTTGAGTCGCTGTCCCGCTGGCAGGCAGAACCCGCGCTGGAGGCACTGACGCCGGTCCTTTGCCACGAGCCGTCGCTGCTCGACCTGACCGGAGAAATCCTGTTAAACACCCGCGAAGCGATCCCGCTGACGTCCCCCGCACTTTCGGCGGCGGTCGAACTGCTGACGCGCTCTCCGGACCGCTTCAGCGCCGCGCAGTTTACCCCTCTCACGGATCAAGGACTCCACGGTGAACATGCCATCATGCTGCTTACCCGGAGCGCGTTTGATGGCTGGCTCAATCGTTTGAAAGTCGCGTTTGGTAAAGAGGAATAACCATACTAATTACCCAAAGAGCGCTTGCTGAGACAGTGAGAATCGCGTAAAACTGTCAGCCGCTCAATGGCTACGAAAATAGAACATTATGTTTCAGGACAACCCGCTGCTAGCGCAGCTTAAACAGCAACTGCATTCCCAGACGCCGCGTGCAGAAGGGGTCGTAAAAGCCACGGAAAAAGGCTTTGGCTTCCTTGAGGTTGACGCGCAGAAAAGCTACTTCATTCCGCCTCCGCAGATGAAGAAAGTGATGCATGGCGATCGCGTCATGGCCGTCATTCATACCGAGAAGGACCGCGAGTCTGCCGAGCCGGAAGAACTGATCGAACCGTTCCTGACCCGTTTTGTGGGTAAGGTGCAGAGAAAAGACGATCGTCTTGCTATCGTGCCGGATCATCCCCTGCTGAAAGATGCCATTCCCTGCCGCGCCGCCCGTGGCGTTGAGCATGATTTTAAAGAAGGTGACTGGGCCGTAGCAGAAATGCGTCGTCATCCCCTGAAAGGCGATCGCGGTTTTTATGCTGAGCTGACCCAGTTCATCACCTTTGGCGCCGACCATTTCGTGCCATGGTGGGTCACGCTGGCACGCCATAATCTTGAAAAAGAAGCGCCGAACGGCGTAGCGACCGAGATGCAGGACGAAGGTCTGACGCGCCGCGATCTCACCGCACTGGAGTTTGTCACCATCGACAGCGCCAGCACGGAAGATATGGATGACGCGCTGTACGCTGAAGAAGGCGCCGATGGCAAACTCCATCTGACAGTCGCCATTGCCGATCCAACCGCCTGGATTGCCGAAGGCAGCAAGCTGGATGACGCCGCGAAAATCCGTGCGTTCACCAACTATCTGCCGGGCTTCAACATTCCGATGCTGCCGCGCGAATTGTCAGACGATCTCTGCTCGCTGCGTCCAAATGAAGTGCGCCCGGTCCTTGCCTGCCGCATGACTATCGCCGCAGATGGCGCGATTGAAGACGATATCGAGTTCTTTGCCGCCACCATCGAATCGAAAGCCAAGCTGGCCTACGATAACGTCTCCGACTGGCTTGAAAATACCGGTAGCTGGAAACCTGAATCAGACGCCATTGCCGCGCAAATCCGTCTGCTGCATCGCATCTGCCTCAACCGCGGCGAGTGGCGTAAAACCCATGCGCTGGTGTTCAAAGACCGCCCGGACTATCGCTTTGTTCTGGGCGAGAAAGGAGAAGTGCTGGACATCGTGGCCGAACCGCGACGCATTGCGAACCGCATCGTTGAAGAGGCGATGATTTCCGCCAACATCTGCGCCGCACGCGTGCTGCGCGACAAGCTGGGCTTTGGCATTTACAACGTCCACACCGGTTTTGATCCGGCGAATACCGAAGCGCTGGCGGCCCTGCTGAAGACTCACGATGTGCACGTTGATCCGGAAGAAGTGCTGACGCTGCCGGGCTTCTGCAAGCTTCGCCGAGAACTGGACGCTCAGCCGTCGGGTTTCCTGGACAGCCGCATTCGTCGCTTCCAGTCCTTCGCGGAAATCAGCACCGAGCCTGGCCCGCACTTTGGCCTTGGCCTCGAAGCTTACGCCACCTGGACATCGCCGATCCGTAAGTATGGCGATATGGTTAACCATCGTCTGCTGAAAGCGATTATCAAAGGTGAAACCATTGCCCGTCCTCAGGAGGACACCACGCTGCAGATGGCCGATCGTCGCCGCCTGAACCGCATGGCGGAACGTGACGTTGGAGACTGGCTGTACGCACGCTTCCTGCAGGATAAAGCCGGTACGGATACCCGTTTCGCCGCAGAGATCATTGATATCAGCCGCGGAGGTATGCGCGTCCGCCTGGTCGATAACGGTGCTGTCGCGTTTATTCCTGCGCCGTTCCTGCATGCGGTTCGTGACGAAATGGTCTATAGCCAGGAAAACGGTACCGTGCAAATTAAAGGTGAAACAGTTTACAAAGTCACCGACGTGATTGACGTTACTATCGCCGAAGTTCGCATGGAAACCCGCAGTATTATCGCGCGCCCTGTCGCCTGATAACCGGTTCAATTGTCGGCCATTTCCTTTCCGGAAGGGCCGACAATTTTTCTTTTTATCCCCGCCACAAAATCATTATTTTTCCTTACTATTTTCAGTATCCCTTCGCCCAAAATCGCCATAATTATCTACAGTAAAAGAGTGTTGTTATATTCGGTTACGTGAATTTCTATACGCTCAGTATCCTTTTTCACCTGGCTCGTTTTATTATAAGAAAGCAGGGAAAAACAACAGGTTCACTTCGGTTTTGCCGCTGTTTCTCAACGGAAAAGTCGACAGCAAATGAATAATTTGTGCGCTAATGAACAGCTGCGGGAGAAAACATGATGGACGATCTGGAGCAGAATTTGCTGTTTCGCTACATGGGGACTCACAGCCCGTGGTGGCGCCTGTCAGCTGACAGCAACGCTCTGCACCTTTCCACCAGCGAAAATGCCGATGTCACTCAGGTCGTGGCGCTGGACGATGAACAGGCCGATCTCATCCGTCATTTAACCGTTATTACCTCCAGCATTTCCATGTCGCTCTCCCTATACGGGGAAGATGTCCCGGTTCATCTTGTGGGCCGTAAAATTACCCGCAACGAGTGGGCAGGCACCGCTTCCGCCTGGAATGATACGCCCTCCGTGGCGCGCGATCTGGCTCAGGGGCTCTCTTTTGCGGAACAGGTTGTCTCCGAGGCCAACTCCGTCATTGTTATCCTCGATCAGCACGGCAATATTCAGCGTTTTAACCGGCTTAGCGAAGAGTACACCGGCCTGAAAGAGCAAGAAGTCATTGGTCAGAACGTATTTAAGCTGTTTATGAGCCGCAGCGAAGCGGCAGCCTCAAAGCGCAATATTACCGGTTTTTTTCGCAACGGCAGCTCCTACGAAGTCGAACGCTGGATCAAAACGCGTAAAGGGCAGCGGCTGTTTCTGTTCAGAAACAAATTCGTTCACAGCGGCAGCGGTAAAAATGAAATTTTCCTCATCTGTTCCGGGACAGATATTACCGAGGAGCGCCGCGCTCAGGAGCGGCTGCGCGTGCTGGCCAATACCGATACCATCACCGGCCTGCCAAACCGCAATGCAATCCACGATCTGATTTCTGACGCCATCGACAACCGCGGCGACACGCAGGTGGGCGTGGTGTATCTCGATCTGGATAACTTTAAAAAGGTCAACGACGCTTACGGGCATATGTTTGGCGACCAGCTGTTGCAGGCCGTCGCCCTCGCCATTTTGAGTTGTCTGGATGAAGAACAGGTGCTGGCGCGTCTTGGCGGCAATGAGTTTATCGTCATGGCCACCAATACCTCTCAGGGCTCTCTGGAGGCGATGGCGTCGCGCATTTTAACCCGTCTGCGCCAGCCGTTCCGAATCGGTCTGATTGAGATTTATACCGGCTGCTCTCTGGGTATCGCCCTCGCCCCGCAGCACGGGAACGACCGGGAAAGCGTTATTCGCAACGCCGATACCGCCATGTACACTGCCAAAGAGAACGGCCGGGGCAAGTTCTGCGTCTTCTCACCCGAGATGAACCAGCGCGTGTTTGAATATCTCTGGCTGGATACCAACCTGCGCAAAGCCCTAGATAACGATCAGCTTCTGATCCACTATCAGCCGAAAATAACCTGGCGCGGAGAAGTCAGAAGCCTTGAAGCGCTGGTCCGCTGGCAATCACCAGAACGCGGCCTGATCCCGCCGCTGGAGTTTATCTCTTATGCCGAGGAGTCGGGGTTGATTGTGCCGCTGGGCCGCTGGGTGATGCTCGACGTGGTTCGCCAGGTGGCAAAATGGCGCGATAAGGGAATAAACCTGCGCGTGGCGGTGAACGTCTCTGCACGCCAGCTGGCCGACCAGACCATCTTCAGCGACTTAAAGCAGGCGCTGAAGGATTTGAATTTTGAATACTGCCCGGTCGACGTTGAGTTGACCGAAAGCTGTCTTATCGAAAATGAAGAGCTGGCGCTGTCCGTGATCCAGCAGTTCAGCCGACTCGGGGCGCAAATTCATCTTGATGATTTTGGCACCGGCTACTCTTCCCTTTCTCAGCTGGCCCGCTTCCCTATCGACGCCATTAAGCTCGATCAATCTTTCGTCAGGGATATTCATAAGCAGTCTATTTCCCAGTCGCTGGTGCGCGCTATCGTCGCGGTGGCGCAGGCGTTAAATCTGCAGGTGATTGCCGAGGGTGTGGAAAATGCAAAAGAAGACGCCTTTCTGACCAAGAACGGCGTCAACGAACGGCAGGGTTTTCTGTTTGCTAAGCCGATGCCCGCTGCCGCATTCGAGCGATGGCTAAAACGATATCAAGCGCGAAATCAACGTTAACTGGCTTTACGCAGGCCCGCCGCGTGATGGCGGTTTTGCAGCGTGACCAGACGCTCCATGTAGGTGATATCTTTCGGCTCCAGGCAGAAAGCGGCATCAACCCAGTCTTCCGTGATGTCCATCAGTTCACTGCGGGGCAATTGCAGAACGCGCGTACGGGCGCGCAGCATCGCCCTTACGCCATTCAGTTTTGGCCGCAGCGTATCGATGAAGGTTCGGGTAGAGACATAGCTTTGTCCCGGTTCAAACAGGACATCCACCAGCCCGTGCTGTTCGTACCATTCAGCCGTATGGGATTCCCCTTTGTAGATGAGTTCCTCCGCCAGCTTCATGCCTGCACGGCGTGCAACCAGGGAATATCCTCCCATACCCGGAAACAGGTTGAAGGCAATTTCAGGGAAACCTAAACGGGCATCGCGCTGAGCCAGGACGAAATGGTGCGCCAGAGCGGCCTCAAACCCGCCCCCTAACGCACTGCCTTCGACCATTGCCAGAGTGATGGCTCCCGTATCAAACCCTCGCGAGGCCGCATGGACGCAGTCAACGCAGGCGCGAGCGTACGCCCGTAACGCTTCCCGACGTCCGTTCTGAATGCACTCGACGAAGAACTGTAAATCACCGCCCGTATTGTACATCTCGGGAACCAGCGATCCGGTTACCCAAAAATCAACCGTAAACCCGGACTGGCGAACCAGCCATGAAAAGTTCATGATCTCCTCTATTAACGCATGGTTAAAGCAAGGACGTGGCTGAGCCCGCAGCATCATCCAGACCGTGTGACGCTCCGCCTCGTAATACCCTGACAGCTGCGTGAACCGTTCAGTATCGGTAAACAGTGTGCAGGTAGGCTGATTGATAACTGTCATAGTCTAATTCCTCTTATAAAAAAGCGCCTTGCGCGCAGTTTTAGACTAATCCACTCATTAAGCCTGCTGCATGAGGGGGAATAAATTTATCACTTACGTTTATGTAATTTAGTTATTGCATTTTTTCCCTTCTCTTTTGATCCTATTTTCTGCATCATTGAAAATATTAACTTTTCGCGCCTGGGGTGAGATTATGTCGACTATTGACGCACAAGCTGTAGCACAACGAATTGATACCGTGCTGGATATCCTGGTGGCGGGCGATTATCACTCTGCTATCCGTAATCTCGAGATCCTGAAGTCTGAACTTCTTGCTCAGAATGGTGCCGACAATGCGCCAGAAAACGGACAGCCAAAAGCGCCGTGGGAAGTTTAATCCCACCGTCTCCGACCTCGTTTCGCTTTATTAAATGGATGCTATGAATTCCCGACAACAACTCATTTTGCAGATGGTCATCGATCAGGGACGCGTAAGCGTAGTCGATCTCGCTAAAACCACTGGCGTGTCTGAAGTCACCATTCGTCAGGATCTTAATCTGCTGGAAAAACAGAGCTACCTTCGTCGCGCGCACGGATATGCTGTCCCGCTGGACAGCGATGACGTTGAGACGCGCATGATGAATAACTACGCGCTCAAACGTGAACTGGCGGAATTTGCCGCGTCCCTGGTGAACAACGGCGAGACCGTTTTTATTGAAAACGGCAGCAGTAATGCCCTGCTGGCGCGCACGCTTGCCGATCAAAAAGACGTTACCATCATCACCGTCAGCAGCTATATCGCGCATTTGCTCAAAGAGACGCGCTGCGAGGTGATTCTGCTGGGCGGTATTTACCAGAAAAAAAGTGAAAGCATGGTTGGCCCGCTGACCCGTCAGTATGTTCAGCAGGTTCATTTCAGCAAGGCCTTTATCGGGATTGACGGCTGGCAGCCTGAGACAGGTTTTACCGGCCGGGATATGATGCGCTCTGACGTCGTGAATGCCGTGCTGGAAAAAGAGTGTGAAGCCATTGTATTGACCGACAGCTCTAAATTTGGCGCCGTTCACCCTTATACGATGGGCCCGGTTTCACGCTTTAGCCGCGTGATTACCGATGAACGGTTGAGCGACGCGCACCGTAATAAACTGGAAGATGACGGGCTGATCGTCAATATTATTAAAACGACCGCCTGAGTTCCCTCCGCGCCCGAATTTCGGGCGCATACGCCCTTCTTTCTCTGAGATGATTCCTGGTACTTCTTTAAGAGTTTTTACCTGTTTAACCTGCATTAAAGTCGTAAAATTAATGTTAGCGATATAACAGGAAGTGACTATCACCTGCGTGATTACGTAACGCCTGCGCGACCAGCTTTCACGGAGAACAGAATTAAGTATTCGATTCGTCTATACTTAACGTGTACATCTTTCCGTGAATCGATAATTCAGGAGAAAGTATTATGACCTTAACCAGCAAAAAATTAGCCGCCGCTGTTCTGGCAATCACTGTAGCAATGTCCCTGAGCGCGTGCTCTAACTGGTCTAAACGTGACCGTAACACCGCTATTGGTGCCGGTGCCGGTGCTCTCGGTGGTGCAGTATTAACGGATGGTAGTACGCTGGGTACATTAGGTGGCGCTGCTGTCGGTGGTATTATCGGTCACCAGGTTGGCAAATAATTATTATCTAAGCCTTCCCCGGTATTGCGATATTTGAACGCATTTCAGGTCTGACATACGCACGTATATAACACGAGCCACGGCATTTGCCGTGGCTCATTTATTTTAGCCGCCTGCCAGTTTGACTTTCATCCCTTTGGCTTCAAGCAGAGATTTTATTAAATCACGCTTATCCCCCTGGATTTCAATAATGCCGTCTTTCACGGCGCCGCCGCAGCCACATTTCTTTTTCAACTCGGCCGCCAGCTTTGCCAGTTCAGCATCATCCAAGTCAATGCCGGAGATAAGGCAAACCCCTTTCCCTTTTCGTCCACTGGTCTGGCGCTGGATCCGAACGATGCCGTCCCCCTTAGGACGTTCCACTTTCGCTTTCGGCTCGTCTATACGCCCGCTGTCGGTTGAATAGACCAGACGGCTGTTGGAATCGGTCATTACGCCCCCTTTTTCAGTGAGGCGTTAATAGCCTTAAGCGTCTCAGCCGGGTTGGCAGACTGCGTTACCGGACGCCCGATGACCATGTAGTCAACGCCAGCAGCCAGCGCCTGCTCAGGCGTCATAATACGGCGCTGATCGCCCACTTCGCTGCCTGCAGGACGGATACCCGGCGTAACCAGTTTAAAATCCTGGCCCAGCGCTGATTTGAAACGTACCGCTTCCTGCGCGGAGCAGACGACGCCATCCAGGCCGCAATGCTGCGTCAGACGCGCGAGACGTTCGGCATGCTCGGCGGGTGACAACGTCACGCCCAGGTCGCGTAGATCGTTTTCGTCCATACTGGTCAGAACGGTGACCGCAATCAGCAACGGTGAATCTTTACCGAACGGCAGGAGCGCCTCACGGGCGGCCGTCATCATTCTTGCCCCACCCGATGCATGGACGTTGACCATCCATACGCCCAGCTCTGCGGCTGCGGCAACGGCGTGCGCCGTGGTATTCGGGATATCATGGAATTTCAGGTCGAGGAAAACGTCAAAGCCGCGCTGCTGCAGATCGCGAACGATTTGCGGTCCAAACAGCGTGAACATCTCTTTGCCAACTTTCAGACGGCAGTCGCGAGGGTCGATGCCGTCGACAAACGCCAGTGCAGCGTCACGCTTATTGTAATCAAGCGCAACAACAACAGGAGAATCCGTAATTACGCGGGAAGTGGAGGATGTAACAGACGTCATGACCAGCCCTTTTCGTCTATGGGCGCGCAGCGGCGCGGAACAGATAAACGGCCAGCATTCTACCTGCCGACGTCGCAAATTGACAGGATCCATTTACGCGCCTGCCAGGCCGACAAACCGCACGGAGTTCAGGATATGGGAAAAAAGATCAGTATGTTGTAACTAAAGTGGAGTGTTTTAAAAAAATTACTGCCCGTCCAGACCACGGATTGGCTTGATGGTGGACCAGGCGCGGCAGGAAGGACAGTGCCAGTAGAGCGTATACGCGGTAAAACCACACTTCTGGCAACGATAGCGCGGCTTGCTGCGCACCTGTTCGCCAACCATGTCGCGCAGCACCATCAGGCTCTCTTTGGCGCGCCCTTCTTCAGCGTCGTTCAGGTGGTAATCCATCAGCTTATGGAACACCCGCATGGTCGGATGGCGCTGCAGCTGACGCGTAATATAAACCTGCGCGGTGTCGCTTCCCTCATACTGCTCAACGACGTCTGAGAGCATCAGTTCAGCGGTGGCACCGGTATTTTCTTCCACGCAGCGACGCAGGAAAGCTACCCACTCTTCCTGCTTGTCCAGCTGTTGATAGCAGGTTTGCAGCATTTCCAGCGTTTCACTGACCAGCTCTTTGTCCTGGTCGATAACCCGCAGCAGGCTTTCAACGGCTTTGGCGTAGTCGCCACTCGCCATAAAGACGCGCCCCATCATGATGGAGATTCGCGCGCTGTTGCGGTCCGCGGCGGCGCCTTTCTTCAGCAGCGCCATGGCTTTATCCATGTCGTCGTTGCCCATCTGCTGAAGAGCCAGCTCACAGTAGAAATGGGCGATCTCAACGCGCTGCTTATCTTTACCCAGCTTCACCAGACGTTCCGCGGTATCAATGGCTTTCTGCCAGTCGCTGGTGGCCTGATAAATCTGCAGGAGCTGCTGCAGCGCGCCGATGCGGAAATCTGTTTCGTCCACCAGCTGCGCGAACATATCTTCTGCGCGATCGTACAAACCTGCGGCCATGTAATCCCGCCCCAGCTGTTGCACCGCAAGGAGACGTTGATCGTAGGTCAGCGAGGCGCTTTCCATCAGGGTCTGGTGAATACGAATGGCACGATCGACCTCGCCGCGCGAGCGGAACAGGTTGCCCAGGGTGAGATGCGCTTCAACCGTCCCCGTATCCTCTTTCAGCATATCGAGGAACAGGTCTACCGCTTTGTCCTGCTGATTGCTCAGAAGGAAGTTCACCCCCGCAACGTAGTCGCGGGAGAGCCGGTTGGCCTCATCCTGTTTTGTTTGTTGCGCACTTCTGCGGCCCATATACCAGCCATAGGCTGCGGCTACAGGCAAAAGCAGAAACAACAACTCCAGCATAGTCGATTATTCCTTCACGACCGGCACACCAGAGCTTTCCGGGATGTCAGACGCAGGGGCAATGTTATTTTCGAGTCGCTTAATTTTACGTTCAGCGCGCGCAAGAGAAACACGGACTTTAAGCCAGAACAGACCGCAAACCAGCCAGCCAATGGCAAATCCGGCAGCAAATAAGACCGCCAGCAGGCTCGAGACGCGATACTCACCCTGAGCCAGCAGATAGTTAAACGTCACCTGCTGATCGTTTTGTGCACCCAACGTGACTGAAATGACAAAAATCGCCAATACCAGTAAGAAAATGAGTAAATATTTCACATTACTTCCCGTTATGTGGTTCAAGCGAATAAAGTGTGTTCAATTCACCGCAATCAGCCTTATAAACTACCATTTTAGCGACGAGCGCGAAACGGAAAAAGTGACGCGCAGGTCATGGATCTATGGGCAAAATGCGGAATATCAACCGTCAGGCGTCTGTCTGGTCCCTTTCGGCAATTTCTTCTTTCTCTTCTGGCGGTGGCGTTAGCGGGCCGCAGAATCGTTCAGTGAGCCAGGTCGCCAGCACGATCAGCAGCCATGAGATGAGCGTGGCGACGACCAGGTCGCGCGGCCAGTGCATCCCCAGCAGCAGGCGGCTGCCCATGACTCCCGTCGCCCAGACCAGTAAAATCACGATAGTGATCGTTCGGCGCCTTGGCCAAAGCAGCCCAACCCCCAGCAACGCCCAGCTGGCCGCAAACATGGTGTGACCGGAAGGAAACGCGAACCCGGTCTCTTTCTGCCAGTGTTTACGCAAGAATTTCGGGATATCCTGCTGTTCCGAAAGCTGTTCTTTCACCAGCGCGCCACGATCTTTACGCTTTAAATTGTAGAACTCATCCACCGGAACATGATGCGTTTTTTCCAGCCAGACGACAAAAGGACGCGGTTCCTGAACGCGATCTTTAACCCAGGACTTTACGCCCTGGCCGACAAGGATAGCGCCCCCGAGGATCGCAAAGAGCATCAGCGCCGCGCGCAAACGAAAGCGCAGGCACCACAGAAACCAGGCGCAGAGGAGTACGTGGGTAATAATCCCCCACGGCTGGGTGACCGTTTCCGTTATCCAGTATAACGTTTTCAGCCACGTGGCATTGTGCCCGGGCTGCCACATCCAGCCTGAAAGCCATACGGCCAGAGGCATAATCAGTAAAATGGCCGCACCTGCTGCCGTACGTCTGGCGATTGAAAGCATGTCTTCTCCTTTTTCGCTAAGCGTCACAATCATAACTGAAATTAATCATCCTGGTGGATATGTCGGATCGTGCGTTTAACGTTCATATAGCATGGTGCCCATTAGGCGAACCTGCTGAGCTTGTGGCAAAATGAACTGATACAGAAAGCAAAACAGGGCAAAGGCACGAAACGTGTCAGCCTACTCTGGAGAATCACATGCAGCTTAAACGTGTGGCAGAAGCCAAACTGCCAACCCCATGGGGCGATTTCCTGATGGTGGGTTTTGAAGAACTGGCAACCGGACAGGATCATGTCGCGCTGGTTTATGGTGACATTTCAGGGCAGACGCCGGTTCTGTCCCGCGTCCATTCAGAGTGTCTTACCGGCGACGCGCTGTTCAGCCTGCGCTGTGATTGTGGTTTCCAGCTGGAAGCCGCCCTGTCTCATATTGCAGAAGAAGGCCGCGGTGTGCTGCTTTATCACCGTCAGGAAGGTCGTAATATTGGTCTGCTGAATAAAATCCGCGCCTACGCGCTTCAGGACCAGGGCTACGATACGGTTGAAGCAAACCATCAGCTCGGCTTTGCCGCTGACGAACGCGACTTCACCTTATGCGCCGATATGTTCAAGCTGCTGGGCGTGGACGAAGTTCGCCTGCTGACCAATAACCCGAAAAAAGTGGAGATCCTGACCGAAGCGGGGATCAATATCGTCGAGCGCGTACCGCTGATTGTCGGCCGTAACCCGAAGAACGCCCACTACCTGGATACCAAAGCCGCCAAAATGGGTCATCTGCTGAAAGAGTAATGCTAAAAAGCCCGGCACGGGTGCCGGGCTCGTTTCATCAATCCAGCATCTTACGAATCACATAATGTAAAATGCCGTCGTTCTGGTAATAGGTCAGCTCGGTTGCCGTATCAATACGGCACCGGCAATCCAGCACCTCGATTTTCCCGTCTGCCCGCGTTAACTTCACCGGCACCGTTTTCCCCGGCTGCAGGTTTTGCAGACCGCTAATCTCAATCTGCTCTTCCCCGGTCAGTCCCAGCGTTTTACGCGTCACACCCTGCGGAAACTCGAGCGGCAGGATCCCCATACCAATCAGATTCGAGCGGTGAATACGTTCGAACGATTCGGCGATGACCACGCGAACGCCCAGCAGACGCGGACCTTTCGCCGCCCAGTCGCGGCTGGAGCCGGAACCGTACTCTTTCCCGGCGATCACCGCCAGCGGCGTACCTTCCTGTTGATATTTGACCGCCGCATCATAAATCGAAACCACTTCCGTCCCCGGCAGATGGCGCGTCATGCCCCCTTCCACGCCCGGGACCATTTCGTTACGAATGCGGATGTTGGCAAAGGTCCCGCGCATCATGACCTCATGGTTGCCGCGACGCGAGCCGTAGGAGTTAAAATCGCGGCGTTCGACACCCCGGCTCTGCAGATAACGTCCTGCCGGGCTATCGGCTTTAATACTCCCCGCCGGAGAGATGTGGTCCGTCGTGACGGAATCCCCCAGCATCGCCAGTATGCGCGCGCCGTGGATATCTTTAAGCGGTGCCGGCTCGGCCAGCATCTCATCAAAGAACGGCGACAGACGAATATAGGTCGAGTCATCCTGCCAGTCGTAGGTATCTGAGCCCACGACGTTGATGGTTTTCCACTCCGGCGTGCCTTCAAAGACCTCCGCATACTCTTTGCGGAACATCTCGGTTGAGACCTTTTCAACGGCCAGCGCGATTTCACGCGAAGATGGCCAGATATCTTTCAGGTAGACAGGATCATTCTTGCGATCGTGCCCAATCGGATCGGTCGCCAGGTTGATATTCATGTTGCCTGCAAGGGCATACGCCACGACCAGCGGCGGCGAGGCAAGCCAGTTGGTTTTCACCAGCGGGTGAATACGCCCTTCAAAGTTTCGGTTACCGGACAGGACCGCGCCTACCGTCAGGTCGCCCTGCTTAATCGCCGTTTCAATCGGTTCAGGCAGTGGACCGGAGTTACCAATGCAGGTCGTACAGCCATAGCCCACGAGGTTAAAGCCCAGTTCGTCAAGGTACGGCGTCAGTTTGGCCTGCGCCAGATAATCCGATACCACTTTGGAACCCGGTGCCAGCGAGGCCTTGACCCATGGCTGAGGTTTTAGCCCAAGCTCTACCGCCTTTTTAGCCAGCAGACCTGCCGCCATTAAGACGCTGGGGTTCGAGGTGTTGGTGCAGGAGGTAATGGCCGCAATAACAACCGCGCCGTCCGGGAGCTGATACTGATGTCCGTTCAGAACATAGTCGACCGGACGATGATCTTTCTGCGCCACGTTCACTTCCAGGGCATTGCTGGCGGCAAAGGCTTTTGGCACGTCACTCAGCGCAACCCGATCCTGTGGACGTTTCGGCCCGGCGAGGCTCGCCTCGACGCTTCCCATATCGAGTTCAAGCGTGCTGGTGAAGACCGGTTCATCGCCCGGGTTTCGCCACATGCCCTGCGCTTTGGTATAGGCCTCCACCAGCGCGACCTGCTCTTCGCTGCGCCCGCTAAGGCGCATGTATTCCAGCGTGACGTCATCGATGGGGAAAAAGCCGCAGGTTGCACCGTATTCCGGCGCCATATTGGCAATGGTGGCACGGTCGGCAAGCGGCAGCGAATCCAGACCATCACCGTAGAATTCTACAAACTTACCCACCACACCATGCTTACGCAGCATCTGGGTGACGGTGAGCACCAGATCGGTGGCGGTAATGCCTTCAGACAGCTTGCCGGTGAGCTTGAAGCCCACCACGTCAGGGATAAGCATGGACACCGGCTGGCCGAGCATGGCCGCTTCCGCTTCGATACCCCCGACGCCCCAGCCCAGCACGCCCAGACCGTTGATCATGGTGGTATGGGAGTCCGTGCCCACCAGCGTGTCCGGATAGGCGACCCACTCTTTATCCTGCAATTCACTCCAGACGGCTTTACCCAGATATTCAAGGTTCACCTGGTGACAAATACCGGTACCCGGCGGGACCACGCTAAACCGGCTGAACGCCTGCTGCCCCCACTTAAGAAACACGTAGCGCTCGTGGTTGCGTTCCATCTCCAGACGCACGTTCTCGCCAAAGGCGTCGTCATCACCAAAGCGGTCAACGGTTACGGAGTGGTCAATGACGAGGTCAACGGGGGAAAGCGGATTCACTTTTGCCGTATCTCCGCCGAGACGCTTAACGGCCTCGCGCATCGCGGCTAAATCAACGACGGCCGGGACACCGGTAAAGTCCTGCATCAGCACCCTGGCCGGGCGGTAGGCGATTTCTCTGTCGGCATGGGCATTTTCCAGCCACCCTGCCAGCGCCTTGATATCATCGAGGGTGACAGAGTCACCGTCCTGCCAGCGCAATAGGTTTTCCAGTAAAACTTTCAATGACTTGGGTAAACGCGAAATGTCCCCAAGCGTTCTGGCAGCCAGCGGCAGGCTGTAGTAATGCCAGGTTTTATTTTCTGCCTGTAACGTATCCTTACTGGCTTCGCGTAGGGTTAACGACATAAGCTCCTCCTTAATCACAGAGATGCCCCGACAATCATCAGGGCCGTAATTAAAGATAACACAAAGATGTCGTAACGTTTTGATAACAACCCAAATTGATAAATTTAGGATTGGTCCAGAAAGGAAAAACAAAAAACCCCGCCGTAGCGAGGTTTTACAATTTAGTGGAGGGCCAACCAGATGAGCTGACTCCAGAACAGAATCGACACGGTAAAAACGCCGATCCATGACCAGTATTTGTGAGACGTCATGTTATTCATCATAGGGACACCAGGCATTATTTATTAAAAGTTCCGAGGTAAGTCCTCAGTGCTATATTGCTGATGTGTATTTATTAAAGAGTACGAAAGTGCAGAGTCGATATTCAGACTATTTGCATCATTACGCAATTAACTAAATTATTGTTTTTTGGGTTCGTCTTCTGCGAACACATCAATAAACGCTTGCTGCTGCGGCGTTAGTTTCCAGGACGCGGGTACAACAGTCGCAGGTGCTTTACGCCCTCTGTGGCCGTTGTCACGATGCTGACACATCTGTTTTACCGTTTCTGTACGTACCGTCACTGCCATATTTAACCCCAATATTTCCAGGCCAGGAGAGCAACCACCACCCAAAACAGGGTAGAGACGAGAAAGACCGCCAGCCAGGCTTTACGCTTGAGCGCAGGATCCCTTTGCGGTTCTTCACTTCCTGAAGGCATTGCTAACCTCATACAATCGACATCGCTTATCATTTAGGACCAAACAATTGGTACAATTAATCATCTGTTGAGATAAATCCTAAAGAAACTTTAGCCGAAAAGCCAGTGAATTTACGCACCGGAAGGTATGAAATATTCAATCTTTTGACCAGAAATAAATAATTGAAAAGAAAAATTTGCGAAGGCGTAAATTAGTTTCTACTTTTGTCGCCAATTCACGACATTATGGCCTTACAGATTAAATGGATAATGACATTATATGACAGGGGATGCGTAGATGATGATAATTCTAATTTAGCTTTGAGGCGTTATTTCGGTATCTTTCCCTAAGGGAAAGATACCGGGTGTGATTATTTTTCGGGGAGTTTGATGTCTTTAAACATCTCTTCAATATCTTCATTTGAGCGTAATGCAACGGCGGTATCAACCACGTCACGCGTTAAATGAGGGGCAAAGCGCTGAATAAAATCATACATATAGCTGCGGAGGAAGGTGCTACGACGGAAGCCAATCTTTGTAGTGCTATGACTGAAAACATCATGCGCATCAAGACGCACCAGGTCAGGGTCTGACACCGGATCCACCGCCATGCTGGCAATAACGCCCACCCCCAGACCAAGCCGCACATAGGTTTTAATCACGTCGGCATCCGTCGCGGTAAAGACAATGCGCGGCGTTAACCCTGCCCGGTTAAAGGCCGTATCAAGCTCGGACCGTCCGGTAAAGCCAAACGTATACGTCACCAACGGATATTGAGCCAGCTCTTCGATAGTGACCGACCCTTTACCCGCCAGGGGGTGATCGGGGGTCACCACGATAGAACGGTTCCAGTGATAGCATGGAAGCATCACCAGATCGTCATACAGATGAAGCGCTTCGGTGGCGATGGCAAAGTCTGCATTCCCCTTGGATACGGCTTCAGCAATTTGCGTTGGCGAGCCCTGGTGCATATGCAAAGAGACGCGAGGATAACGCTCGATAAAGCCTTTGATCACACCGGGTAGCGCATAGCGCGCCTGGGTGTGCGTCGTGGCAATATACAGCGAACCTTTATCCGGCCAGGTGTGTTCCCCCGCCACAGACTTAATTGCGTCGACTTTAGAGAGGACTTCCCGCGCAATGCGGATGATTTCCTGCCCCGCAGGCGTCACCTGAGTGAGATGCTTACCGCTGCGGGCAAATATCTGGATACCTAACTCGTCCTCCAGCATACGAACTTGTTTGCTGATGCCCGGTTGCGAGGTATACAACCCCTCGGCGGTAGAAGAGACGTTAAGGTTATGATTCACCACCTCAACGATATAACGAAGCTGCTGTAATTTCATGCCAGACCATCCGATTTAGCGCATGCGGTCAATCGCTTAAGACGATTTAATAATAAGAAACAGGTTAACTATAACCACTATATCATTTATAGCCTGACTGTATAGTACGGAACAAAAAATAATAACAAGGTAATAAAAAAGGGCCGGAAATCCGGCCCTTTTACAGGTAAGTTACGGTAAGGGAAGATTATTTCTTGCCTTCAACCCATTTGCCATCGACAAAGAAGGCTGACCATCCGGTCGCTTTACCCTCTTTCTCTGCCGTAACATACTGCTGCTTAGTTTTACGGCTAAACCGTACCACGGTTTTGTTGCCTTCCGGATCCTGCTGTGGCGCGTCGGCCAGATAACGCAGTTTCTCAGGCAGACGATCGCGGAAGCGATGCAGCTCTTCCACCAGCGGCGCGCGCGTTTCACGCGATTTTGGGAAGGTGTTGGCGGCCAGGAAGACACCTGCAGCACCATCACGCAGCACGAAGTACGCGTCTGATTTCTCGCACGGCAGTTCTGGCAGCGGAACCGGATCTTCCTTAGGAGGAGCCACTTCGCCGTTACGCAGAATTTTGCGCGTGTTTTTACACTCGTCGTTGGTACAGGCCATGTACTTACCGAAACGCCCCATTTTCAGGTGCATTTCAGAACCACACTTCTCGCATTCCACAATCGGGCCGTCATAGCCTTTAATGCGGAACTCGCCCTCTTCGATCTCATACCCGTCACACGTTGGGTTATTACCGCAAACGTGCAGCTTACGTTTTGGATCGATCAGGTAGCTGTCCATTGCCGTGCCGCATTTCTTGCAGCGGCGTTTGGCACGCAGAGCGTTAGTTTCCGCATCGTCACCCTCCAGCACGTTGAGAACTTCGTTCTCAGGCACCAGGTTGATGGTGGTTTTGCAGCGCTCTTTTGGTGACAGCGCATAGCCGGAGCAGCCAAGGAACACGCCTGTGGTTGCGGTGCGGATCCCCATCTTGCGGCCGCAGGTTGGACAGTCGATGCTGGTCAGAACCATCTGGTTAGGCAGCATGCCGCCCTCTTCAGGGTCTTTCTCCGCTTTTTCAAGCTGGTCGGTAAAGTCGCTGAAGAAGCTGTCGAGTACCTTTTTCCATTCCGCCTGATGGCTGGCAACCTGGTCGAGGCTGTCTTCCATTTGCGCGGTGAAATCGTAGTTCATCAACTCGCGGAAGTTTGCTTCCAGACGGTCAGTGACGATCTCACCCATTTTTTCCGCATAGAAACGGCGGTTTTCAACGCGCACGTAGCCGCGGTCCTGAATGGTCGAGATGATGGACGCGTAGGTCGATGGACGACCAATACCGCGTTTTTCCAGCTCTTTCACCAGGGACGCTTCACTGAAGCGCGCAGGTGGCTTGGTGAAGTGCTGTGCCGGAACCAGATCGACAAGCGACAACTCGTCACCTTTATTAACCGCAGGCAGCGTTCTGTCTTCATCGCCTTTACGCAGCGCAGGCATCACCTTCGTCCAGCCGTCGAAGCGCAGAATACGACCGCGCGCCTTCAGGCGGAAATCACCCGCGCCGACGGTCAGCGTGGTGGAGTCGTACTGCGCTGGGGTCATCTGGCACGCCACGAACTGACGCCAGATCAGCTGATACAGTTTCTGCGCGTCAGCTTCCATGTCTTTCAGCGATTCCGCTAACACCGAGACGTCAGAAGGACGAATCGCTTCGTGAGCTTCCTGAGAGTTCTCTTTGCTGGCGAACTGGTTAGCGCTTTCCGGCAGGTATTTCTTACCGAAATTGTCGCTGATGTAGCCGCGGACCATGTTGACCGCATCCTGGCTCAGGTTGGTTGAGTCGGTACGCATGTAGGTGATGTAGCCCGCTTCATACAGGCGCTGCGCCATCATCATGGTCTTCTTCACGCCATAACCCAGACGCGTGCTTGCAGCCTGCTGCAGCGTAGAGGTAATAAACGGCGCACCCGGCTTGCTGCTGGTCGGTTTGTCTTCACGTTCCAGCACCTGATAGCGTGCTTTTTCCAACAGCGCTACGGCGGCCATGGTCTGGTCGCGGTTTTCCGGACGGAAAGGCTTGTCGTTGTGATGGCTCACCTGCAGCGGCAGAGCGTCACCGCCCGGCGTGGTCACATTGGCATCGACTTCCCAGAACTCTTCCGGCACGAAGGCTTTAATTTCGCGCTCACGCTCAACGACCAGACGCACGGCGACGGACTGCACACGCCCTGCGGACAGGCCACGGGCAATCTTCTTCCACAGCAGTGGAGAGACCATGTAGCCCACAACGCGGTCCATAAAGCGACGTGCCTGCTGTGCGTTTACGCGGTCAATATTCAGCTCGCCCGGCTTCTCAAACGCCTGACGAATCGCATTCTTCGTAATTTCGTTAAACACTACACGGCTGTAGCGTTTGTCATCACCACCAATCACTTCCCGCAGGTGCCACGCAATGGCTTCCCCTTCGCGGTCAAGGTCGGTTGCGAGATAGATGTGGTCTGCTTTTTCAGCAAGCTGCTTCAGTTCGTTAACGACTTTTTCTTTACCGGGCAGCACTTCATATTGTGCATCCCAGTTATGCCATGGGTTAACACCCATGCGGTTGACAAGCGCGCTACGTTCATCCTTTTTAGGCTTTTTAGCCCCTTTGGTGGAGGTAGAGTCGGCGCTCTTTTTGGAAGCTGATCCACTGGTCGGCAAATCGCGGATATGACCGACGCTGGATTTCACCACGTAGTCATTACCCAGATACTTATTGATCGTTTTGGCTTTTGCCGGGGACTCAACGATGACGAGAGCTTTACCCATATTCACCTTTACCTAATTTAATTCTTCCAGGAATACGCCGCACGTTGATTTCCCTTCCGCTGACGACGAGCCAATGATATTGCGACTGCGTCAGGAGATATCAACCCCTTTGTCTTACCGGACGTTAATGAGAAGACGCCCAGGTGATTGAGTTTTCGGGTATTTTTCTCACATCTCGTGTAATTCGTGACGAATTCCCGGTTGAATGTCAAGCAATTCTGTTGCCAGAATGACGAAAGCGCACACTCTACCTGATAAAATTCGTTACGCAACTTTATTAGCATGCAAAAGCAGATCCCGCCAGCCAGGACCCTGCACCTTATCCCCTCACATTACAGGGAAAATTTGCCCCCAAAGCGCCCTCGGCGTAGACTATTGTCACTGTTTAAGGAGTGGATTATGCAGAATACGACCCAACCTATTGACCGAGCCTCTCTGCTTATCGAAGCAAACAAGCTTATCCGTGACCATGAAGATACGCTGGCGGGCATTGAAGCCACCGGCGTAGAGCAGCGTAATGGCGTGCTGATTTTCAGCGGCGAATACTTCCTTGACGAACAGGGTTTACCGACCCCGAAAAGCACCGCCGTGTTTAACATGTTCAAATACCTGGCGCATACGCTTTCAGAGAAATATCACCTGGTCGATTAACGCAAAGCGCGAGGCATATGCCTCGCGTTTTTGTTTACAGCAGCGGTTTTTGTCCGCGCTGTAGCCAGCGCAGCAGCAGGCGGTCCGCGCTTTCTGCGGCACTGTTGGTAAAGCGGTCAAGGAGTCGCTTACGCTGGGTAAAGCGCACGCCCACCAGTTCCCGACCTTCCATCAGATTGAGCAGCAGATCGTCGCTGGTTCCAACTTCATCCACCAGCCCTTTCTCCTGCGCCTGGACGCCGTACCAGTGCTCGCCCGTCGCGACCTGTTCAATATCGAGCGTTGGGCGCATACGGTGTACAAAATCTTTAAAGAGATGATGCGTTTCATTGAGATCTTCGCGGAATTTTTGACGCCCTTCTTCCGTGTTTTCCCCCAGTAGCGTCAGAGTACGTTTGTACTGACCCGCCGTGTGAAGTTCGATATCGATCTCTTTATTTTTCAGGAAGCGGTTAAAGTTCGGAATTTGCGCGACCACGCCGATCGAGCCAATTATGGAGAACGGCGCGGCAACAATTTTGTCCGCCACGCAGGCCATCATGTAGCCACCGCTCGCCGCCACTTTATCCACGGCCACGGTCAGCGGGATCTGTTTTTCACGCAGGCGCTGCAGCTGTGAGGCGGCCAGTCCGTAACCGTGAACCACCCCGCCCGGGCTTTCAAGACGCACGACAACCTGATCCTGCGGTGTCGCCACGGCCAGAACGGCAGTCACTTCCTCCCGCAGAGAAGACACTTCATGCGCATCCATACTGCCTTTAAAATCGAGCACATAGACGCGCGGCGTGGCCTTATCCTGCGGCACATTGAACTTTGCTTTTGCCTTTGCCGCTTTGGCTTCCTGTTTATGCTTTTTCTTCTGCGCTTTCAGCCAGAGTTTCTGTTGATGACTATCAAGCAGCGCCAGAGACATCTCTTCCTGCATCTCTTTATACTGCTCGCTCAGGCGGGTGATGCGTAACTCCCCACGCTGACGCTTGCGCTGCGTCAGGTTGACAATCAGAACGGCTACCACCGCAATGGCAATCACCACCGTCGCGATTTTGGCCAAAAACAACCCATATTGAGAAAGTAATTCCACGCGTTCCACCTTGATTTAACCACGAATCTTTCACGGCAGTGTACAACAGCCCTGCCCATGCGTCTCGCTCGCGACATTACCTCTGCGAGGCGCCTTCAGGAATCCCCGGACCGGAGATTAAATATTTGCAAAATGTTAATTTTACAGTAATGCGTCCTGTAGACTGATTGAATTATCAGGCGAATTCGGGCATAAAGCCGAAAAGTCATTATAAAGGCACCATTGCGTCACCGGTCGCCTGAGGAGTCACCGTGCATTATCAACCGCAAAAAAATCTGCTGCACAACCGGATTATTCTTGTCACCGGTGCCAGCGACGGGATTGGCCGCGAGGCGGCCCTGACATACGCCGAATATGGCGCGAACGTCATTCTGATCGGCCGCAGCGAAGAAAAACTGCAAAACGTCGCTCAGGAGGTTGAGGCTAAATGCGGCACGCCTGCCCCGTGGTATACACTCGATTTACTGACCTGCACGCCCGCGGTGTGCCAGGAATTAGCCCAGCGCATCAGCGTTCACTATCCGAGACTCGACGGCGTGCTGCATAACGCCGGTTTGTTAGGCGAGGTTCGTCCGATGGATGAACAGGATCCTGATATCTGGCAGCAGGTGATGCAGGTCAACGTCAACGGCACGTTTTTCCTGACACAGGCATTGCTTCCTTTATTACTCAAATCCGAGTCCGGGTCCCTGGTCTTTACCTCGTCCAGCGTTGGCCGTGAAGGACGCGCAAACTGGGGAGCCTATGCCGTATCAAAATTCGCGACCGAAGGCATGATGCAGGTGCTGGCGGAGGAGTATCAGAGCCGCCATCTGCGCGTAAACTGCATTAACCCGGGCGGTACGCGCACCAAAATGCGCGCCAGCGCGTTCCCGAGCGAAGATCCGCAGAAGCTGAAAACCCCGGCAGACATTATGCCGCTCTATCTCTGGCTGATGGGCGACGACAGCCGCCGCAAAACCGGGATGACCTTTGACGCCCAGCCGGGACGTAAACCAGGAATTTCGCAATGAGTGAAGAACGTCATCAGCAGCGCCAGCAGCGTCTGAAAGAACAGGTCGATGCACGCGTTGCCGCAGCCCAGGACGAACGTGGGATCGTCATCGTTTTTACCGGCAACGGAAAAGGGAAAACCACCGCCGCATTCGGCACGGCGACACGCGCCGTCGGACACGGGCAAAAAGTGGGCGTCATCCAGTTTATCAAAGGCGAATGGCCCAACGGTGAGCGGAATTTGCTTGAGCCTCACGGCGTTGAGTTTCAGGTGATGGCGACCGGTTTTACGTGGGATACTCAGAATCGGGAAACGGACACCGCAGCCTGTCTCGCCGTCTGGGAGCATGCAAAGAGAATGCTGGCCGATCCCTCGCTGAATATGGTTCTGCTGGATGAGATCACCTATATGGTCGCCTACGACTACCTGCCGCTGGAAGCCGTGCTGGATGCTCTAAAGAATCGTCCTGTACACCAGACGGTTATCGTCACGGGGCGCGGGTGTCATCGGGATATTCTGGAGATGGCCGATACCGTCAGCGAGCTGCGTCCGGTCAAACATGCGTTTGATGCAGGCATCAAAGCGCAAATTGGAATTGATTACTAAAGAAAAAAGCCCGGTGCGTTCACCGGGCTTTTATATTAACCGTTGTTGTTACGGCTCCCGGAGCGGCGGCTGCTGCTCACCTGGCTGTGGCGCTTCACCGCGCGACGGATCTGATTCGCCTTCATGCGACGACGATCTTTTTCCACCGCCACTTTTGAGGTGGTTTCCGGCGTCAGGCCGACAAGCTCGCGCAGGTAGTTGGTTTGGGTCAGATCCAGTTCGGTATACCCCCCGCGCGGCAGTCCTTTCGGCAGCAGAATGTCGCCGTAACGGACGCGGATCAGACGGCTCACCTGGACGCCTACCGCTTCCCAGAGACGACGCACCTCGCGGTTACGGCCTTCGGTCAGGGTTACGTTGTACCACTGGTTAATGCCTTCCCCACCGGTAAATTTGATGGTTTTGAACGCCGCAGGACCGTCTTCAAGCTGAACGCCACGCGACAGATCGCGCAGTTTATTTTCGTCAACCTGGCCAAATACGCGCACCGCGTATTCACGTTCCACTTCACGGCTTGGGTGCATCAGACGGTTTGCCAGTTCACCATCGGTGGTGAACAGCAGCAGACCACAGGTGTTCACGTCCAGACGACCGACGGCAATCCAGCGAGCGCCACGCAGTTTAGGCAGACGGTCAAACACCGTCGGACGACCTTCCGGGTCGTTGCGGGTGCACAGCTCGCCTTCCGGCTTGTAGTAAGCCAGCACGCGGCAGATCTGTTCAGCGGACTCTTTCACGGAGATGAGGTGACCGTCGATGCGGATCTTCAGCCCCGGTACGATTTCAACGCGGTCACCCAGCGTGGCGATTTTCCCGTCCACACTCACGCGACCCGCTTCAATAATGGCTTCGATTTCACGGCGTGAGCCGTGGCCGGCGCGCGCCAGCACTTTCTGTAACTTCTCGCTCATTGAGCTTCCTCAGGTGTCGCCTTCACAGGCGTCGAATCAGGTCAAAAGAGGGCTGAGCCCTGCTTTGATGGCCGCGTAGTATATCTGCTTATACCTTTACAAGAAAGGCTTTACGTCACCCACGCCTTCACGAATCACTTCCGGTGCATCTTCGGTTAAGTCGACCACGGTGGTCGGCTGCTGGCCGAGATAGCCGCCGTGAATAATCAGCTCGACCACCTTCTCAAGACGATCTTTGATCTCTTCCGGATCGGACTCGGTAAACTCACTTCCGGGCAGCATCAGCGAGGTAGAAAGCATCGGTTCGCCGAGGGTTTCCAGCAGCGCCTGCGCAATCGGGTTCGACGGCACGCGCATACCGATGGTTTTGCGTTTCTCCTGCAGCAGACGACGCGGTACTTCCTTCGTGCCCTTCAGGATGAAGGTGTAGTTGCCCGGCGTGTTGTTCTTAATCAGGCGAAACGCCACGTTATCAACATACGCATAGGTCGACAGCTCAGAGAGATCGCGGCACATCAGAGTAAAGTTATGGCCGTCCGGCAGCTGGCGAATACGGCAAATGCGCTCCATTGCCCCTTTATCTTCAATTTTACAGCCCAGCGCATAGCCTGAATCGGTCGGGTAGACAATCACGCCACCTTTGCGGACGATCTCCACGGCCTGGTTGATCAGACGTGGCTGCGGGTTATCCGGATGGATATAGAAAAACTGACTCATACTTCCCTCTCTTCAATTTGCTGCGGCTGTTCCCAGAGCTGCCAGACCGGCTCAACGCCAGCGGGCAACCAGAGCTTGCGCCCCAGTTCGATCCACGCGCAGGGCTGATGGAAATCAGAGCCCTGTGACCCAAGCAGGCCGAACTGGCGGGCATAGGTCGCGAGCTGCGCGCGCTCGTTGGGCGCCTGCTGACACTGGGCGACTTCCATCGCCTCGCCACCGCATTCGGCAAAGTGTGCCAGCAGCCTTTTCAGCCATTTAGCAGAAAGATTATACCGCCCAGGATGGGCCAGCACGGCCTTACCGCCAGAATGATGAATCACATCAATAGCTTGTTTTATTGTACACCACTGTGGCGGAACGTATCCGGTTTTACCGCGTGCCAGATACTTTTTAAAGACGTCCGCCATGTTCGTCGCTTTGCCCGCGTCGACCAGAAAACGGGCGAAATGACCGCGGGTGACCGCCCCGCCGTTCGCCATCTTTTGCGCGCCTTCCAGCGCGCCCGGAATATGCGCCTTTTCCAGACGCTCGCCGATCATCTCTGCGCGCTGATTGCGGCGCGTTTTTTGTTCTTGCAAAAATGCCGTAAGTGCCGGATGGTCTATATCGATGTTCAGGCCAACAATATGAATCTCATGGTTTTCCCAGACGGTCGAGATCTCGACGCCGGACACCAGATTCAGCGCCAGCCCGCTGCGGGCAATCTCTGCGCGCGCCGCCGGAATGGCATCAGTGGTATCGTGATCGGTTATCGCCAGCGTGCCGACGCGCATTTCAACGGCGCGATGAACCAGGGCTTCGGGTGTCAGCAGGCCGTCAGAGGCCTGAGTATGGCTGTGTAAATCATAAATAATGGCGTAGGTGGTATCGCTCAAAGCACTTCCCATAACAGGTTGGAGACATCCGAAAACACCATGATACCGACTTAACGCGAAATTCTGAAATCAAGGGTTGACAACTTGCCATCGAACTAGTTAACTAGTACGCAAGTTCACACGAGAAAGGTATCTGAAAATGACAGCACATTTCGCTCTTCACGGCTGGTGGCGCACTTCCTGATCTTCGGGCAGTGTCACGCGTCTGCGAAATGCAAACAGATACCCGCCCGCTACCCAGCGGGCTTTTTTTTGAACAAAATATGAGAACAACAACATGCAAACAGCCAAACCTCATCTCGAACTGCTGACCTGCGAGGCGGCCTATCGCCACAACCCGACCGCGCTGTTTCATCAGGTGTGCGGGGCACGTCCGGCAACGCTGCTGCTGGAATCGGCGGATATCGACAGCAAGGACGATCTCAAGAGCCTGCTGCTGGTCGACAGCGCGCTGCGCATTACCGCTTTAGGTGACACTGTCACCATCAAGGCATTATCAGACAATGGCGCATCGCTGCTGCCGCTGCTGGATGCCGCCCTGCCGTCGGGCATTGAAAATGAACGTCATCCAGAAATGCGCATTCTGCATTTCCCGCCGGTGAGCCAGCTGCTGGACGAAGACGCGCGCCTCTGCTCCCTGTCCGTTTTCGATGCCTTCCGCCTGCTGCAGAATCTGGTCACCGTGCCGGAAGACGAGCGTGAGGCGATGTTCTTCGGCGGGCTGTTTGCTTACGACCTGGTTGCCGGTTTTGAAGATTTGCCGGAAACCGAGCAGGGCAATCGCTGCCCGGATTATTGCTTCTATCTGGCTGAAACGCTGCTGGTGATCGACCACCAGAAGCAATACACCCGCATCCAGGCAAGCCTGTTCACGCCGTCTGCCGCTGAGAAAAACCGTCTTGAGTACCGCATCGCTCAGCTGCAGCAGCAGATGACGGAAGCACCACCCGCGCTGCCGGTGCAGCGCGTGGAGAAAATGACCTGCGACGTTAACCAGACTGACGATCAGTACGGCGCCGTGGTTCGCCAGATGCAAAAAGCGATTCGCGCCGGGGAAATTTTCCAGGTCGTGCCGTCCCGTCGCTTCTCACTGCCCTGCCCGTCGCCGCTCGCAGCCTACGACGTGCTGAAAAAGAGTAACCCAAGCCCGTACATGTTCTTCATGCAGGACAACGAATTCACGCTGTTCGGCGCCTCGCCGGAAAGCTCGCTGAAATACGACGCCACCAGCCGTCAGATTGAGATCTACCCGATTGCCGGTACCCGTCCGCGCGGACGCCGCGCCGATGGCTCGCTGGACCGCGATCTGGACAGCCGCATCGAGCTGGAGATGCGCACCGACCATAAAGAACTCTCCGAGCACCTGATGCTGGTTGACCTGGCGCGTAACGATCTGGCACGCATTTGTACTCCCGGCAGCCGCTACGTGGCGGACCTGACCAAAGTCGACCGCTATTCGTTCGTGATGCACCTGGTCTCCCGCGTGGTCGGCGAGCTGCGCCACGATCTCGACGTGCTGCACGCCTACCGCGCCTGCATGAACATGGGCACCCTCAGCGGCGCGCCGAAAGTACGCGCCATGCAGCTGATTGCTGCCGCCGAAGGACGCCGTCGCGGCAGCTACGGCGGCGCGGTGGGCTACTTCACCGCCCACGGTGACCTCGACACCTGCATCGTAATCCGCTCCGCCTACGTTGAAGACGGTATCGCCACCGTTCAGGCGGGTGCCGGGATTGTTCTTGATTCTGTTCCGCAGTCTGAAGCTGACGAAACGCGCAGTAAAGCCCGTGCGGTCCTACGAGCCATTGCTACCGCACACCATGCACAGGAGATTTTCTGATGGCTGACATTCTGCTGCTCGATAATATCGACTCCTTTACCTATAACCTGGCAGATCAGCTGCGTGCGAATGGCCACAACGTCGTTATCTACCGCAACCACGTTCCGGCGCAGACCCTGATTGACCGTCTGGCCACCATGCAAAACCCGGTGCTGATGCTCTCCCCGGGGCCAGGCGCGCCGAGCGAAGCGGGCTGTATGCCGGAGCTGCTGACCCGCATGCGCGGGAAACTGCCGATCGTCGGCATCTGCCTTGGCCATCAGGCGATTGTTGAAGCCTACGGCGGCTACGTTGGCCAGGCGGGTGAGATCCTGCACGGTAAAGCGTCCAGCATTGAACATGACGGCCAGGCGATGTTTGCCGGGCTGCCGAACCCGCTCCCGGTCGCGCGCTATCATTCGCTGGTTGGCAGCAATATTCCCGCCGGGCTGACGATCAACGCCTCGTTTGAAGGTATGGTGATGGCGGTGCGCCACGATGCGGACCGCGTCTGCGGCCTGCAGTTCCACCCGGAATCAATCCTGACCTCCCATGGCGCCCGCCTGCTGGAGCAGACGCTCGACTGGGCGTTACAGAAGCTGGAGCAGACCAACACCCTTCAGCCGATTCTGGAAAAACTGTACCAGGCGCAGACCCTGAGCCAGCAGGAGAGCCATCAGCTCTTCTCCGCCGTGGTTCGCGGTGAGCTGAAGCCTGAGCAGCTGGCAGCCGCGCTGGTGAGCATGAAGGTGCGCGGCGAAAGCCCGCAGGAGATCGCCGGTGCCGCCACGGCACTGCTGGAAAATGCCGCCCCGTTCCCGCGCCCGGACTATCAGTTTGCGGATATTGTCGGTACCGGCGGTGACGGCAGTAACAGCATCAATATCTCCACCGCCAGCGCCTTCGTGGCGGCGGCGTGTGGTTTGAAGGTCGCGAAGCACGGCAACCGCAGCGTGTCCAGCCGGTCAGGTTCTTCCGATCTGCTCGCCGCATTCGGTATTAACCTCGATATGAACGCCGAGCGTTCCCGTGAAGCGCTGGATGACCTGGGCGTCTGCTTCCTGTTTGCGCCGAAGTACCACACCGGTTTCCGCCACGCGATGCCGGTTCGTCAGCAGCTTAAAACCCGCACGCTGTTTAACGTGCTCGGCCCGCTGATCAACCCGGCCCACCCGCCGCTGGCGCTGATTGGCGTTTACAGCCCGGAACTGGTTCTGCCGATTGCCGAGACGCTGCGCGTGCTGGGTTATCAGCGTGCCGCCGTGGTGCACAGCGGCGGTATGGATGAGGTTTCTCTTCATGCGCCAACGCTGGTGGCCGAACTGCGCGACGGTGAAATCCTGAGCTATCAGCTGGAGGCTGCCGACTTCGGCCTTGCGCCATACCATCAGGAAGCGCTGGCTGGCGGTACGCCGGAAGAAAACCGTGACATTCTCACGCGCTTATTACAAGGTAAAGGAGAGGTCGCCCATGAGGCCGCCGTTGCTGCCAACGTCGCCATGCTGATGCGTTTGCACGGTGAGGAAGACCTGAAGGCCAACGTTCAAAAAGTTCTGGATGTACTGCGCTCCGGTGCAGCTTACGATCGCGTTACCGCACTTGCGGCAAGAGGGTAAAGAATGCAGACCGTTTTAGCGAAAATCGTTGCCGATAAGGCCATCTGGGTGGAAGCCCGCAAGCAACAGCAGCCGCTTGCCAGTTTCCAGAATGACGTCGTCCCGAGCAGCCGTCGTTTCTATGACGCCCTGCGGGGTACGCGCACCGCGTTTATTCTTGAGTGCAAAAAAGCGTCCCCCTCCAAAGGCGTTATTCGTGACGATTTCGATCCGGCACGTATTGCCGGCATTTATAAGCATCATGCTTCAGCCATCTCCGTGCTGACGGATGAGAAATATTTTCAGGGCAGCTTCGATTTTCTGCCCATCGTCAGCGGCATCGCGCCGCAGCCGATCCTGTGCAAAGACTTTATTATCGACCCGTATCAGATCTGGCTGGCGCGTTTTTACCAGGCCGACGCCTGCCTGCTGATGCTCTCGGTGCTCGACGATGAGCAGTATCGCCAGCTTTCCGCCGTGGCGCACAGCCTGAATATGGGCGTGCTGACCGAAGTGAGCAACGAAGAGGAGCTGGAGCGCGCGATTGCGCTGGAAGCCAAAGTGGTCGGCATTAACAACCGCGATCTGCGCGACCTGTCCATTGACCTTAACCGTACGCGTCAGCTGGCGCCGCGTCTGGAGTCTGGCGTCACGGTGATCAGCGAATCCGGCATTAATAGCTACGCCCAGGTGCGCGAGCTGAGCCACTTCGCCAACGGTTTCCTGATTGGCTCCGCCATGATGGAACATGACGATCTCAATGCGGCTGTGCGTCGCGTGCTGCTGGGTGAAAACAAAGTCTGCGGCTTAACCCGCGAACAGGATGCTCAGGCCGCGTATGAAGCCGGGGCGATTTATGGCGGGCTGATCTTTGTGGATTCCTCTCCTCGCGCGGTCAGCGTAGAGCAGGCGCGTAAGGTCATCGCAGCGGCTCCGCTCAGCTACGTGGGCGTTTTCCGCAATGCAGATATTGCAGACGTTGCGGCAAAAGCCGACGCGTTATCCCTGAGCGCGGTGCAGCTCCACGGCGATGAAGACCAGATCTATATCGATGCCCTGCGCGCCGCGCTGGCACCACAGGTGCAGATCTGGAAAGCGCAAAGCGTTGGCGATACGTTGCCCTCGCGTAACCTGAACTACGTGGATAAATACGTCCTCGATAACGGCCAGGGCGGTACCGGCCAGCGTTTTGACTGGTCGCTGCTGAACGGCGCAAAGCTGGACAACGTCCTGCTGGCGGGTGGATTAGGCCCGGATAACTGCGTAGAAGCCGCTAAAACCGGCTGCGCAGGCCTCGATTTCAATTCAGGCGTAGAGTCCCAGCCGGGTATCAAAGATGCCAGCAAGCTGGCCTCGGTTTTTAAAACTCTGCGTGCATATTAAGGAAGAGAAGATGACGACATTACTTAACCCGTATTTTGGTGAGTTCGGCGGGATGTACGTCCCGCAAATCCTGATGCCCGCGCTGCGCCAGCTGGAAGAAGCGTTTGTCAGCGCGCAGAAAGACCCGGCGTTTCAGGCTGAATTTACCGACCTGCTGAAAAATTACGCCGGTCGTCCGACCGCGCTGACCAAATGCCGCAACCTGACGGAAGGCACCAAAACCACGCTGTATCTGAAGCGTGAAGACCTGCTGCACGGCGGCGCGCATAAAACTAACCAGGTGCTGGGTCAGGCGCTGCTTGCGAAGCGTATGGGCAAAACCGAAATCATCGCCGAAACCGGTGCGGGTCAGCACGGCGTGGCCTCTGCGCTTGCCAGCGCCCTGCTCGGCCTGAAATGCCGCATCTATATGGGAGCGAAAGACGTTGAGCGTCAGTCTCCGAACGTCTTCCGTATGCGTCTGATGGGAGCAGAAGTGATCCCGGTGCACAGCGGCTCCGCGACGCTGAAAGACGCCTGTAACGAAGCGCTGCGCGACTGGTCTGGCAGCTATGAAACCGCACACTATATGCTCGGTACCGCGGCGGGCCCGCACCCGTTCCCGACTATCGTGCGCGAATTCCAGCGCATGATCGGTGAAGAGACCAAAGCGCAGATCCTCGAAAAAGAGGGTCGCCTCCCGGATGCGGTAATCGCCTGCGTCGGCGGCGGCTCCAACGCCATCGGTATGTTCGCAGACTTTATCGACGACACCAGCGTGGGCCTGATTGGCGTCGAGCCTGCCGGTCACGGCATTGAATCGGGTGAACACGGCGCGCCGCTGAAGCATGGCCGCGTGGGGATCTACTTCGGGATGAAATCCCCGATGATGCAAACCGATGAGGGTCAGATTGAAGAGTCTTACTCTATTTCTGCCGGCCTCGACTTCCCGTCCGTCGGGCCGCAGCATGCGTATCTGAACAGCACCGGCCGCGCGGACTATGTCTCCATTACCGATGACGAAGCGCTGGAAGCCTTTAAAACGCTGTGCCGCAGCGAAGGGATCATCCCGGCGCTGGAGTCTTCGCACGCGCTGGCGCACGCGCTGAAAATGATGAAAGAAAATCCGGAAAAAGAACAGCTGCTGGTGGTGAACCTTTCCGGCCGCGGTGACAAAGATATCTTCACCGTTCACGATATTCTGAAAGCACGAGGGGAAATCTGATGGAACGCTATGATAACGTATTTGCAGAGCTGAAATCCCGCCAGGAAGGCGCGTTCGTTCCCTTCGTCACCCTGGGCGATCCGGGCCCGGAACAGTCGCTGAAGATTATCGACACCCTGATTGAAGCCGGCGCCGACGCGCTGGAGCTGGGTATTCCGTTCTCCGATCCGCTGGCGGATGGCCCGACCATCCAGAATGCGACGCTGCGCGCATTCGCCTCCGGCGTGACGCCAACCCAGTGCTTCGAGATGCTGGCGGCGATTCGCCAGAAGCACCCGACCATTCCGATCGGCCTGCTGATGTACGCCAACCTGGTCTTTAACCGCGGTATTGATGAGTTCTATGCCGAGTGCGCGCGCGTGGGCGTCGACTCCGTTCTGGTGGCAGACGTGCCGGTTGAGGAGTCTGCGCCATTCCGTCAGGCGGCGATGCGGCATAACGTCGCCCCGATTTTCATCTGCCCGCCGAACGCCGATGACGAACTGCTGCGCCAGATTGCTTCTTACGGACGCGGGTATACCTACCTGCTCTCCCGCGCGGGCGTGACCGGTGCCGAGAATAAAGCCGCCCTGCCGCTGCATCATCTGGTGGAGAAGCTGGCCGAGTACCATGCCGCGCCTCCGCTGCAGGGGTTCGGGATTTCATCCCCGGATCAGGTCACCGCAGCGATTGACGCGAAGGCGGCTGGTGCCATCTCCGGCTCCGCGATTGTGAAGATCATCGAAAAGAACGTGGACAAGCCCGAGCAGATGCTGGCCGAGCTGAAAGCGTTTGTGACCGCAATGAAAGCGGCGACGCGTAAAGCATAACCTCTCTACCGTCTGGCTTCCTGCCAGACGGTTCCCCTTCCTGGTTATCACTCTTCATGCTGCTGACGTGCGGGCTGCTATTTAAGAACGCAATTGACAGGCCAGTAATGATGAATGCCTCAATTATGCTTTATTAATAACGTTTCCGGGGCGGGCATCGGGACTTACCAATTTGTAAAGTACCGGCAGCATGGACCAAATCAGCTAAAGTACGAACCTGCATTTTATCCATAACCCGACGTCGATGGACCTTCACGGTAATTTCTGATATGCCCAGTTCAGACGCAATTTGTTTGTTTTGCAGGCCATTAATCGCCAACTCAAAGGTCTGCTTCTCGCGCCGTGTCAATGCCTGATAGTTTTTACAAAGCTCGAATATTCTTTGCTGCTCTAAAAAATTATTAGTCGCTTCGATTAGCACATCTTTCACGACATTGATAAATTGTTCCGGTTCGACTGGCTTAGTCAAAAAGTCCCGAACACCTGCTTTCATCGCTTGTACGCAGAGTGGGATTGAGCTGGTCATAGTCAGGATAATTATCGGTATTGTACAGCCACGTTCCTTCAGGGCATCTATCACATCGAAACCGTTAGTGTCTGGCGTGTTAATTTCAAGTATTAAGCATGAGGGATGATCAACTATGGGGCAGGAGAGAAATTCTTCGGCATTTTTGAAGTCAAAAGTTTGATAACCTTTCGCCATTAACAATTTAACCACAAACAGCCTATATGCATCATCATCATCGATAACATAAACAACATCTTCCATATCACTCTCTCCTCACCAGGCCTTCGACGTACATAATACGAGCGGAGGCGTCCATTCACAAAAAATTTTAGAATTGCCAGCTTCTATGTCTGATATCGTTTAATAACCGGAAGTAACAAAATCAAAGACTAACAGTCCATATGCGAATATTCTAATTTAGCAAAGGTAATTAGCATGAGGATATTCTGAAAAAAGATTCATATAATAGTCGTTTTTGAGCAGGGGTACTGTTAAAACTCATCCGTCAAGCAAACCCTTTTGTATATATTTGACTCATATCGCGGGAATTACCTTAGCCCTGTCGTTTTAAGGTGCAGTTTTTATATCTGCCAGGTGGTTAGCTGAATAAGAGTGCGTTTTTGGTGTTAACGCCGATTCGGGATCCACCCGCACTCCGCCAGAGTCTCTGTCAGAACATCAGGTATATCAACGGCTCTTGCTTCTCTGAATTCCGCAGCCGTACCGAGAATCCAAACGCAGCACGGTTTAATGACTAAGGTCATAAAAAGAGGCGGTATTTTGCAGAAAAGGTTTTGAGAGGTTTTGAGGCAAACGAAAAAGATATATATTCCAGTCCGTTAAATTCACTTACACCTTCTGAGTTCAGAGGCTTATTCATGTCATGGCACGCCTTCAAACAGACTTACCTGGTTAAGTTCTGGTCACCTGTTCCGGCCGTTATCGCGGCAGGCATTCTCTCTACCTACTATTTCGGCATCACCGGCACCTTCTGGGCCGTGACCGGCGAGTTCACCCGCTGGGGTGGTCAATTGCTACAGCTCGCTGGCGTGCATACCGAAGAGTGGGGTTACTTTAAACTCATTCATCTGGACGGCACGCCGCTCACCCGCATCGACGGGATGATGATCATCGGCATGTTCGGCGGCTGTTTCGCGGCGGCGCTGTGGGCAAACAACGTTAAGTTGCGGATGCCCAAAAGCCGTATTCGCATAATGCAGGCGGTGGTCGGCGGTATCATTGCCGGGTTTGGCGCCCGCCTGGCGATGGGCTGTAACCTGGCCGCTTTCTTTACGGGGATTCCTCAGTTTTCGCTTCACGCCTGGTTCTTTGCCGTCGCCACGGCCATCGGCTCTTACTTCGGTGCAAAATTCACCCTGCTACCGCTGTTCCGCATTCCGGTGAAAATGACAAAAGTCAGCGCAGCGTCTCCGTTAACCCAGAAGCCAGACCAGGCGCGTCGCCGTTTCCGCCTCGGTATGCTGGTCTTTTTGGCTATGGTCGCCTGGGCGCTTTGCACTGCAATGAATCAGCCCAAACTCGGCCTGGCGATGCTGTTCGGCGTGGGTTTTGGTCTGCTCATTGAACGCGCGCAGATCTGCTTTACCTCCGCGTTTCGCGATATGTGGATCACCGGCCGTACGATGATGGCAAAGGCGATTATCGCCGGGATGGCGGTCAGCGCCATCGGTATCTTCAGCTATGTTCAGCTCGGCGTCGAACCGAAAATCATGTGGGCCGGTCCTAACGCGGTCATTGGCGGCCTGCTGTTCGGCTTCGGGATCGTGCTGGCTGGCGGGTGTGAAACCGGCTGGATGTACCGCGCCGTTGAAGGTCAGGTGCATTACTGGTGGGTGGGCCTGGGAAATGTTATCGGCTCGACGATCCTGGCTTACTTCTGGGACGATCTGTCTCCGGCGCTTGCCACGAGTTGGGACAAGGTAAACCTGTTGAACACCTTCGGGCCTCTCGGCGGCCTGCTGGTCACCTACGCCCTGCTGCTGGTCGCTTTTTTACTGGTTGTCGCGCAGGAGAAACGCTTCTTCCGTCGCGCGAGTGTTAAAACAGAAACCCAGGAGAATGCTGCATGAAAGAGATCGTGCCCGATTACCGTCTGGATATGGTCGGTGAACCCTGCCCTTATCCGGCTGTTGCCACGCTTGAAGCCCTACCGCAGCTCAAAAAAGGGGAAATTCTGGAAGTGGTCAGCGACTGTCCGCAGTCCATCAACAACATTCCGCTGGATGCGAAAAACCACGGCTACACGGTGCTGGATATCCAGCAGGATGGCCCGACCATTCGCTATTTGATTCAAAAATGATCGCTAAGGGCCTCGCGCGGGGCCTTTATCGTATTGAATTATAAGACATCTTGATCCACGGCAAAAACGCGTTTTTTGACTTAAGTAAAATCTCACTTCCCTTTTGAAGGAGGTTTTCGCGATTTGATGTATTTACGAGCTTTACTGGTTTTCGCCTTATTGATTCCCTTCCATGCGCTGTCCCTGAATTTCTCTTCTACCTTCCTGCGCCTTAATTGTCCGCAAAGAGGACTTGTCGAGGTCATTCTGCACGTTTATGACCATACCCAGGAACGATGGCACGGCCATTTTGAAACCGGCGCGGGACATAAACGTGCAGGTGATACCGAAATCATCCCGTTTGCCAACGGCGATATTCTCTTTCATTCCCTGTCCAGCGACGCTTTCAGCTATTTATATGATGGAGAAAATATCCTGAGGCACTGCGTAAAGCTTGATGAGCGGCCGGTTTATCCGTCGTTTTGAAGTGAGCAAAGCAAACTGGCCACCCTGTGGCCAGTTTGACGGGGGATTAGAAACGATAACCCGCAGAGAACATAAACACCCACGGATCCAGGCGAGTATTGATACTTTGCTGCTGACCGCCCGCTTTGAAGCGTACGTCCGTATCAATATCCATGTACCAGACCGAGGCGTTAATCAGCCAGTCGCGGTTAATTAGATAATCCAGACCGACCTGCCCCGCCATACCCCATGAATCTTTCAGGCTAAGGTCAGTCAAGCCGGCCTCTTTACCGGTATCGTTAAACTTCTCGTCGAAGAAAGTGGTGTAGTTCACACCGGCGCCAATATAAGGACGCACCTTGCTGCTGGCATCACCAAAGTACCATTGCGCCATCAGCGTTGGCGGTAAATGGTGAACCGTAGCGATATCACCGGTTGCGCCCAGACCTACGCGATGACGGAACGGCGTTGCAGCCAGAAGCTCAACACCAACGTTTTCCGTCGCCATATAGGTGAACGTTAACCCTAACTGGGTGTTATTACTGACGTTAAAACCGCCCATACCCAGCACGTTATCCGATCCTTCAGTCGGGCGAACCGTAGCCGAACCGGCACGAATAAAGAATTCGCCTGCTTCATGCGCATACGCGCCGCCAGAGAGACTGCTTAATACAAGGGCTGCCACCGCTAATTTTTTCATATCCGCTCCATCGTTGTGGTTTTAATCGCGGATGAGAATATACTCACAAATGAGTAATAAGTGATCTGCTACAGATCACATTAAAACCAGTAACTTAACATTCATTGATCTGGATTAATTTTTTTGTTGCACATCCAAAAGCGATAAGTTGTTTCCATGTCAATTTTTGGCATTTCACGGTTACAAAATTTTCCCTTTTCCCCCTCTTGCTCTTCCTCTGGCGGCTGGATAATTTATCGCTCTCACAAGTTGATTTGATGCGTTCTTCTTTAGCAGGTGTGCCATGAGTGATATCAACCCGTGCATGACGTGCGGAGCCTGTTGTGCGTATTTTCGAGTCTCTTTCTACTGGGCCGAAGCCAGCGATGGCGGCGGTACCGTTCCGGTTCATCTCACAGAGCCGCTAACGCCTTTTCTGCGCTGCATGAGCGGCACAAACCAAAAGCAGGCCCGCTGCGTGGCGCTACAGGGCGAGCCCGGGGTCTCTACCAGGTGTTCCATCTATGAGGATCGGCCCAGCCCGTGCCGGGAATTTGCCATGTCGGGGGAGGATGGGCAGGTCAACGAAGCCTGCAATCGCGCCCGGGCGCGCGTTGGATTACCGCCGCTTTACAAAGATATGCTTTTCCATACAAGCCTTGATGCTGCCACAGCAGGTGCATCCGGTGTACAATTGCCGGCTAATTAACACCTGCAATACTCAAGGAGAGTGCATGTCTATCACGGCGAAGTCTGTCTACCGTGACACGGGAAACTTTTTCCGCAATCAGTTCATAACCTTTTTACTGATCGCGTTGCTATGTGCCTTTATCACGGTGGTGCTGGGCCATGCCTTCTCACCGAGTGATGAACAGATTGCCAGCCTGAGCCAGGGCGACCACCTCGCCGGAAGCGTGGGGCTGTTTGAACTGGTGCAAAACATGACGCCGGAGCAGCAGCAGATTCTGCTGCGGGCGTCTGCCGCGTCAACGTTCTCAGGCCTGATTGGTAATGCGGTTCTGGCGGGCGGCGTTTTGCTGATGATTCAGCTGGTCTCGGCGGGTCACCGGGTCAGCGCCTTACGGGCGATTGGTGCGAGTGCGCCAGTCTTACCTAAGCTGTTTATCCTGATCTTTTTAACTACCATGCTGGTGCAAATGGGGATTATGCTGGTCGTGGTGCCGGGCGTATTACTGGCTATCGTGCTTTCATTTGCGCCTGTGATGGTGGTGCAGGATAAGATGGGGATTTTTACCGCGATGCGCAGCAGCATCAGACTGGCATGGGCGAATATGCGTCTGGTGGCTCCCGCCGTGATCGGCTGGCTGCTCGCCAAAACGCTCCTGCTGTTGTTTGCACCGAATTTTGCGGTATTAACGCCGAACGTTGGCGCGGTAGTGGCGAATACGCTGAGCAATCTGATTTCAGCGGTACTGCTGGTCTATCTGTTCCGCCTGTATATGTTAATTCGTCAGTAATCCTGAGGCGGGCGGCATCGCTGCCACCCGCCCCGTTCAGAAGATGGAATCACAGAATGAAGCAGTTTCTTGATTTTTTACCGCTCGTGGTCTTTTTTGCTTTTTATAAGCTGTATGACATTTATGCCGCGACCACTGCGCTGATCGTTGCAACGGCTGTTGTTCTGATCTACAGCTGGGTTCGCTATCGTAAAGTCGAAAAGATGGCGCTGATAACGTTCGTCCTGGTCGCCGTGTTCGGCGGGCTTACGCTGTTCTTCCACAATGATGAATTTATTAAGTGGAAAGTGACCGTCATTTATGCGCTGTTCGCTGGTGCACTGTTAATCAGCCAGTGGGTGATGAAAAAACCGCTGATCCAGCGCATGCTGGGCAAAGAGCTGACGCTGCCTCAGGAAGTCTGGTCCCGTTTGAATATCGCCTGGGCGGTCTTCTTTATTCTCTGTGGTCTTGCCAATATCTATATCGCCTTCTGGCTGCCGCAGAATATATGGGTCAACTTCAAGGTCTTTGGCCTGACTGCGCTGACCCTTATCTTCACGCTGTTAAGCGGCGTATACATCTATCGCCACATGCCGCAAGACGACAAGCACTGATTAATGACTGACCAGAACGTCAACGACAGGCGTTCTGGTCTATTCTCTCCACTGTAAAATCATAGTAGCATCCCGCCTGAAGTCTTCCGTTACGAGTTAAAACAATGACAACAACTAACGCCCCGCAGGGCGAACTGGTTTTACGCACACTGGCAATGCCCGCTGACACCAATGCCAATGGCGATATTTTTGGCGGCTGGCTGATGTCGCAGATGGATATGGGCGGCGCAATTCTGGCAAAAGAGATTGCCCACGGGCGCGTGGTGACTGTGCGAGTGGACGGCATGACCTTCCTGCGCCCGGTTGCGGTGGGAGATGTGGTTTGCTGCTACGCGCGCTGCGTCAAACGCGGCAACACCTCTATTTCAATCAACATCGAAGTATGGGTTAAGAAAGTCTCTTCTGAACCTATTGGGCAGCGTTATAAGGCCACCGAAGCGCTGTTTATTTATGTCGCAGTGGACAGCGAAGGCAAGCCTCGTCAACTTCCGCAGGCCTGATTGACAGGCAAAAAAAAGCCTCCATCAGGAGGCTTTTTTTATTCCATTTGCGCCCCGCCGTTCAGGCGGAAAACAATATTCACAATCAGTCCGTTGCCCGGTTTCCCGGCCTCATAGCGCCATCTGCGCATCGCCGATTTCACTTCGCGCTCAAACATATTAGAAGGCTGAGCGGACAATATTTCCACGTTATCCACGCGGCCATCGGCAGTAACGTCAAATTTAACCCGTACGCGGCCTTCAATACGCAAGGCCTGCGCTCGCGCCGGATACTGAGGCTGGTTGCGACTCAGCGCGCGCGGACCCGCAGGGGCACTGACTGTCGGCTTAGGCGCGGCTGCGGTGTTATTCATCACCGGACGCGAAGGCGCCGCATTCTCCACCGTCTGGGTCGCGCGCGGTTCAACCGGACGTTCCTCGCGTTTCGGACGCTCCTCGACCTTCTTCACCGGCTTTGGCTTCGGCTTAGGTTTTGGCTTCGGTTCAGGTTTGTGGATCACTACCGGGGCTTCCTTCGGTGGCTCCGGAACGGGCTCGGGTTCTGGCTCAGGCTCTGCCACCGGCTGCGGCGGCGGAGGGGCAACCTGCGGCGGCTCGAGATCCGCTGGCGATACCATCGTCACGGAAATCGGCTGCGCGGGCGCGGGCATTTCAATAACCTGATGAACCGAGGTATACAGCAAACCCGCCACAACGGCACCGTGAATCACGACAGAAAGCAGTGTCGGCCAGGGAAAGCGGCGAGGTAAATCAAGGGTCATCGAAGTCATATTCATCAACGTTAAAAAACCGAACCCTGATTTTAAATGCAAATAGCAATCATATTCAATAAGACACTTTGTTCTGGCGCAACTTTAGCGCCTGAGAGGCCAAAAAAGGCGCATTCAGATCAGGGTATTAACATTGTTTTTATTTTACATTGCAGTCGTTTGCCCTTTCACATAACGTAACTGACACTTTTACCGGTTAAGGAGCTTCGCCGTGTTTTACGTGATTTACTCTGAAGATGTTGCTGATTCGCTCGAAAAACGCCAGTCTGTGCGCCCTGCGCACCTTGCACGTTTGCAGCTGCTCCAGGATGAAGGCCGTTTACTGACCGCTGGCCCCATGCCCGCAGTAGACAGCAACGATCCGGGTGCTGCCGGTTTTGCCGGCTCCACTGTGATTGCTGAGTTTGAATCTCAGGAAAGCGCTCAGGCATGGGCTGACGCAGATCCGTATGTTGCCGCAGGTGTGTATGCGAAAGTGACGGTCAGACCGTATAAGAAAGTGTTTTAAATCAATCGTGTAAATGTAGGGCAGCAAACTAACGTTGCATTGCCCTACTACCTTTTTGAATGAAAAAAGATATAATCCATTCATCTCTTTTACTTAGAAAATTTTGTTATGGATTATATCTTATTAGTATTATTATTGGCCGTTTGTTTTGCTAATGCTACATTTATCAGAATCAAATCAATTGTGGTGGTTATTGCATTACTTATATTTGCTTTCTGGTTTATATCAAATATGTTTACCGGAAATGGTGTAAATGATGCAGTTTATTATCATCTTAGAAGTAATGTTCACGGGACGTCTATTGATGATATATTGCCTAAAGTTTTTGCCGCAAGCATATTTATTTTGATTTCCATAGCGATAATATTTGCGTCATTCCGATTTCGAAAAAAATTACCACGGCACAATGTCACATTTTATAATGTTTTGTTTATCATATCCCTTTTATTATTCGTTTTTCAATCTAATGCAACCCAAAATATATACAATTCGCTTCTGAACTTATCCTATGGAAATGGGGTAAAAGTGGCCAGGGAGTATAACAGCATTGATTACGAAATGAATAATAAGTACAACTATGTTTTTATTTATGCTGAGAGCCTTGAACGTTCACTGAGAAACATTGATGGCATCAATTATATTCCACAAATAAGCAAACTTGCAGATCAATATCTTGAATTCACTGACATACGTCAAATTCCGGGTATGGGGTGGACAATGGCAGGAATGGTCAATACCCAATGTGCTATCCCATTAGTACTCCCTCAGGGTAATTCAGCGAATAATATGTCTCATTTCTTGGGTGGGGCTGATTGCATTGCAACGCATTTGAAAAAAAGTGGATACACTACGGAATTTATACGTGGGAGTGATAAAGAATTTGCTGGAGGGGGTAAGTTCTTTTCTCAGCATGGCTGGATTTATCAACATGATAAACAATATTTGCTTAATCATCACGTAGTAAATAAAAATGACATCAGCGGATGGGGTGTTCATGATGATTCGCTCATTGACCATGTATATAATGAATTTGAAAAGTTATCGACCTCAAAAAATAATTTCCTCCTCTCATTATTAACCGTCAATACTCACCCGCCAGCAGGTACCTATTTATCTGCCTGTGATGGACATATTAATGCTGCCATCAGTAACCCAATGTTTAAATCAGCAAGTTGTTCTGATTATCTTATTGGTACATTTATTAAAAAAATCATCAACTCAGACCATTTTGACAATACAATCATTGTTCTTGTTTCAGATCATTTGATGATGGCTAACGCTGCCAGTAAAGAGCTTGACAGCATTCAGGACAAGCGTACGAACAATTTTATTATTATAAAAAAAGGAATTAAACCCACTAAAATCGCCAAACCAGGAACATTACTTGATGTCTGGCCGACTATACTTGACGTCTCTTCGGCTGATAAACCTGATTTTGGATTTGGTCACAGTTTACTTCGGAATGAAAAAAGCCAGATATTACAATTATGGGAAAAATCTAAAAACATTAGTGACTATCTAGGGTTTTCGTCTTCACTATGGAATTACCCTTCCCTAAATGAGAAATTTTCATTTAAAGATGGCAAATTGACAATTGGCCAACAAGAATATAAATGGCCCCTCTTCGGATCCGCTGATAAGAATAAAAACATCAAGAGCATTTATTTTGAAGCCTTTGCCTTAAACGCGCAAAAAATTACTGGGGAAGATAATATTCTTTATTATATAAATGATTGTTCAGTAACATCAAAAAGTAAACAAGGTTTATGTGGTTATGAACTAACACATAATAGTACGACACAGTACCAAATAAATGAAAAAGGTATTTTCAATAGAAGAGAACTTAACGTTGCATCTCCTTTGTTTTCTGAGGAACTTATTGGCATTTCGTCTGGGCCACTTAATGTCCAGACAGGCATTAATGATAATACTCAAGAGCAAACCATGCCATATGGGGTTAATTTTTACAAACTGGAAGGAGAAAATAATGAACTTAAACTCTTGGCCAATTTTAACACATGCAATAACGTTCCAGTTGATGTGAATGCAGTAAAAAACTTGATTGGTAAAGACAGTTCGACTCTCATCATTGCTTCAAATGAGTCTGTTTTTTGTATCCCTTATGAAACCAGACCATCAGTTAATGAATTATTGCGCTCGAATGCGGCTACTGACCTGGCCCCCAGACAGCAAATAATAGGAACTTATACTAAAAGTGATACTAAGTTCATTTTAGGGAGCCCTGATATCCCATTAGATGTGTTTATAAACAAAACAAATTATAAGCTGAATGAATTATGTACCATTTTCAAAGACTGTAGATAATTTTTATAATCTTTTGAAAGGCTCCCTCAGGAGCCTTTTAAAAATTCACAACACAATGAAATAAAAGGATTTATTTCAGGTCACGTCCACATGTTGACCACATCGATACAAGAAGCCCCGCTTTTGCGGGGCTTTCCTCAGAACTGATGTCCGACTTAATTTGGTGTGCCAGCAAACATACAATTTGATGTCTAATAAATTTAATTAGGTTAGTTTTCTTACATCACCGATATAAAGTATACACTATTAGCTTCTGTTTATTTCTTTTTGCAATCGTTCCCACAAAGGCTTCAATTGTTTTCTTATTGAGTTAGACTTCATTATACGTGATGCCCTATAGCCATAAGTTAAGAAGTTTCTTTTTCCTACATGAGCGTAGCGGGCATAAATTTTCTCTTTAAAAAGTTCTTTTTTTGCCAGGCCTTTATGTTTTCTTATATTATTTTTTCTCTTCATGGTAGCTTTTGCAAGCCGTACACCTCGCTTCATTCTATCCGAGTAGCGCGAAAGAGAAGATGACCTCAGGAATATATTTTGCCCGTCAAAAACAAACCCCAGATATTGCAAGGGCTTATCACATTTTATTTTTTTCGAGACAAATGAAAACTCTCTAATCTCTGTTTTCTTGGTATTTAGTGATACCTTAAGTTTATTTAGCCTTTTTTCTGCCTCACCCGCAACATTATTTTTAGCAGACTGAGGAACAATAAACAACATATCGTCACAATATCGGAAGTATTCTCCGCCTAAAGTTGCAACATAATCCTTCATTTCTATATCAAAGTTAAGCATGTAAATATTAGAAAGAAGCGCACTTATTGGCGAGCCTTGAGGTATACCAAAATTCGCTTTGTTAGATATTATTAACGCATTTTTCCTAACTTTATCTCTAAAATCTGCAAACGAACAAATTTGCTTTCTCGTTTTTTTAGTGTATTTAGCATTATTTTTGGGGATACCCATCAAATCATACACTTTTTCTTTGTCGACTTTTGAATATTTAGTTATAGCCTTGAAAACAGCATAATGATCTTCTGGCAATTTATCAGTAGAAAGCAATCGGCACCAAGCATCTTTTAGAAAAGAATGATCAAGGGTATCGAAAAACTTAGATAAGTCTAAAGCAACGGCACTGCATTCACCTCTTTTTTTTATTTCTTGAAAGGCATCATATGCAAACTCAATATTGCTTTTATGGAGAGATCTGAAAGCCAGAACATTTTTGGAAATCCCATGAATTTGCAGTGCGTTCTCATAAAGCTCATTCAGTGTCGCTGCATAGTAAGAATAGATGTGGCTATCTACATGAGAAGAATAAGCTATAGGTCTTTCTTTTAAAGTTTTATTTATTGCATTAGTGCCTTTATCTTTTTGTACTTTGTAGGTAGTGGAAGTAAAGGTAATGAAAGGAAGAAAAGAATGAGCTGCAACAGCTCGAGGGTTTGTTACTATGTCTAAAGCGTGTTCAATGGAAATTGGTTTATCGAAATGAAGATAACCACGCTTCCTGAACCAAGGATGTTCACGGGATTCCATTTTGTGAATTCTCAATATTGTGAAACCGGGGCAATTTCGAACTGCGGTCGTTCAGAAAAACATTGCCCCGGCTTAACAAAGTGGTCTTTATCCAACCTTCTCATACACATAGCACTGCAAGTAGGCTAAGTGCATTTCACCGCAAATGTTAGAAACACTGTATAATGTAATCAGTATCATGGAGACCGTTATGAGCATCGTCCACCTGTTAATCAGCCTCTGGGAGGTATTCAGCGAAGGTCGCTGTCCGAGAGTTGACAAACTGTACATCACCCCTAAGCCTTATGCTTAGGGCGATTAATTTATAGCATTTAGTAATGCTTAGTGACAAGTAGAATTTCAATAACATGGCCAATTTTATATTCATAACTGTCATAATTTAAATGAGATCAATATTACTTCAGATTATCTCCAAGCTTTCGATATAAAAACGATCCCTGCCCAATGAGAAAGCCCCGCATATGCGGGGCTTTCTTTTGGTCACTGCCAGTGCATTTGTTGCTGGCCTGATGATGTCGGATGCGGTGCCGCTGGTACTACTACCCCCGGCGATACGATAAAGCGCTCGACCGTCTCAGTGGTCACAAACGTCGCGCTGCAGTTGATGTTTGTGCACTGGTGATAGCGCTCTTTGGTCGTGTCGGTAAAATAGCGACTTGTGCGGGCGTGAGCGGCGAAATGGCATTTTGGACAGTGAAACATGGCGAGCACCTCATTTAATTTCCGATGCGTTAATTTTACTCATTTAATCCTTAAATAACAAACACTTAAGTACAAATCACTGCGTTAGTTCTTCGCTTTCGTACTCCACATCCGAAACCTTAACCTCAAGCTCTAAGCCCGTCGTGTAGCCGTTCCCGTTAAGGTTATGCACCACCCGGCTGATTATCCAAGACTGCTCGTCTATGACGCGCTTAAAGCCTTTGACCGCTATCGGCGTTTCAGGAAATAAATCTGCCCGGCCAATCGCCAGCGAGATTGAAAACTCCGCAACGCCTCGCTGCAGCTTGTCCCACTTCGCCTGAGCGGCGCGCATGGCCTGCGCCTTTGTCGCGTAGATGGTTGTAAGCTCCAGCACGTTGTCAGCCTCACCGGCCATGTACTCACCCTCACGAGCTTCCTGCTCTTTTTTGGCTTTAGTCTTTGCCGGGGCTTTGGTCGCTTTCGGGTGCTGCAGCGCGCGGAGATGCTTCTCTTTGGGCTTACGTTTGAGCTTCACCTTTTGCTTTTGCGGCTTCGGGTCTTTGGTGTGCAGCCATTTTGCCGACACGCCGGTGTAGGCTTCCCGGTCAGCAATGGCAAACTGATGACGATCGCCGTCCCCGCGCTCAAGCGTCAGCTGCGGAATGGGCTTCCCGCTGGCAGTCTTACCGCTCCCCGCTTTCAGGAATAACAGTTTCCCCGCTTTGACCGAAACCGCCGCCCCGTTCCGGTCAGCCAGGCGGGACAGAAACACCGCGTCGGATTCCTGCGACTGGTCAATGTGAGGCACGGCGACGGCTTTCAGCGTGTCGGCCACGCTGACCGTCAGCTTATTGCGTGCCGCAATCGTCTCCACAATTTGCCCGAGCGTGGTGTCATGCCATGACTGTTCCCGGCGCGAGTTCAGCGTCCCGCGAAAATCGGCGCTTCGCCCCCGGATGGTCAGCGTATCAGGTGCGCCCCTGTGCTCGATTTCGTCGACCGTGAACGTCCCTTTTTTTATCAGCGCGGATCCCTGCCAGCCTAACCACAGCGTCAACGTTGCGCCGCGCGGTGGTAAAGCTATCTGGCCGTCAGTGTCATCGAGCTCGATATCGAGCTGGTCGGCCTCGAATCCGCGATTATCGGTCATGGTCAGGCTGATAAGGCGGTCACTAAAATCCTGGGTGATATCGTCGTTATTGAGCTTGAGCATAAACGCCGGGGCAATCTTCGCCCCGGCCTGAATATCCATTCCTGTAATCATCCTGCCAGCCCTCCCAGCCAGTCACCGGCAGACGTGACCAGATTGTCGGCCTGCGTTTTCAGGTCGCCATAAATGGCCGCCAGCGATTTATCGACCCGCTTAAGGGAAAGGCTAAACTCGATTTTTTTCGCCGCTCCGTCGCTGAATAGCTCGGTGTGCGTGTGCGTCACTTTGTCGATGACATACATGCCGTGGATCATGCCCGTTCCGTCAATCAGCGGCCACGCGCGCCCCTCGTCTGCCATCAACTCGATGGCGGTCAGTGACAGCCGTCCGCCGGTAATTTCGGGATAGAGCACGCCCGACAGCGTGCGCGTGGTTTCCCCTTCCCCGAGATACTGGTAAGCCGGTGGCTTGCCGATACGGTCGTTTGACGCCCAGCGGTAATCCTTCGAATACTGCATAGACTGATAGGGCAGCGTGCGGCGCTCAAACACAAACAAACCTAAAACCATTAACATGCTTTATCCCCCTCAGTCATGACGCATACTTGAGCGCTGACGCGCACGGTTTTCACGGTCGAGTTTATCGACAGCCTCACGCAGCCGACGGTCGAGGTCGCTGCCCGGCGCGATGCCACCATTCAGGTTGATGTTATATTCTGGCTTGCTCTGGTCGACGTAAGTCTTACCATTGGGCGCGGTAACTGGCTGATATGCCTGATAACCGCCATATGTTGAGGTTGTCGGAATATAAGATTTATTTTGCGAGCCGGTGGCGGCATTGGCTTTTGCGGCCTTCTGGTCAAGGTCGCTCGATTCTTTATTGATAACCCCGAGCTTTTCCAGTAACCAGTTAACGCCGGTACGCAATGTATTAAAGCTTTTGAGCGGTAACATCAGCGCTTCGGCCAGCATCTTACCGAACATCACACCCGCATTTTTGCAGCTGTTGAGCGTCTCCTGCGTCGACTTAACCGGTGCGATCAGGTCTTTAAACCACTGCCACGCCGCTTTAAGTTTGTCACCCAGCCAGTCAAAAACCGGCTTTAACGGTTCGAATAAATCCACTACAGGGGCAAAAGCCTGCTTTATCCCCTCCATTACGCCTGAGAAAAATGCGCTTATTGGCTCCCAGTATTTGCGGATGAGCAGCGCACCGGCGATGATGGCAACGCCAATAGCCACAATCGGCCAGGTAAGCGCCCCGAGCACAGAGACAATGGCCGCCCCCATTGCGGCCAGATTTGCACCGAGAACACCGGCAGCGGCCATAATCACATTGAAGCCCGTTACCACCGGCCACGCTATCAGGCCAATCCCGCCCAGCACGCCAATCAGCGCCAGCCCACCACCTGCAATTAACCCGATGGTTGACGCAAGTTCCTTATTGTTTTTGATCCAGTCATCAAGTTGTAAAACGTACCGTGTGGCTGTTTGGGTTAATTTTCGTAGAGAGCTATCTTGCTGGTCGTATAGGTCTGTGCCGACGGCCTCATAAGCTGACTGGAATTCTTTGAAGTCGCCGCCGAGGTTGTCCTGCATGATTTTGACCAGCTCAGCGGTTTTCCCGTCCGAGGCTTTAAACGCCGCCGTGAGCTGGTCGAGCTTGCCGCTTGAGGCAGCGGTCATCAGTACCGCCGCCGCCGAGCTGGCTTCCTCACCGAAAATGGTTTTCATGTATTCGCCTTTCTGGCTTGTTCCGAGATTGTTTTCCTCAAAACTGCGCTGCATTTCTTTCAGAATGGCGAATATCGGGCGCGTGTTGCCCTTGCTGTCAGACGTATTAACGCCGAGCTCTTTGATAGCCTCGTATGCCTTACCGGTCGGAGCCTGCAGGCGACTCAGGACGGCACGGCTGCCGGTCCCCGCCATCGAGCCGGTGATTTTGGCGTCATGGAGTGCGCCGACCATTGCGGCGGTCTGCTCGATACTGACCCCGGCATTTTTTGCCACCGGCGCAGCATACGTCAGCGCGTCGCTCAGTCCGTCAAAGTCAGCGGCCGTTTTGTTCATAGTCATCGACAGCACGTCGCCGATGTGTGCGATCTGGTCGTTAGACATCTGAAACGCGGATTTCATCCCCGTCAGCAGCGCGGCGTTTTCTTCCATCGAGCGCCGGTTAGACAGCGCCATATTCAGCGTGACCGGCGTCGCCGCCTGAATCGCTGCGGCATCCCCGCCGCTTTTCGCAATGATAATCTGCGCGCTCGCCGCATCATCTGCAGACGCTGCAGTATTGTCCCCGAGCTGTCGCGCCTGTTTGCGCAGCGCCTCCATTTCGGGTGACTGTTTATCGACCCCGAGCACGGCCTGCAGCTCAGAGTTTTTCTGTGCAAACGAATAGCCAGGCATCAGCAGTTTCACTCCGGCCATCGTTCCCGCAGTGGCAATACCGACGCCCGCCGCGCCTGCCGCTGCAGCGCCTCCGGCAAGGGATTTACCGGCCTGATAACGTTCTTTAACGCGACTCAGTCGCGCCTGCTGTTGACTGACCCGCGCCAGCGCCTCGCGCTGCCGGTTAAGCTGCACGGTCGTTTCACTGATGCTGGTTTTCAGTCGGCGCTCATCCGCTGACAGGGTGCGGGTATTTATCCCGGCCTGCGCGAGCTCGGTGCGCTGGCGCTGTACCGACTGCCTGAGGCTGTTGTATTTGAGCTGCAGGTCAGCTGCGGATTTCTTTGCCCCCTCCATCGCGCGCGCCTGCGCGGTTGTGGGGTTCTGCGTGTTTTTAAACTGGACGGCCAGCGCGGCGGCTTCCTGTTTCGCCTTGTTAAGCGACTGGCCTGTCACAGCAAGCTGTGCGCTCGCTTTCCTGAATCCGTCAATTCGGCCAGCCTGCGCATTCAGATCGCGCAGGCTGTTTTGAGAAGTGCGGATATCGCCAGCAAGGGTTTTGCTGGCATTCTGGATAGCTTTAAGCGGTCGGCTTGCCCGGTCTACTGCGTTCAGCAGTACCTCAATCCTGACGTTATTGCTCATGGTGGTGTCCGCTTCGCTGCAGCGCCTTTTCGCGCCATTTGATGAGCTCAGTCACGCTCAGGGAATTCAGCTCTGATGGCGGCCAGTGAAATATCACCGCGATATCCGCCATCAGGTCATCGACCGAAAGATTATCGGGGAAGGTCAGCGAGCCGAAGATGGCGACAAAAAACCGACCACCTTGCCGGCGAACAAAATCAGGTCTGATGCTTCCAGACGCATGACCTCGGGCTCGGTCAGCGCCGGGTACGTCATGCGCGGCAGCACCTTAATCAGCGCATCGACGTCAGAGTTAGCCAGCGAGGCCAGACTCACGCCGCGCAGGGTTCCGGCGTTGGGTTTGGAGACGGTCACCTGTTCGATTTTTTGCTCACCGCGCATGATGGGATTATCGAGGATCACAATGTTCGGGTTTTCGGTTTCGGTGGTGACGGTTTCGTTGATGTTTTCCATGATGTTGCTCTCTTTGAATGTGAGTAAGTGACCGGCCAGCCTGGCTGACCGGTTAACGGGTTACAGGCCAATCGCCCGGCGGTGCTCAGCGAGACGGTCGACGCCGTCGACTTTCATCACCATGTTGACGACGTCAATCTCGATGACCTCTTTGCCGTCGATCGTGAGCTGGTAGTACGAGCATTCGGTCGCGATTTTGGTCGTGCCGCTTTCGCCCTGCTTGTTCTCGCCGCCGTCGTACTCCTTGTGACGGCCACGCATGACCACCTCAACGGCGGAAATTGCGCCGGTGTCATCGCGCTGGAATGAGCCGGTGAAGCGCAGCGGCACGCTGTCGGCACCCGGTGACGCGTACTGCGCCCACAGCTCAACGTCAGGCAGGCCGCCCAGCGTCCACTCAAGGGACAGCGCGTCGTCGTCGAGGCCGAGGTCAATCGACACCGAGCCCGGCATCCCGCCGCCGCGATATTTCTCAAGCTTTCGGGTCAGCTTTGGCAGGGTGACGGATTCAACGACTCCCATGTAGCTGAGACCGTCGTTAAACATGTTCAGGTATTTCAGTTTGCGTGGTAACGCCATGCTCTGAGCTCCTTAGCTGTTGACCGAGTCTGACAGGTCTGCCAGATAGGTATCGGTGATGCGCTGGCGCAGGGTCAGGTTTTCCAGCGGCGGGACGGGGGTGTAGTCGTAATCGATATACAGCTTCCCGGCTTTCAGGGTTTCCACGGTGTTTGACTCCGGGTCGTACCAGCATGAGCCGTCAACGATATAGCCGTTGTTTTTCAGCTCGCGGAATTTGGCATTGATACCGGCGACGATGTCGCGGATGAGCGTTGCGGAAACGGGCTTATCCATCGCCCACGCGTGCGCCTCCGCCATCGTGTCGGCCAGCACCTGCGCCGTGCGGGTGTAGTTTTCAAACACGAATAACGGATCGTCAGAGCAGGTGCGGTTGCCCCAAAATTTAAAGCCGTCGTTTCGAATCAGTGTGGTGACACCTGCCTGATTCAGCAGGTTTGCGTCGGTGGCCTGCTCCTGCAAATCCCATGACACCGAGGCACTGACGCCGGTGACGCCATTCACGCCGACGTTAGACAGCGTTTTGTGCCAGCCGGTCTCCTGGTCGATTTTGGCGCGCAGGCCGAGCGCGCGGGCGGTCGCCCATGCAATATCGGTATCGTTTGCCGTGGTGTCCCATGCCAGAAAATCAGGGTGAATGACCATCAGCTCGCGCTGGCTGAAATTCTCACGGTAGGCAATGGCTTCAGAAATGGTCTTGCAGCCCCACGAGCTCACGTAGCCGAATGCGCGCAGGCTCTGGCAGGTCGACGCAAGCGCGGTCGCCACTTCCTGCGTATCCAGCCCCGGCACGCCGAGAATGCGCGGCTTAACGCCGGTGACGGTATTCGCCGTTAACAGCGCTTTCAGCCCGGTGTATTTGCCGTTTTCGTCGGTGGTGCCGATGATGTTGGAAATGGTTTCTTTCTGCGCCGCTTCCGGGTCTTCCGGGTCGTCGATACCTTCGGGAACGCGCACCACCACAATGACCGGCTTGCACTGGTCAGCGATGGCCTGCAGGGATTTTGACAGCGTGCCTTTTTTACCGGCTTTACCGATCGCCGTTTGCACACTGGTAATCAGCACCGGCTCATTAAGGGGAAACGTCTTGTCGTCAGCATCGCTGGCCGTGCAGACCATGCCGATGATGGCCGTCGAGACGGTGGAAATGGTGCGCGTGCCATCGTTAATCTCGATGACCTCGACGCCGTGATGATAGTCGCCCATCTGTTTAACTCCGTGGTTAGGGGGTGCGACTATTTTCTGTTGTGTGTGAGAAGCGAGAAACGTAACGCCGTTGGAATGGGGACTGCACAACGGGTAGTAAGTGGTTGAGGTGGGCGGGAAAGGTGATTGATCGTTTTGAGCGATCAATCATGGTTAATTGATCGCTGATAACCATTATCAATGAGTGGGTATTGTCGCTATCGTTGCGCCATTAGCGAGGTGACAACGATGACGATATTACTCTGGATCACAGGCGGTCTGACAGCATGGTGGATTTTTGGTTTTTGCTGGCTCAAATTTTTTGTTGGCGATGAGACCGAAAAAGACTATGAAGAATGCCCCTACGATTAAACCCGCTTAACGCGGGTTTTTTATTATCGGGTTGCCGGTGGCTCAGGCCAGACAATTTTAGTGGCATCACTGACAGTAATCCGGTTCAGGCTGACCCTGTATTTTTTCCACTCGTTTAACAGCGCCCTCTCCTCGTCAGTTTCAATCCCTAAATCTGACGCATCCTGTAGGGGTGCCATCGCAATTTTTGCCTCGTCGAGAAGCTCTTTCCTTTTTTGCTCAGCAAGCTCGATCGCATCAGGACGAATATCGGTAAAACCCCCATCCTGAAATGTATAGTTTCCTATGACATTGTCCGGGATGTTCTCGGGGTCAACCTCATAAACGCTTCGCCCCTCCATCATTCCCATAAGAGTGACATCGGTCTCGCAGGCAATCACAATCCCTGCGGCATCGGTGGCAATTGCGCCTTTCCAGTCGCGGAGGGTTTCGTACCAGTCGCGCCCGTGGATATCCTGAAAATAAAGCCCCGTGCGCATGACGCCGTTAATTTCGACATGTTCATATTTATAAATTACAGGATTGATGAAAGTATCCATGATTAATCCCCGACGTTAATCCAGCTATTAGTTTGTTTATTGAAATATTGCATCTGGCGGTAATAAACGCCCAGCTTTCGCCCGTCGCTTCGGCCTTCCATCGTAATACCTGTAACAACGCACCCGGCTGGTGATTCCCAGTTGCCGAAAAATGCGTCTGTAGGGTTCTGAAGCTGCTGCCCGCCGCGCCTGAATCCGTTAACCATCCCAAAATAAGAGTTAACCCAGTCTCTCGTCGCCAGATAGATAATCGCTCCGGATGATTCCTGTCGCAAATAAGGGTCTGAGGGATTGTTACTTACAAGCCCTACGGAAGTAATCCAGTCTCTAACTGCATATTGTGTCGGAGGGTTGTTTGAAGAATAAACCCTTACCGCACCGCCCGACTCATAAAGCCCCTGACCGGCAACAATATTTCCGCCACTGCTAACCTGACCCGCTGCAATAATGTTTCCGGCGCTATAAATCTGGCGGGGAGCATTGAAAGCGCCGGTTGCATCAAATGAATACATGGCGCTAGTGCCGTTATCCCCGATGATATGGATAACGGCAGAACCAAAATCATTACTTCCTGAGCGAAGAACGCCAAAGCTTACAGCAGCCCCAAAACCATGCCCTTCTGTAGCCGTAATGGCTTTGATCATGGGTAAATACTGAGAGCTACCCTTCGGAGTAAAACGCCCATATGGAATGGAAAATGGCGCTATATTGCCGTATTGCCCCGCAAAAGTGCCAGCACCCGGCCATGCCGCTGGGTTTGTCTTGTAGTAGCTCGCGTTACTGAGGTAGTCAACATCACCTCCGTAGTTTGTCAGAACGTTTGTCCAGCTTCCCCAATACCCGGTATCACCATTTAAAGTGCGGAATTTAAGCCGCTTCCCGCCGTCCGCATATGACGCTGCATATTGCACCCTGTAATTCTGCGATAAGCCTCCCACATCAAGAATGGTGGCCTCATAGCCGGGTGAAAACGCCGCATCGGCATAGCAGAAACTCACAGAGTTTGCAGGGAGGGCGCTTGCATCCGCGAGGTCTGTTCCAGCTTTTGCACGTACTGACCGTATCGCAATTGCGCCACCATTAACCAGCACGCGCCCCGGCGTAATATCGTCGCGGCTTTCCTGGACATTTTTACCTGCGGCGGTACCAAGGCTGTTTTTGAGCTTTGTCACGTCATCATTGACCGTCTTCACGGCCTTTGGCGTGGCCGCACGCGTCTCAGACGTGCTGTCGGTGACGCTACTGAGCTGAACGATACCCTTTTGCGCCGTGGTCGCGTCCTGAGCCGTATATTTACCGTTAGCAAGGTCATACGCCGTCTTAACCGCTTTCGGCGTCGCAGCGAGCGTCTCAGACGCGCTGTCGGTTGCGCTACTGAGCTGGACGATACCCTTTTGCGCCGTGGTCGCGTCCTGCGCCGTGTATTTACCGTTAGCAAGGTCATACGCCGTCTTAACCGCTTTCGGCGTCGCGGCGAGCGTCTCAGACGTGCTGTCGGTCGCACTGCTTAGCTGCGTGAAACCCTTTTCGGTGAGCGTGGCGTCAGGATGACGGCGGGATTTCTCATGCTCTGCGAGCTTATCGTCGACATAGTCCTGCGTTGCCATCACCGTTGAGGTGTCAATCGTCAGCTCGACTGATTCGATGTCACTTACCATGATGACCATACGCACGGTCTGCGCGCGGCCTGACCCCTCGGCCAGCTCCGGCTTGTAGCTTTCCGCCATGTTGCCGACAGCAATCAGCGTGCCGGTGTCGTCATAGAGACCCATTTCGCGCATCCAGAAACCGCCGGTTTCTGGCGGGATGAGCAGCTCGGCGATCACATAATTTTTATTCTTGTTGTCCTGGCTGATTTTGTTCAGCGTATGGCGCCAGACTTCATTGACGAGCTTTGTCTGGCTCGCATCTGGCACCGGCAAAGTGCCGCCGCCGTCGCCGATGGCCATCGCCGTAAAATTCACTTTTTTCCCGTTCGGGACGGTCGCTGCGGCAAGCTTAATCGCACCGGCTTTGGTGATGACCGTTTTATATTTTACTGTCATGGTGTTCTCACTTATCCGGGTAAACCGTGATGATGTCGCCGTCATACGTCAGCGCGCCGGTGTAGAGATAGCCCGGCACATCCTGAATAATGTTGAGGCCGATAAGATGGCGGCTGGCTGGCTTTGCATCCGCAATGAGCCGCTCCATCTCGTAATACATTTCCTCGGTGATGCCGGTCTCTAACACACCGATATCGAGGCGAAACGTGCCGGGCGGGTCGTTCGTTTCCCACCACTCGGACACGTTAATCAGGTAGCCGAGCGGCTCCACCACGCGACGCACCGCCCCAATCGTTCCTTTGTGCGCATGGATAAACCACGCCGCGCGGATCACATCCCGCTTTGTGGCCTCCGGCCAGCTCTCATCCCAGCGGTCAACGGAAAACGCCCACGCCAGCCACGGCAGCAGATTTGCCGGGCAGTCGTCAGGACTCCAGAGGCGACGCAGCGGAACGGGGGTATTTTCAATCTCAGCGCAGGCGCGCGCCGCCGCCACCTCAAGCGGTGACGAGCCCACCGGCAGCAGGCGGGTATCATTCATCGTTGCCCCCGATCGTCACGCTGTACTCGCTGCACCATGACGCCTGCGTATCATCAAGCACGATGTCGGCCACCGGTTCGGCCAGCTCGACACGCTGCACGCCCTCGACGTGGAGCGCGGCATAAATCGCCGATTTGCGGATGTCTCGCCCGAGCCGGTGCTGCGCGGTGATGTACGCCTGCAGCTTTGTTTTTGCCGCACCCAGCACCGGCTCGCTTTCGGGACCGGGGTAAAGGTAAAGCGACGCGGTGATTTTATAGTCGACAATGTTTGCCGACTGCACGGTCACACGGTCTGCGACCGGCCTGACGTCCTCATCGTTCAGCGCGGTGCGCACGATGGCGAGCAGCTCGTCAGACACCACGCCGTTATTTTCGCGTGACAGCACCGTGACCGTGACACACGCAGGCGCGGGACTGATGACCGAAATATCAGCGACCCGGCCGTCAGCGCTGCGGCCGTGAAACTGATATGCACCGGTTGAGCCTGCGGTACTCAGCCCCTCGAATGCCTGCTGAATGCGCAGACGGTAGTCGGTGTCTGACTCCATCACGGCAGGCGTCGGCGGTAACGTCGTGTCGTCTGCAGGGGTGATGACAAGGCGCTGGACGTTGTAATTTCCGCCTATCTGGTCGAGGTCTGCGCCGGTGGCGTAGGCCAGCATGACCGCACGCGCGGCCTCGTTGACGCGCTGTCGCCAGATAACTTCCCGGTAGGCGTTTTCCTGCAGCAGCTTGACCAGCGGCTCAGACTCAAGCGACAGCGTGCGCGCGATGGCGTCCTGCTGGTCTTCCGGGTACAGCGAGACGAGCGTCGCCTTTCGCTCGCTCAGGATGGTTTCGTAGTCCAGTTCTTCCACGACGTCAGGCGCGGCGAGCTGGTTAAGGTCAACAATTGCCATAGCGTTTAACTCAGGGGAATGGTGAGTGAAAAAGGCTGGCCGCCGGTGGAGCGGGTGCCGGTGATGTCGACATACAGCCCGCCGTCGGTTTCCGACCGTTCAAAGGTGATGGTCGCGAGGCTGACGCGCGGCTCCCACTTCTGGATCGCGGAATAGCACGCGGCCATAATCTGCAGGCGCAGCGCCGGGGTCTGCGGCTGGTCAATCATCTGCGACAGGAGTGAGCCGTATTCACGGCGCATGACGCGCGACCCAACCGGCGTGACCAGAATGTCGCGCACGCTTTGCCGGATATGCTCAACCTCAGAGATACTGAAGCCGGTCTTGCTGTTCATTCCCAGATAACGCACCGTCATTGCGTCCCCTTAGTCCAGCTTCCGCCGCTCTGTACGTTGCCGTGCGCGTGGTTATCCACCTGCACGCCGTTTGATTTCAGTGTCCCGCCGGTGTGCTCGATGTTCCCGCTCATCTTCCCACCGTTCTTCACTTCGAGCGTGCCGGTTGTCAGCTTGTTGGTGCACACCACCTCCGGCGTATCGAGCGTGATGCGGCTCGACGCTTTCACCAGCACCACCGGCACGGTGGCCGTAATGGACTCAGACGCGGTGACGTCTGCGGTTTTAATGCCTGACACAGTGAGCGCGCCGTTTTCGGGCTCATACTCGATAACCGCCCCGTCAGGAAAGGAAACATGAAGTGCATCAGGGGAGGCAGACGGCGCGGGATGGTCATCCGAGAAAATGCCGGGCAGCACAAATGCCGTATCGAGCTCGCCGCCGATCGCCAGCAAAAGCACCTGCTCGCCAACGGATGGAGCCCACCATACGCGTGAGCGACCGGCGCGGCAGGTTAGCCAGTTCAGCCATGTGGTTTGCATGCCGCCGGTCTGGACACGACACAACCCCTCGTTGAGGTCGATGTCGGTCACAATACCAGTGCGAATAATGTTGCGTAATAATCTTGAAATCTCAGATAATGTTTTCATAGAACGATTATCTTTAGAATTTCAAAATTAGCCCAACTGCATTAGCAGTGTAGTTATTTGCACAACAAAGGAATAATATGACAAACAGTACAACAATCGGTGGACTGCTTGAGAGCACGTTGAAAATCGATGTATCTTTTTATGACAAAAAACATAAAAAACTATTGACTGAAGGTGAGTACCCCAAGGCAGCAGTTGATAGAATGAACCATATTGTAAACCATGGGCTAACGATATCCGGCGCAGAGTTTCTTCTATATTATTTTTTCCATTACAGGAAAATCTCGCCAGATGATTATAAATCACGATCAGACATTATTGAACTATCCAAAGAATTGTCTGGCGTCTTGCGTAATGTTCTAAGCACGACTAACGGAAGCATTCATACTAAAAACATCAATACAAACCTCTCGACAGAAATGGCAGAACATATTGGTGAATCAATCGGGATGCTTGTGACAGCTAGCATTTACAATCTTATCGAGGTCGACTGGGAAATAATTCCTGTTAAAAAAACAAAAGATTTCGATTTCAAATATGCATATACCGATCACGCAAGCATCTTACTCGAAACTAAAGGAAGTCAAACTCAGGACAACTTAAAAAAGTCCTCATCAATTTCACAACTTAAAAAAGATATCATTGAAAAAAAAGATGTTATCAGACAACCTAATGCAGCCGATCATTTCCATGGCACGATTACAGCTATAGACTGTAACCCTCAACACAATATAAAATGCTGGCTACTTGATCCACCCTCAAAAAAAAGCGATAAAAATATATTCAAGGCAAAACTTCTTACACGCTTTTCCAATATCACATCATTCCTATCAATCATATCTCCAAAGTCGAGACTCATCGAAGCATTATCCCTAAGAGAATCCATAATCAAAACATCCGAAAACATACAAAAAATAAATCGACGCGACCTCACGGACAAAAATGGAAATAGTTACAACCACAATACAGCTAAATCACCTTTTTTTCATCACAAGACATACATCACCGACAAAGAACTCGATGGTGGAGGTATATTCTTAGAGGAAAGCAGAGGTCATTTTATATTCCTTGGGGCGAAAAAATCCTTAATACGCTTAGTTGAAGATCAAGACTTTGAAGAAATAAATAATTATAAATTCGATCAATTCAAAAAAAACATTGAAATAACATGGCATATAGATCAATCAATTAAAAGAGAAAGAAATATAGCTAAAGATTATCGTAGTGACAAAATAAAACTCATTGGGCAAATTTATTCTTCTGCAAGTGGATTTATGGTTGGATACTTCAGAGCTGATTAAAGATTAAAGGTAAAAGTGCGAAGTATATCTTACTTCCATACAAAGCATGGCGCGTAATGGTGATGCCATGCTTCTATCACCATGTATAAAAATTTATCACTGGTGTTGGCTTCGCTGATCCCTCCTTAATATTTCTTCTAAATGCTTCCTTAATTTGATTTTAATTTGTGAATGACCAGCAATGCTATCTTTATAAAAAACAGTTCTATAATCGGCCAAATCAAATGGTAAGTTTGTTCTTGCATCATTACAAAGCAAAACAACCTCTTTTTTAAGAGCGTGCGCATAACCAACTTCATAGTATACGTTAGGGTTATCCGGCGTTATATCTGCGATTATTAATGTTGACTCAGCCAATTCAGTTAAAATCTCGCGAATGATCGAGCCATTTCTATATGAATCATCTGATCTTGTGACCTCTAATCCATACTCATAACATATAGGTTTAATAACCTCCTCATAAATTTCATTATATGAATCTTTAAATTGCATCACCACAAAAACTTTAGGCTTTTTATCAACAACAGCAATATTTAGTAATTTTAGCGGTGAAGGACCATAAACGTTAAAACCAATTCCAACGCCAGTATTTAAAAAATACTGAGTAAGCACAATGATCTCATTAATCAAAACTGTAATGAATGAAGAATTAATTTTTATCATTAGCGCAGATTTTTCATTCTTCGTCACCGCAGATGATGTCCCAACATAATTCACAAGCTCATAAGTATTATTTTGATATCTCTTAACGGAACAAAAATAGGGAAACTCATTTATTCTAATTAATAAATGATCGCTAGCCCCCCAAAGATTAACAGAAAAAAACGAGCTATCACCTTCCAAAATAAATTCAAACTCCAACTCCCCCTCTATAATATGCGCATTCGTTCTAATATCAACTGGAGGCGGGGGGACAAATGGCACTGATTGTGGTAAAAGTGTGGTTGTTGACTGGACTGGGGGAGTCAAATATCCTTTGTAAAAAACATCCCTTTCATTAATTTCAGCATTACCAGCCATTAGTATTAAATTGATGTTATTTTTTTTCATAAATCACCTCCTTGCAAACTCGTTAAAAACTATTTATATGCAAAATCAACATGTTTTCAATGTTTTTTTTCTGATTACTGTTAAATCCTAAAAGAGGTCTTGAAGGATACTGTACTTCCTGCGCATGTGAGTTTGATCGTTCTTTAAGCCCATACTGGTGAATCTGCGCAATACGTTGCACTTTTCCGACAAACTCCACCACAGCAGTATCACTGCGTCCAGTGGCTTTCATGTACCGGCTCGTGCGGAGCTTCTGGAACATCGCCCGTTTAATTCGCCCGGTCTTAGCCCTGAGAGGCTGACGCTTTCGCGCCTGATACGGTGAACCGTCCGGTGCTTTTTGCTGTTTAATCCGTTGCTGTTGCGACTTGCGCAGCTCCTTTGCAATCTCACCGGCAAGCTTGCGACGCCCTGCGGGTGACAGGGCAGCAAGCAGCCCGGCGAGCTGGTTGTCAAAAGGCTTAAATTCACTCATCCCATTTGCTCACCAGTTCGCCGTTGATGTAGAGCTCTTTTGGTCGTGTCACGGGCTCCGGCAGCGGCGGCTCAGGGGCATAGCTTACGTGCAGCGCGCCGTTTTCCTCTTTGATAAGGGTTCGCTCGGTGAGCTGCAGGCTGATACTGATATCGACGCTGTCTCCGTCGTTCAAATCCATCTGGAAACGGTAGCCCTTTTTGCGGCCGTCATCGAGCGTACAGATATCCGGCTGGTTTTCCCTGAGCCATGCGGCCACCGGCACGAAAATCAGGTCAGGGTCGCCCACAAAGTCACACACGATCACATTCAGGGTATAAATTTTCTCGTGCGACAGCGAGGCCGCGAGCCGCGCATCGATATTCCCCTCATCGGCAAAGATGCGCATCATTTCGGGGTTTGTTTCAAGCTGCGGAACGGCTTTAATCAGCGCTTCGCGCAGGCTGCGTGCTTTCTTCATCGAGTTTATCCTGACAGTCTTTGACGGTTTCAACCTGCAGCGCGCAGGCGGCGAGCGCGTTCTCAAGCCTGCGAATATCGGCGCTCAGATCGCCATTAGTGGCCGGGTCGCTTCCCGGCATCGGGCAATAGCTCACCTTCGGGCAGGCGCTGTAAACAATGACCGGCGGAGGCGCAGGCGGCGCGGGTGTGCAGCCGACGCACAACATCAGGCAGCTCAGCGCTGTACCAGCGGCGTAAGGTTTCATTCTCATTTATCAGCCTCGTGATGGTTTCTTCACGCCGCACGGCCATCGCACTGGCGGCCAGGAGTTCGTCGCGTAAACTGACCTGCGCGGTTTCGTTTTTCCTGGCAATTCCCTGCGAAACGGAAAGCTGATTTTTCAGCATGCCGATCACGTTTTTCTGTTCACCTGCGACCTTGTTTGCCCGTTCAAAGGAGCGGATCAGGTTGCCGTTTTCATGACGCTGCCAGAGCACAATCGCCATCAGCGCGGCCAGTAAAAACAACATCACTTTCATTGAATCCCCCTGAGGCAGTAGGCACGCTCACGCGCGCGGCGATTTTCCAGCCCTTTGTTTACTTCTCCATTCACGTAAACCCAGCGGATGAGCTGGTCGCACGCCTGCGGCCATCGCTGGCGTTTGATAAACGAGACCAGCGTCGACCGGCAGGCCGCGCCGGTTCCCACGTTGAATGAGAAACTGACCAGCGCGTCGTAAACCTGCTGCGGCATTTTCACCGGCGCGCACACGGCCAGACGTTTCTCGACGTTCAGCACATCCGCGACGAGATTCGCCGCCGCCTGCCGCTCGGTGATTTCCCCCTTTGGCACGACGCCTGCAGTGTGGCCGATGCCCGACGTCCACACTCCCGCGCTGCACTGGTAAGGCGTCAGGCGACAACCTTCGAGGTCGGCAATCAGCGCCAGCCCCCCGGGCGAGGTGTTAAGCAGACGAAAGTCAGGCATCAGTGCTGCCAGCGCCAGCACGGCGGCCACACTGCATTTTTTAACGATTGATTTCACGAATAGCCCCTTTATCGAGTCCGAGCGATGTCAGATAGAGGTACGTCTTGCGCTTAAACCAGTAGTTCGTCAGCGCGGTAAAAATGGCGCATCCGCCGCCCACGTAAAGCGCCATCTTTTCGGGGGACATTGCCCCGACATACGCCAGCCCCACGGCCAGCCAGTAGGCGATAAACGTGGTGATTTTTTCCATACTCAGTCCCATAGATTCACCGTTTCGGTTCTGGCCGCACTCTCGGTCTCGGGCAGCTCAATTGCCGTGCCGTGCGGCAGGATCACGCCGAGCTCGGACAGGCCGGGATTAGCCTCTAACACGGTTTCGACCACGCCCTCAGTGCGCCCGTAGTACCGGGCGCAAATCGCGTCGAGGGTGTCGCCCTGCAGCGCATACGCTTTCATCAGATTTGCCCCACGATGCAGCGCGCTTTGTCCTGGATGCGCGCCACAGACCAGCGCATATCCCGCCACATTTCATCGATAGTGCTGTCGATGCTGTCCGCCTTTTTGTCGCCTTTGGCGGTCGCATCCACGCCGCGAAAACGCTCATAGAGCGTGGCCGTCGTCATCGAACACACGGCGTTGAAGTAGTGAAAAACGCGCACGCTCTCGCCGTCGAGTTCGTCCGTCGGGACATCCGCCAGCGTGGCGTAACCGGCATCGAGCTGACTTTCGCGCCAGTCGCTCAGCTCCGCGTTTGTCTCCGCGATCGCGGTCTTAATCGCCCGGCGCAGGCGCACGGGGGAAACGGTCTGCTCCAGTCGCATTTCTTCCCGCACGCGCTTCGGATCAACGTCAGGAAAAAACGGGGTATTTTTGATTACCGGCTCGCTCACGCCCGGTGGCGGTATCACCACGCCCGGCACATCCTGCGGCTCTTTTTTTGGCTCAATAATCAGCGTCGTCATGACAACCTCGGGTAATGGGTGGGCGGTGGACGCCGGTCGCAGTCAGGGCAATTGATACCCGCATTGACCGGCGTGCCGCCCGGCTCGGGGAGCGCTCGGTTAACCAGCGGCTTTTGCCGCCTTTGGTGGACGCCCGCGCCGTGCCGCCGGTTTAGCGGCAGGTTTGCGCGTGCGCGGTTGAGTCTTTTGGGTTTTCGGTGCCGGTTCGGGTTTTGGCCTGAGCTGACGCTCTAACTGCTCAATGTCTTTTCGTACGCCGATAGTGCTTTCTAACTGGATCGCACGCTGCAGGTGCGCCAGCGCTTCGGGCAGTTGCTTTGCATCACGCAGCACGTAGCCGGTGATTTTGTGCAGCTTCGCGCGCACGATGTCGGGCATATCCGCGCGCTCGGTCAGCGCGAGGGTGTCGAGCAGGTTCGACAGTTCGACCGGCTGTTTAGCAGCAAGCAGGCGTTGCGCGGCCAGTGCCACCTCTTCGGCCAGAAGGTAAGGCGTCGGACGTCGACCGGTCGGCATGGTCAGGCCATAGGTCATGGCATAACGGGCAATTTCCAGCGCCCCGGCGATATCGTCAGCATCGAGACGCCAGAGCATCACCGTCATGACGATGTCATCCTGCGCGCCTTTGCCGTTTTCGAGGACGCCAGCGACCCACGGCAGATAGAACGGCAGCAGCTCGCGCTTTTTGTCTGCCTTGCGCTCATTGGATCGGATTTGTTTCAGAGTGCGGTTGTCTGCGGCCAGCTTAACGAGCATCTGCTCATAGGCAGTTGCTTTGCGCAGCGGGACGGCAGCCCGCTGCGCTGTTTCAGAGGCCGAGACCCGCATCATGTGACGCGCTGCGGGACTCGTCATGGCTTACTCTCCGCTTTCCGGTGCTGCAGGCGCGGAAGCGCTTTCCGGCGCTGCCGGTGGGGTAAAGTCACCGAGCTTGATGTTTTCAATCAGGCAACCGGCGGCGTAAGCCTCGACCACATAGTCAATATTCATTGACTCGTAGTTTTCTACGCGGTCTTTTTTCGGTTCTTCAATGATGGCGCGACGGTGCGCGTCATCCATGAAGTAAATCGACAGGTTGTCGAGACGCGTCACCATCAGCCCATCAGCCGGGAAGTAAGGCACGCGCACGGCTGGCAGGTTGCCGATTCGCTTCTGGCTGATGATGATGTCAGCGGCCAGCGATTCGGTGTTAGCCTGCTCCTGATTGACGATCGGGAAATATTTATCCGCCATCAGCTTACGCCCGGTGATGACGACGAGCTCCGGGTCATCCTGATAAATCTCGTCAATCAGGTTACTGGTGGCATCCATGACCAGCGCGTCGAGGTTCGCATAGTCGCCGTTTTTACCCACGCGGATCACGTCGGAAATGACTGTGCCGTCCTCGTCGGTGACTTTCGACATCACGCGCGCGGGCGCTTCATTGCGGTACTTCTGCAGCCAGCCGACGGCCACATCCTGTAGCATCGGATTGTTTTTGCGGTTCGAGGTTTCCGCTCGGGTAGTACCGTTGAAACCGGCCATGATGAAATCGAGGGACTGACGTTTGATGATGGCGTCACGGATACGGGTCTGGAAGTCCTGGAATCGCGCCCACAGGTCGAGCTGTTTGTAGCGGATATGGAAGTCGAAGTTAATCTGGGCGCACTCGTATTTATTGGACTCCAGCGCGGTAAAGTCAGCGGTCTTACGCTCATCATCACCGGTGGTGTCGGTAGTGCTCGCAATTGTGCCGTTAACACCGACCCCGACCTTTTCGCCTTTCAGCTCATCGACCGGCACGATGTTGATTTTGGTCAGAAACGCGGATGACATCTGCAGGGTGGTCATCAGAGTTTGCGTGACCGACGGCTCGACGGTGAATTTCTTCGCCACGTCATCGGTGGAAACGCCGTTCAGCTCCGCGACGCGGGACAGGTAGGCATTAAATTTTAAGCGGGTATCTTTACGCATGGTTTTTCCTGTTCGGGTAAAAGGGGTCAGGCCGGGCAGCACGCCCGGCGTTTTATCAGCAGTTGGTCAGCAGCTCGTCGCCCGTACCGCCTTTTGAAAGCTCGCGGCGCGGCTGGCGCTGGCTTTCGGTGTTATCGAGGGAGCTTTTGAGATCGTTAAACGCCTGCGCGCTTTCTTCGGCCTTGCTGGTCACGTCCTGCTTAAGCTGCGCCAGTTCGGTCTCCAGCTCGGTGACGCGCTGGTCGGTGGCGGTGAGGTTGGTTTGCACCAGCTCGGTGACGGTGGTCACGGCCTCATGCACATCGGCGAGACGCGCGTCATCGCTGGCCTGCTTGCGGCTGAAAATGGCCTTAACCTTATCGGTCAGGCTGTTGAGCATGGTGTCGGGAACGTCATCGAATTCCAGCTCAGCCAGTGTGGCCACAGAAAAAACGTCGTCCGGCTGGTCTTTTTTACCGGCGAGCGGGTTCTGCGCGGCGCGGCTGCAGAATTCGAGGTATTCGGTGCCGAGACTTGCCGGGTCATCGGTGACGGCAAGGCCAACGAGGTAACATTTACCGCTGTTGGCAAAGTTCGGGCGGATCTCCATGGAGGTGTAAACCTTCTGCCCGGCCTCAACCATGCTGACCAGCTCGTCGAGCGGCTGGATTTTGCCAAACAGCGCTTTTTTGCCATCGAGCGCAGATCCATCGCTGATAATCTCCGCCTTAAGCTCGGTTACATCGCCATAACGTTTAAACTGGCTGTCAGGCATCAGCCCCCGGATATGTTCGAGGTTAATGCGGCAGCCGTAGACGCGCGGGTCGAACGTGTCGGCCATATCCTGAATATCATCGCCGCTGATGACACGGCCATCGCAGGTGTCACCCTCGACGCCGATGCGAAACCATTTAGAAACTTTCTTTGCCATTTTTCAGGTGTCCTGATGTTGGGTTTTCGGGGCGGGGTTAGTTTCCCGACTCTGACCCGTATCAGCCACCGCTTACGATCTGATTAGATCTGACACAACAGGCACTTAGCGCGAATAACCCCCTATTTCCTTAGCCTTGCCACGTCACACCAAAAACGAGGCGAGCATGACAATTTCAACTGACCTTTCTCTGTTAAATGACCCGCGACGACAGGCGCGGCTGCTGTACTGGCAGGGGTTCGCCGTGCCGCAAATCTGCGACATGCTGCAGCTCAAGCGCCCGACCGTGCAGAGCTGGAAACAGCGGGATGGATGGGAAGTAACCGCGCCGATTAACCGCGTGGAATCGACATTAGAGGCGCGGCTTATCCAGCTCTACGCTAAGCCAGACCTGACCGCGCATGACTTCAAAGTCGCGGATTTTTTGTCACGCCAGATGGAGCGGCTCGCGCGCATTAACCGCTACGGCCAGACCGGAAACGAGGTGGATTTAAACCCCAATATCGCCAGCCGTAACAAAGGGGATCGCAAAAAGCCGAAACGCAATTTCTTCAGTGATGAAGCGATTGAAAAGCTGGAGGAGATTTTCTTCGACCAGTCGTTTGACTATCAGCTCCGCTGGCATAAAGCGGGGTTAGAGCACCGCATCCGCCACATCCTGAAATCGCGACAGATTGGCGCGACGTTCTACTTTGCGCGCGAGTCCCTCCTGCGTGCGCTCAAAACCGGGCAAAACCAGATATTTTTATCGGCCAGTAAAACGCAGGCTTACGTGTTCCGTAAGTACATCATCGCCTTTGCCCGTCTGGTTGACGTCGACCTGTCAGGCGACCCGATCGTCATCGGCAACAATGGCGCTGAGCTGATTTTTCTCGGGACCAATTCCAACACCGCGCAGAGCCACAACGGCGACCTGTATGTCGATGAAATTTTCTGGATCCCCAATTTCCAGAAGCTGCGCAAAGTCGCCTCGGGCATGGCCTCGCAGTCGCACCTGCGCACCACCTATTTTTCGACGCCGTCGACGCTGGCGCACGGCGCGTACCCGTTCTGGTCAGGCGAGCTGTTTAACCGTGGCCGCAGCAACCGCGACGAACGTGTCGACATTGATATCAGTCATCAGGCGCTCGCCGGTGGCGTGCTCTGCGGTGACGGCCAGTGGCGGCAGATTGTCACCATTGAGGACGCGCTCGCCGGTGGCTGCACCTTGTTTAACCTCGACCAGCTTAAGCAGGAAAACAGCGCGGATGACTTCCGTAACCTGTTTATGTGCGAGTTCGTTGACGATAAGGCGTCAGTATTCCCGTTCGAGGAGCTTCAGCGCTGTATGGTCGATGCGATGGAAGAATGGGAGGACTTCGAGCCGTTCGCCGACCGTCCGTTTAACTGGCGTCCTGTCTGGATTGGCTATGATCCGTCACACACCGGCGACAGCGCCGGGTGCGCGGTACTGGCTCCGCCGCTGGTTGCCGGTGGCAAGTTCCGCATCCTTGAGCGTCACCAGTGGAAAGGCATGGACTTTGCCGCACAGGCCGAGGCCATCCGGGCGCTGACCGAAAAATACACCGTCGACTATATCGGCATCGATGCGACCGGCATCGGCCAGGGTGTTTACCAGCTCGTACGCTCATTCTTCCCGGCGGCGCGCGCCATCCGATACACGCCGGAAATGAAAACCGCAATGGTGCTGAAAGCAAAAGACACCATTCGCCGCGGGTGTCTGGAATATGACGCCGGGGCAACCGACATCACACAGTCATTTATGGCTATCCGCAAAACCATGACCAGCAGCGGCCGCAGCGCCACCTACGAAGCCAGCCGCAGTGAAGAGGCCAGCCACGCGGATATCGCGTGGGCGACCATGCACGCGCTGTTAAACGAGCCGCTTTCCGCCGGTAGCGGTATGCAATCAAGCTCCATTCTGGATATTAACTAAGATGAAAAAACGCCAAAAGAAACAGCCAAAACAGACCAGCATGACCGCCAGCGCGCCGCAGAAAATGGAGGCGTTCACCTTTGGTGAGCCGTCACCCGTTCTGGATCGCCGCGACATCCTCGACTATGTCGAGTGCATCAACAACGGTAAATGGTACGAGCCGCCGGTCAACTTCTCGGGACTGGCAAAAAGCCTGCGCGCCGCCGTACACCACAGCTCCCCGATTTACGTAAAGCGCAACATTCTGTCCAGCACCTTTATCCCGCACCCGTTGCTGTCGCGTCAGGACTTCAGCCGCCTTGTGCTTGATTATCTGGTGTTTGCCAACGGCTATCTCGAAAAGCGCATGAGCGTGACCGGCCAGCTCTTTAAACTGGAAACCTCCCCGGCCAAATACACCCGCCGTGGTGTCGAGGATGGCGTTTACTGGTACGTGTCGGACTATACGCACCCGCACCAGTTCGCCCCCAGCTCGGTGTTTCATCTGCTTGAGCCCGATATCAATCAGGAGCTCTATGGGATGCCGGAATACCTGAGCGCACTCAATTCCGCCTGGCTGAATGAATCCGCCACGCTGTTTCGTCGCAAGTATTACCAGAACGGCGCGCACGCGGGTTACATCATGTACGTGACCGACGCGGCGCAAAGCAGCACCGACGTCGAGGCGCTGCGCTCCGCGATGCGCGACTCGAAAGGGCTTGGAAATTTTAAAAACCTGTTTTTCTACGCCCCGAACGGGAAACCAGATGGCATTAAGATCGTGCCGTTGAGTGAAGTCGCCACGAAGGATGATTTTTTTAACATCAAGAAGGTGAGCGCCGCTGACCTGCTCGACGCGCACCGCGTGCCGTTCCAGCTCATGGGCGGCAAGCCTGAAAATATCGGCTCAATGGGCGATATCGAGAAGGTGGCACGAGTGTTTGTGCGTAACGAGCTGACGCCACTGCAGGAGCGGTTTAAAGAGATTAACGATTGGTTAGGAATGGAGGTGATCCGCTTTAAGGATTACAGCATAGAGACCGACTAAACCCCGCCCCAAATGCCGTCTCCGGGCGGCACATCTTCAAAGCGTGTCAGACGGCGCACACGCGACGCAATCACCACCGCATCACATTGACCGCCCCCACAGCACAGCACGCCGCCACGACGCGCACAGACGCGCAAAATAAATCCTGTCATCACGTCTGGCGCGCAGTGCTATCCCCGCCTCGCCTGCGCGCTTGATTGGCCGGTTTCAATGCACGAATCATTGCTGGCGCAATCAAGTCTTATAGAGCCTATGTATGATGATTGGAGAGCTGGATATTAATGCAAATTAATGCAAATTAATGCAGCGAGGTTCAACCATAAAAGAAGTGCGTGCTGCCCACTTTTCTTTCAAAACACGGTGATTTAGTATCGGTCAGATGTTCAATGCTGCAACAGATAAGGGATCTTATGAGCAATGCAATTGAAGATATCATAATGATATCAAGAAGACTTGATTTAGCCGATGCAAATGAAGCTGAAACACGACTTAAGGTCATTGACAAAATCCTTTTTGATGTTCTCAAATGGGAATTAGATGATGTTACTGTTGAGGAGAGAGTAAGTGAAGATGGAAGCACTACATATTCAGATTACGTTGTAAGAACAGCAAGTACAGCTTTTATCATTGAAGCAAAAAAGATTGGTATACCTTTCGCTACTCAGCAATACGACAGAAGGTTAAAACTAACTAATAATGCCCTTATTGGTCCATTCGGTGATGCTATCGTTCAAGCTAGGGATTACTGCAGGAAGCTAAGTATTCAATTTGCTGTAGTAACCAATGGGGTGCAGTGGATTATTTTCCCTGCAAACAGGACGGATCAAGTTGCATTTAATTCATCATATGCCAGAGTATTCAATAGCTTGCAAAGTGCGTTAAGAGATGACTTTACTGAGTTCTATGATCTTTTATCACGGAAAGCAGTAATAAACTCGAGTTTAGAGCTGTACTTATTGGGTAATATCGAAGATCAAATAGAAGAAAGAAGGCTTAAAAATGTCATTCGAAAAAATAATACTTACGATGGCCGAAATCCTATATACCCCTTAATTGAACAAGCGATCACAACAGCATTTTCTGATTCTATCACTGATATTGAACCATCTCTTTTCGAAAAATGTTACGTTAACTCTCCTGATCGTATGAAGTTCGATAGACGAATTAATATGAACATATCAAAAAGTCAGCATCTTTTTAATGCTCAGCCTGTAAGACCAATGCAAAAAAGAGATGTAAATGTTTTCCGAGATGCTTTATCAAAAGCTCACAAGAATTCTAACCCACTAGCAATTGTTATTCTTGGCACGGTTGGTGCGGGCAAGACAACATTTTTACATTATACCAGAAATATTTCGGCAGCAGACGTATTCGAAAAGAGAACTGGGAGTCCATATCCTCATTGGATAAGAGTAGATTTTTTAGCCCATACAAATGATGAAACCCCTATCGATTTCATCTATAAAACAATGAAAGAATATGTAATTGAAGATCCATACTTTTCTGATTTTAAAGTATGTGTAGAACATGCTTATAAAAAGGAAATTGACGCAATTAAAAAGGGACCTGCTTTTTTATTAGCAAGCAATAAAGAGGCGATTGATAAAGTAATAACGGAAAAACTACAAGACGATTATAACAAGACGAAACCATACATTGATAACTTATTCTCCTATGCAACACAGCACGCACCTGTTTTTTTAGTTGTAGATAATGTGGACCAACTAGATGAGAAAACTCAATCTCAAATCTTCACTGATTGTGTAGCATTCTCAAAAAGATTAAAGATTAACCTCGTAATATCTTTAAGAAATTCAACATACGTTGAACATAGAAACTCTGCCGCATTTAATGCTTATGATTTTGATCCTATTTTAATTGAACCACCTCAAGTTGAGGCTGTTTTATCTAAAAGATTCTTTTTGGCAAAAAATATGGTTCAAGGCCAAAGTGGAGATTTCGAGGCAGAAAATGGCATGAGAGTTCACGTAAGTAATAACGCAGATATAATTTCACTTGTTCAAAGCTCTGTATTAGGCACAGAAGTTGGAAGTTTGTTAGAAGTACTTGCTGCCGGTGATATTCGTAATGCTTTAAGGATGACACGAGAATTTCTTGAGCATGGTTACACCAACGTAGGCAAAGCATGGCAAACCTATAAAAGCACAGGCAATTATGTGTTACCCCGGCACGAAGCCCTTAGAGCTATCCTACTGGGTAATCAAGCACTTTACTCCGAAGACTATTCTTTAGTTGGCAACCCTTTTGATGCGAGAAAAGGCAAAACTAACTTGCAGCTCCTTAGATTGTTCATACTTTCAGCTCTTGTTCAATATAGCAGTGAGGCATCTTTCCAATATATTGATGGTTCTGAAATGAAAAAGCACCTTAGAAGTGTTGGAGTAGGTGATGACACTTCAATTGCTGTTTTAAGGGACTTGTGCAGACTGAGATTCGTAAATACAGCCTCACATGACCAAGCCGCATTTAGTTCAAGTTTTTACCCAACTAGACTAGGTGGTTATATTACTAGAGACCTCATTTCTAACTTCATGTTCGTTGAATCAGTGATGGTTGACACATTCATCGCAGACGACACAACTTGGGAAGAATTAAAAAGACTTGAAAGGGCTATAGCTAATAGTTCAAGTGATGTTGTGAACCGCATAAAATTAAGAATTGAAAGAGCAACACTTTTCTTTGATTACATGCTTAAATTATATGCTCCGTTACAAGAAGAAGCAAACAGAAGATCATTACCTAAAGAATGGAGAACAAATCCTTTGACAGCAGTAAGGAATACTTTTGTAGAGAATTTAAATAAAGCATTAGCATCAGCAGAAAGAAATTACGGGCGCTAAGAAAAAAGCCACGCTCTTGCGTGGCTCCTCGTTAATTGATAAGAAATTTAAGGACCTTTATTTAACCATCTTTTTATCGCTCTGTATATAAAAAACTGACACTCAATCTAAAAAAATAGATCTCCGTCGTATTTTAACAATATCAATAATGTAACTAACTCTGTAACCCTCTAATACCATTGATAATAGTGATTCAATAATTTTTTTAAATCATAAAAATACTCGCCAAATGAATTGTTATAAACATGTTATTTTATAGAAAGCTCCCCCCTTCCAATAACAAATTATTCTTTAAAGTTGATTTTAATAGTAAGCCCGCATAAAAAAGCGACGTCACTATTGTTTTGAAACGCATAGTTATTGTTCGTTTTTTCATTTTTATCTATAGCCGCCCCACAGTTATTGACAGGACTCCGAGGCGCGGCAATGCCGCTTTTTAAAGTCAAAGGCTCAACGGCCAAAAGCTTTGGAACAATGCGCCATTCGGCTGTCCGGGTAACACGTACCAGCTCAGAGCCCAAGTGCGGGGCGTAGATGCCCACAACTCTCTCTATATCCTCTTCGTAGGCATTGACCTCATCAGTCACGTTACGAGCCACACGGACAGTCTGGCTATCGCGTGGAACATTCGCCCCACCCTGCGCTACGATATACAGGTCAAATTCACCTTTATCAGCTGCAGCTCTGGCCGCCTCAACACGCTCATCGAATTCATCAGCAATGCTTACCCCGCGAGGCAGTTTGCGCAGTTCGCGATATGCGCCCATCGTCGGCAGGCCAATTGATTTAAATTGCGGGATACGCCATGTTGACGCCCATGCGGTTACCGCTGATGCGGTATCGGTTAGAGGCTTGCCTGTGTCGTGATCGACCTGACCATCGAGCGCGTAACCATCGATATTCTTCGCGATGTATTTTGCAATGTAACCGGCTGCGCCACCTTGATTGAGGTGCTTCGCTTCAAAGCGCTGCGCTGCAGCTCCTTTTTCATCGCCATCTTCTTTTAAGGCATAACGGCGCATGATTTCGGTGATGTGTTTGCGTTGCTCTGGTTTGCAAAAAAGCATCATATGCCAGTGCGGAGTCCCGTCATGATGCGGCTCAACAACACGCATCCCGTAGACCTGAAGACCGTTATCTTTAAAAGCTGTACGCATCAGGCTCCAGATACGGCACAAATACCGCTGTCCATCCTTGGGCGTAAAGGCGGTTTCATTCCATCCGTGGTTAAGCTGCACCGTCTTTTTGTCGCCCTTTCCAACCTGACGTGTAGGGTGATACTTCGACGGCGTGGTGATGGTGATAAACATCCCGACGTCGCCCTGACCGGCCGCATAGCGCTCAATCCCTGCGATAGTATTCATCAGTTCCATACGACGGATTTCGGGATTTGAAATACTCCCCATGACTTTGCTGATGAGATCGATGCGCTCACCGGTGACTTTGTTTTCCAGCTCGCACGACTTCAAGAATTCGAGATTAGCCTGACGGCGAGAATGCACATCTCGGATCGCCGTTTTACTGGCGTATGGGGAGCGGTCTTTGTTCACCTCACCGGCGGCAATCAGCAAGGCCTCGTGCCAGCGCATACGCTGCGCCTTAAACTGGTTAATCCACCATTCATCGTTAATCAGACGAGCGATAGCGGAAAATGCCTGGCGGATCGTGATTTGCCCTTTGCGGTATTTCTTCCAGAACATTGGGGTGATGTTGAATGCACGAGCTGCACCGGCAACATGACCATATAAGTGCGCCTGCGCTTCATTGGTGAAAAGGGTTTCTTTACCGCCGTGAGCATCTGCCCATGCGTCGCTAAGTTCCTCATAAGCGACATAGAGTTGCGAAGCGATACGGGCAGCAAATTTTTTGAGCGCTTTGTCACTCATTCCCGCTAAACGTGAATAGCTTTCGCGCTCGCTCAAAAAGAGAAGCGATGCAGTCTCGTTCATTCCGTTTAACTGGTTGACCCGCTCAAGACGCGGCCCCACTCTTTGCTCGACGGTGTTCTTGAGGAAATAGAAACCGTGAAGTGGGCTTTTAGTACGACGGATGAAGTCATACCGCGAGTTAAACAACGTTTTTAAGACATATGGCAGGCGATTAACTTTACCTAAAACGCCTTTCACTTGGCGGAATTCGCCACGTGTAAGGGGTCTATCACGGCCAATTGCAGAGCGTGGAGCATTCCATGGGTAAGCACCGACGAAGGTATCGTCGGTGCGCTTCGAGAAAGGAGTTGGTGGCGAGGGGTCAATGCGCCCCCGTGGTTCACCGGCCATAAGGAGTGAAGGCGTCCAGAAATTGCTTTGACACGCGCTCAATCTGAGTTTCAAGCGCTGAAAAACAAGTCGCGTCTCCCGTTAAAAGGTCATGCAAGGCAAGACCCGAAACGAGCTTAGAAATGGTCGGGTAGTAACCGACAACATCGAGCCATTCTTTACCTTCATTCTTACCGGAGGTGGCAGTTTTCTTCTCCTGCAAAATGAATTGATAGCGGTCGCTGGTAATGACGTACTGGTTATTTATCTCAATGCGTATGCTCATTTTTTCTTCCTTTTAAAAGTGGTTAGCCAGCTCTACCGAAAATTGCGTTGTGTAACTTTTCCGACTCCTGACCTAATAACTCGATAATCTCGGTGCGATTAAGCTCTGACTTACTGATGTGCGCGATAAGCCCGTCAAACTGAGAAGAGAAACGGGTCGCCGTGTCGCGCTGAGCCTCGCTTACTGCCTGCGCCAGATGTGCCGAATACATCCCCCGCTGCGCTGTATTTTGCTTTTGCATTTGCCTATCTCCGGACAAAAGAAGTCCCCACGCTGTAAGGCGCGTAATAAATCGAATCCAGATTAATTAATGTAAATACTGCTCAGGTTTTACCGAGGTTAAAATGGTTGGTGCGTACTCAAAAAGGCTAAACAGCTCTCGCAGCGCGCGGAAAAGTTTGTCGCGCCAATAACAGCCCTCTTCATTCAAACGCCAGTGCGGCATCATAAATTCCTGCTCTGTCAGTCCCGCATGAAGAAACAGTGATCGCCTTTGGCTAACGGTCAGGCGGCTGATGAAAGTTGCTTTCGACACGCCAAGTTGGCGGTGCCGGGCGAATGCATTTCTCAATTCATCAAGCGCGCAAACAAGACGCTCACGATCGGCTTCGGTCATTTCCTCTAAGCGCATGACAGAGTGACGCTGCTTTAATTGAGCGTGGAAACAAACCGTAAGACGCTCCCGCTCCATCATCTGATTGTAAAAATCGCAAGTGTCCTGCCAGCGAGGCTGAGCCAGATACTTGCAGACCAGACCGCGAAGCGCTGTTGGTTGTTTCTGGATCACGTCCAGTGTCATTACCGTCATAACCACAGTCCTCTCTTTTTGACCAGGCGACGAAGCTTCTCGATAACGCCCGGCTTTCGGGTTCGGATGATGATGCCCTTACGTCCACGACCGTGAGTGATAGTGGAGTTGGTAGGTTTAGGACTTTCTCTTCGAAGCAACTGTGCAATGCAGCGAGGTTCACTATTCATACTGGCTCCCCTAATCCGAGCCACATCAGCCAACCATCACGAATTTCCTTCGGGCGGCTGTCATATGCCATCTTCATACCCTTATTCCAGGCAGGCAGATAAACCCAATATTCCCCTGCGCGCCCACTCGTTGACTGCGGATCTGTCATCTCGACTACAGGCAGCTTGCCCTTTTCAATCATCCCTTTTACGGCCGCCGGGGTTTTACCTATCAGGCGTGCAAACTCCTGATATGGAACTGCGTCAGTTGCGCTCTCTAACGTCTTCTTCATCTGGTACACTTCTCCGTTAGCGTTTTAATTGCTCTTAATGGCTTATAATTGCCTTTAGTGTAACTACGAATGCAAAACAATGAACACCATGAACACAAAATTACGCAATAGGAGTAATCATGTCAATACACGTTTCAGAGAAGCTAAAACTCATGCGGGAGTCAGAGAGGCTAAACCGTAGGGAAGTCAGTGACTTGACTGGCGTTCCTTATAGTTCACTTTCGAGCTATGAAAGCCGCTCCAAAAATGCAGGTGTGGAATCCATAATGAAAATTCTCCAGCACCCTCGTTTCACGAAATACACGATGTGGTTTATGACTGATCAAATAGCACCTGAAGCTGGGCAAATTGCACCGGCTCTCGCGCACTTTGGGCAGCAGACAACAACGTCACCCCACTCAGACCAGAAAACTGGCTAACCATTTACGGCGCTTTTTTGTGCAGCAAATGCACAGTGAGTTTTTGCTATTTAAATCAGGAAATTGAAGTACGCAGTAACATCATCGGGAGGCTTTATGTCTGTTAAAAAGCTCGATGATGGTCGATATGAAGTGGACATTAGACCGGGCGGGCGTAACGGAAAACGCATCCGTCGGAAGTTCGACAAGAAAAGCGAGGCGATGGCTTTTGAAAAGCATACTCAATATAACCATCACTCAAAGGAATGGCTTTCAAAACCAACGGACAAACGCCAATTGTCGGAACTGAAAGAGTTATGGTGGAAGCTGAAAGGTAAACATGAGGAGCACGGTCAATCGTATCTCAGGAAAATTGAACGTTTCGAAACGATGACCGGAAATCCGTGCGCTTTCCAGATCACCAAGAGCCTGATAACGCAATATTGTGCTCAACGCCGGGGTGAAGGTATTAAGCCAACAACCATCAACCGCGACCTGATCACGCTAGGTGGGATGTTCACAACCCTGATTGAGTCAGAACTGTATAACGGTGAGCATCCATTCAGGGGATTCAAAAAACTGAAAGAGCAGACAGCCGAAACGGGCTATCTCACTCTTGAGGAAATTGACGCCTTACTTGCTGCGCTCTCAGGTGATAATCGTAAAATTGCGGTTTTGTGTTTGAGTACCGGGGCAAGATGGGGAGAAGCTGCGCGGTTGAAGGCGGAGAACGTGATTCATAACCGGGTGTCTTTCGTTAAGACGAAAACCAACACACCGCGCACGGTCCCGATCTCTGATGACGTTGCGGCTTATGTTGTAGGCAAAACACGAGGCTTTCTGTTTCCTGACGCCAGTTATGCTGAATTCAGGCGAGTCCTCAAAGAAGTTAAGCCCGACTTACCGGCGGGGCAAGCAACACATGCTCTACGACACTCTTTCGCCACGCACTTTATGATTAACGGGGGCAATATCATCACACTGCAGAGGATCTTAGGTCATACGAAAATTGCGCAGACAATGGTCTATGCGCACTTCGCTCCTCAGTACCTGCAGGACGCGATTTCGCTTAACCCGCTGAAGGGTGCTAATGGTGGTAAGAGTGTCCACAATGTGTCCACACCCTAGCCGCTTTTTATGGCTTTTGGCTGCTAGTAGTAAAACGTGAAGCCTTGTCTGGTGCGGCTTTCCAGCTACGCCAGACATTAAAAAGGCTCCCTCAGGAGCCTTTCAAACCATCAATGTAGCGACGCTAGCCTCGCCGCAAACCCGACAAACAGCAGCCCTATGAGCCCGTTCCCCAGCTTTGCCAGTTTCTTTTTCGTTTTCAGATAACGTGTGACAAACGCACCGGAGAAGATCAGGAAGCTCATATACATAAAGCTTATTAACTCCAGCGTCGTTGCGAGGATCAGGAAAGAAGTGCCGGTGCTCTGCGCATTCACGTCAATAAACTGAACGAAGAACGATACGTAGAACAGAATCGCTTTGGGGTTGGTCAGGCTTAACACCAGCGAACGTTTCATGATCATACTGGCCGGTTCGGGGCCGCTCTCATGGGCATTTTTCTGGCGGTTCACCACTGACCAGAGCATTTTGCCGCCCAGCCAGAGCAGATAGAAGGCCCCGAGATAGCGCACGATATTAAACAGTACCGGCGTGGTCTGGATTAATGCCGCGACGCCCGCCCAGGCCAGAAACATCAGCACCGCATCGCCGATAAATACGCCCGTGGCGGCAAGATACCCTTTTTTAACGCCGTGACCGATCCCGGTTTTTAGCACAAACAGGGTATTCGGCCCTGGCACCAGCACGATAAAAAATGCGCCGACAACATACGTCCAGAAATTCAGTACGCCAAACTCCGCAAACACTTCTCCCTCCTTTTGCTAAACACAACAGGAATATCGCTGCAAATACGCTATTCCTAAAAAATCAGACGCTATAAAATCAGCGGGCACCCGTTACGGTGCCCTCATGGTTTCAGATATCCTGGACTGCGAACAGCAACGCATTGCGGTGCCTGGTCAATCCACATTTTCTGATGGCGTGAATACGCATATTGCGGCGGGATTGAGCTTCCAGCCAACGAGCCTTGCGACGACTCACCTGTCGCAACATGCGCCAGCGCCCTACTTCTGTTCTACTGCGCTTCATGTCTACAACTCTTTAACTAACAGAGTCGCCATTATAAACCCAACCCGGCAGCAAACCAGCGCTTTTACCTGGCGTTTTTATTTGCCAGATGAATCCTGATGCGTACACTCATAACAATACGCTTTCAAAAGGATTTTTTTACCTATGACAACCTTCTACACCGTGGTGAGTTGGCTGGTCATTTTGGGATACTGGCTGTTAATCGCGGGTGTGACATTACGCATCCTGATGAAGCGCAGAGCCGTACCCTCTGCCATGGCCTGGCTTCTGATCATTTATATCCTCCCGCTGGTGGGAATTATTGCCTATCTCTCTTTCGGCGAGCTTCATCTGGGTAAACGCCGCGCCGAGCGGGCCCGCGCCATGTGGCCCTCCACCGCGAAGTGGCTGAACGACCTTAAAGCCTGCAAACATATTTTTGCCGAGGAGAACAGCAGCGTCGCCTCCTCACTGTTTAAGCTGTGCGAGCGCCGTCAGGGGATTGGCGGCGTCAAGGGCAATCAACTGCAGCTGCTGACCTCGTCCGACGACGTCATGCAGGCGTTAATCCGCGATATTCAGCTGGCGCGTCATAATATCGAGATGGTTTTTTATATCTGGCAGCCCGGCGGGATGGCTGACCAGGTCGCTGAGTCGCTGATGGCCGCCGCGCGGCGCGGCATTCATTGCCGCCTGATGCTTGACTCCGCGGGTAGCGTGGCATTTTTCCGTAGCCCCTGGGCGGGCATGATGCGTAATGCCGGGATCGAAGTGGTTGAGGCGTTGAAAGTGAATCTCCTGCGCGTATTTCTGCGCCGGATGGATCTTCGTCAGCATCGCAAAATGATCATGATCGATAACTATATTGCCTACACCGGCAGCATGAATATGGTTGACCCGCGCTTCTTCAAACAGGACTCGGGCGTAGGTCAATGGGTTGATTTGATGGCGCGAATGGAGGGGCCGATTGCCACCTCGATGGGCATCGTTTATTCCTGCGACTGGGAAATAGAAACCGGCAAGCGTATCCTGCCGCCACCTCCGGACGGCAATATTATGCCGTTTGAAGAGGCGAGCGGTCATACCATTCATACCATTGCTTCCGGGCCGGGCTTCCCGGAAGACTTAATCCATCAGGCGCTGCTGACGGCAACCTACTCGGCGCGTGAATATCTGATCATGACGACGCCCTACTTTGTCCCCAGCGACGACCTCCTGCATGCGATCTGTACCGCCGCGCAGCGCGGTGTCGATGTGAGCATCATTTTGCCACGCAAAAATGACTCCCTACTGGTGGGCTGGGCCAGCCGGGCATTCTTCAGCGAACTGCTGGCCGCAGGGGTGAAAATTTACCAGTTTGAAGGCGGATTGCTCCACACCAAGAGCGTTCTTGTCGACGGTGAGCTGAGCCTGGTGGGAACGGTCAACCTGGATATGCGCAGCCTGTGGCTAAACTTTGAAATCACGCTGGTCATTGATGATGCTGGCTTTGGCGGCGACCTTGCGGCGGTGCAGGATGATTATATCTCCCGCTCGCGGCTGCTGGATGCCAGACTGTGGGTAAAACGACCGCTGTGGCAGAGAATTGCCGAACGACTGTTTTACTTCTTTAGTCCGTTGCTGTAAAACGTGCCCAACGATGTTAAACAGGTAGTCATCATGGAAATGGATCTGAACAATCGCCTGACCGAAGACGAAACGCTCGAGCAGGCCTATGACATTTTTCTCGAACTGGCGGTTGATAACCTCGATCCCGCAGACGTGATCCTCTTTAATCTGCAGTTCGAAGAGCGCGGCGGTGCTGAATTGTTCGACCCTTCAGAAGACTGGGCTGAGCATGTGGATTTCGACCTGAATCCTGACTTCTTTGCCGAAGTGGTGATTGGGCTGGCCGATGAAGACGGCGGCGAAATTAACGATATTTTCGCCCGCGTCCTGCTCTGTCGGGAGAAAGACCACAAGCTGTGCCATATTCTCTGGCGCGAATAATAAAAAAGGCTGCGATTGCAGCCTTTTTTATTTACTCCGGTAATTCACTGCCGAAGCGGTGACAAAACCGCGCGTCGTGTTCATGTTCACCCTTCTGGCAATGAGGACATTTGCGCTGTTGCTTGCGGCTCTGAAACGCGCTGCTCATGTGTGTGGTAATAAGTCCCGTCGGGATGGCAATAACCGAATAGCCAATCAAAATCAGCACGGACGCCACGATGCGCCCCAGTGGCGTATGGGGCGTGATATCACCGTAACCCACGGTGGTGACGGTCACAATGGCCCAGTAGACGGACGCATTGAGCGTCGTAAAGCCATATTTAGGCCCTTCTATTAAATACATCAGCGCGCCAAAAACAATCATGACGATGGCAATAAACGAGTAGAACAAAATAAGCTGATGGCGGGCGCTGACGATCGCACTCCAGAACACGCGTAATGACGGCATAAAACGCAGTAATTTCAGAATACGTAATACCCGAATCACGCGCATCGCTCGCCAGGCAAAGACATAACTCAGGCTAATCTCCGGCCACAGCCACATAACATAGAGCGGCAGGATGGTGGCTAAATCGATAAATCCCCAGAAGCTGAAAACATATCTGGCCGGGTTGGGCCAGGCTATTACCCGCAGGAGATATTCAGCGGTAAAAACCAGGGTAATCGCCAGCTCAAGCCAGACAAAGATATGCCATTCGTCAAACGTCAGGTGGTATTGCGTCCCGGCACCCGATTCAATAAAGATGACAACCACGCTGAGGAGCGCAAATAAACCGCACAGACCTTCAAAGCGTCGCCCGGAAACCGTTTCAGGATCGAATAAAAAATGATATAGCCGCCGACGGGCTAACGTGAATAAACGCGACACAGTTACCTCGCAAAAAATAAGGGCTGACATCATGTCAGCCCTTGCGATTATAACGGGTCTACTTTCAGGCAGGAAACCGCATGTCGGAAGCTGCCTTCGAGAACCGGTCGCGTTTTAGCACATTCCGGTCCGGCCATCGGGCAGCGCGTGCGGAAGACGCAGCCTGACGGCGGGTTAATCGGCGAAGGTAATTCCCCTTCCAGAAGCTGGATGGTTTTATTCTTTTCCAGATCCGGATCGGGGATCGGCACCGCGGACATCAGCGCTCTGGTGTATGGGTGCAATGGATTATGGTACACCTCGTCATAGGTGCCCAGCTCCACGGCATGCCCCAGATACATCACCAGCACGCGGTCAGAGATGTGTTTCACCACGGCCAGGTCATGCGCGATGAAGATCAGCGACAGTCCCATTTCGCGCTGCAGCTTCTGCAGCAGGTTAACCACCTGCGCCTGAATGGAAACGTCCAGTGCGGAAACCGGCTCATCGCAGATAATCAGCTTCGGTTCGAGGATCAGCGCACGGGCAATACCAATACGCTGGCACTGACCGCCGGAGAACTCATGCGGATAGCGGTTGATGAGGTTCGGCAACAGGCCGACTTTCATCATCATCGCCTTCACGCGGTCGCGCACTTCCTGACGAGACATCTTTGGATGATAGGTCCGCAGCGGCTCGGCAATAATCTCGCCGATGGTCATACGCGGGTTTAATGATGCCAGCGGATCCTGGAAAATCATCTGGATATCGCTGCGCACCTCGCGCCACTCGTCGGGCTTCATGCCCAGCAGATCTTTACCCAGCCAGGCCACTTTACCGTCGGTGGCTTTGACCAGACCGATAATGGCTCGCGCAAAGGTCGATTTACCGCAGCCGGACTCTCCCACCACGCCCAGGGTTTCCCCTTCGTACAGGCGCAGCGTGACGCCGTCCACCGCTTTCAGGGTCTTCGGTGGCTGCCAGAACCACTGTTTGCCGTCTTTGATGTCGAAATGCACTTTAAGATCGGCGATTTCGAGCAGCACGTTGCGTTTTTCATCTAATGCGTTCATACCAGCTCCTCCTGCGGCTTAAAGCAGGCGCGCAGACGGCCTGGTGCAAACTCTTCCAGCGGCGGAGCGCTGTTACAGATTTCCATCGCGTGCGGGCAGCGCGGCTGGAACGGACAGCCTTTCGGCAGACGCAGCAGGTTTGGCGGGTTGCCCGGAATGGTGAGCAGGGATTCCCCTTCCGCATCAAGACGGGGTACCGCGTTCAGCAGACCAATGGAGTACGGGTGCGCAGGCTGATAGAAGACATCGCGCGCTTTGCCATATTCCATGGTACGACCGGCATACATCACCAGCACTTTGTCGCAGATGCCTGCCACCACGCCCAGGTCGTGGGTGATCATGATAATCGCCGTGTTGAACTCGCGCTTCAGCTCGTTCAACAGGGTCATGATTTGCGCCTGAACGGTAACGTCCAGCGCGGTGGTAGGTTCATCGGCAATCAGCAGCTTTGGCCGGCACAGCAGCGCCATCGCAATCATCACGCGCTGACGCATACCGCCAGAAAACTCATGCGGGAACATGCGCATACGCTTACGTGCTTCCGGCATTTTCACCGCATCCAGCATTTTGACCGACTCTTCAAAAGCTTCCGCTTTACCCAGGCCTTTGTGCAGCATCAGGACTTCCATCAGCTGCTCGCCTACGCGCATATACGGATTCAGCGAGGTCATCGGATCCTGGAAAATCATCGAGATCTGTTCGGCGCGCAGCTTGTTCAGCTCGTGCTCCGGCAGGTTAAGGATTTCACGACCGTTGAATTTAGCGGAGCCGCCAATCACGCCGTTAGCAGCCAGCAGGCCCATCAGCGCAAAGGCGGTCTGAGATTTCCCGGATCCGGATTCCCCCACGATCCCCAGCGTTTCACCCGCGCGCAGGTTGAAGTTGAGATCGTTGACGGCGGTAACATCCCCGTCCGGCGTTTTAAAGGTCACGCGGAGGTCTTTCACATCCAGCAAAAGGTTATTCTGCTGTTGCGCCTGTGGCGCAGTGGCCGTTTCAATAATTGTCATGACGGCGCTCCTTAACGGTCTTTCGGGTCGAGGGCATCACGCAGGCCATCGCCGATAAAGTTAAAACAAAACAGGGTAACGACCAGGAAACCCGCCGGATAAAGCAGCAGCCACGGTGAAACTTCCATCGAGTTTGCGCCATCGCTCAGCAGCGCGCCCCAGCTGCTCAGAGGCTCTTGTGTGCCGAGACCCAGGAAGCTCAGGAAAGATTCAAACAGGATCATGCTTGGTACCAGCAGTGAGGCATAAACCACCACCACGCCCAGCACGTTAGGAACGATATGGCGAACCACGATATTCCCGGTGGACACACCGCCTACCTGCGCCGCTTCGATAAACTCTTTGCGTTTGAGGCTCAGCGTCTGGCCGCGAACAATACGCGCCATATCCAGCCAGGACACCATCCCGATGGCCACGAAGATCAGCAGGATATTCTGGCCGAAGAAGGTCACCAGCAGGATGACGAAGAACATAAACGGGAAGGAGTTCAGGATTTCCAGCAGACGCATCATTACCGAGTCTATTTTGCCGCCGAGGTATCCGGAAAGTGAGCCATAGAGCGTACCCACGATCACCGCGACCAGCGCGGCAGCAATACCGACCATCAGCGAGATACGGCCACCGATAGCGACACGCACCAGCAGGTCGCGTCCAGAGGAGTCCGTGCCAAAATAGTGGCCTGATTCCATATCCGGCGCGCTGGACATCATGCCCCAGTCAGTGTCGAAATAGGTAAATTGCGACAGCATCGGCGCCAGGGTTACAAACAGCGCGATGATCACCAGAACAACCAGACTGGCAACCGCTGCACGGTTGTGCATAAAGCGACGGCGCGCGTCCTGCCAGAGGCTACGACCTTCTACTTCCAGTTTTTCACTGAAGTTTTCCAGCGCCTCGCTGTTTTTCTTACTCAACATCATGGCGTGCTCCAGCGTTAGTAACGAATTTTCGGGTCGATGACGGCATACAGCACATCGACAATAGCGTTAAAGAGAATGGTCAGCGCACCGACGAGAATGGTCAGGCTCAGCACCAGCGAATAGTCGCGGTTGAGCGCGCCGTTAACGAACAGCTGACCAATGCCAGGCAGGCCGTAGATTGTTTCGATAACCATAGAGCCGGTGATGATCCCAACGAATGCCGGTCCCATGTAGGAGAGCACGGGCAACAGCGCCGGTTTGAGCGCGTGGCGGAAGATAATCCGACGCATCGGCAGCCCTTTAGCGCGCGCGGTACGAATGAAGTTCGAGTGCAGCACTTCGATCATTGAACCACGGGTGATACGCGCGATACTGGCGATGTACGCCAGAGATAATGCCACCATCGGCAAAATCATGAACTTCAATGCCCCGCCGTTCCAGCCGCCGCCAGGCAGCCACTTCAGCGTGATGGCAAATATCATCACCAGTAATGGCGCGACAACGAAGCTGGGTATTACTACCCCGGTCATTGCCACCCCCATTACGGCATAATCCCATTTGGTATTTTGTCTGAGCGCGGCGATAACGCCTGCGGTGACCCCGAAAACGATGGCCAGAATGAATGCCGCAGCACCCAACTTAGCCGAAACCGGGAAGCTGGACGCGACCAGGTCGTTAACGGAATAGTCTTTATATTTAAATGACGGTCCAAAATCGCCGTGGGCCAGCTGCTTCAGATAATTGAAGTACTGGGTGGAGATAGGATCGTTTAAGTGGTATTTCGCTTCGATATTCGCCATGACTTCAGGCGGCAGCGTACGCTCACCGGTAAATGGACTTCCCGGCGCAAGGCGCATCATGAAGAAGGAAATCGTGATGAGAATAAATAGCGTTGGAATCGCTTCAAGACAGCGACGTAGGATAAATTTCAACATTGCCCGTACCTTCTGGCGTGTGCCTATATTATGTGACGTTGGTTAGACACCGTGGGGCGAGCACGCCCGCCCCACTCATTGCCATTAATGCTTGATAATATACAAGTTTTTAACGTAGATATTATCCATCGGGTCTTTACCGGTATACCCACCTACCCACGGTTTCACCAGACGGGCGTTAACGTAGTAGTAAACCGGAACGATCGCGGAATCTTTATCCAGCTGCTGCTCTGCTTGAGAGTACAGTTCTTTACGCTGTGCTTCGTCAGTGGTTTTCAGCGTGTCGCCAATCAGCTTGTCGAACGCCGGGCTCTTATAGTGAGCGGTGTTGTTCGAGCTGTCGCTCAGCATGGTGTTCAGGAAGGAGGTCGGTTCGTTATAGTCCGCACACCAGCCAGCACGAGCCACATCAAAGGTGCCCTGATGGCGGCTGTCGAGGAAGGTTTTCCACTCCTGGTTCTCCAGCTTGACGTTCGCGCCCAGGTTCTTTTTCCAGATTGAGGCGACGGCGATAGCCAGTTTTTTGTGCAGATCGGAAGTGTTGTAGAGCAGGCTGAAGGTCAGCGGCTTATCTGCGGTGTAGCCCGCTTCGGCCAGCAGTTTCTTCGCTTCTGCGTTACGCTGTTCCTGAGTCTGTTTGAACCACTCTGGCTCGGTCAGTTTTGCGCCATCGGTGTATGGCGGGGTATAGCTGTACGCCGGCAGATCGCCCTGGTTTTTCACTTTGTTCACGATGATATCGCGATCCAGTGCCAGCTTCAGCGCGGTACGGACACGTACGTCGGTGAACGGTGCTTTCTGGTTGTTGATTTCATAGTAATAGGTGCACAGGTACGGATCGACGTGAACTTCTTTAGGGATCTCTTTTTTCAGTTTCTGGAACAGTTCAATCGGCATGTTGTTATAGGTCATGTCGATTTCACCGCTGCGGTAGCGGTTAACGTCAGTCACTTCGGACGAAATTGGCAGGTAGGTAACCTGATTAATAACGGTCTTAGCGTTGTCCCAGTATTGTGGGTTACGCTCAAGGACCATACGCTCGTTGACCACCCAGTCTTTCAGCTTATAGGCACCATTGGTGATGATATTGGCAGGCTGCGTCCATTTTTCACCAAATTTTTCCACAGCGGATTTTGGTACCGGAGAGACGGACGGGTGAACCAGCAGCTTATAGAAGTACGGAACAGGTTCGCTCAACGTCACTTCAAAGGTATTGGCATCGATCGCTTTTACGCCCAGATCGGTTACAGGTTTTTTGCCCGCGATGATGTCATCAATATTGGCAATGTGGCCATATTGCAGGTAGCTCGCATACGGAGAGGCGGTGGTTGGATTCGCCAGACGCTGCCAGCTATAAACGAAATCTTCGGCCGTAACCGGTGTACCGTCGGACCATTTCGCATCTTTACGCAGATGGAATGTCCAGACTTTGAAATCTTTGTTTTCCCATTTTTCTGCTACACCCGGTGCCGGGTGGCCGTCTACGTCTGTCACCAGCAGGCCTTCGAACAGGTCGCGGTTAACGTTAGACTCAGGGACACCTTCAATTTTGTGCGGGTCAAGAGACTGAACTTCCGCACCGTTGTTACGCACCAGCGTCTGTTTCTCCGCCAGTTGAACACCTGCAGGAACGTCCGCAGCCATTGCAGCGTTGCCCGCGATTAGCGCAGTTAAAATCCCCGCCGCTACCAGATTTTTTTTTGTGATGATGGACATTGTGTTGGTACTCCACTCATTATAATGACTGGCCTTCGCCAGCTGTGTAATCCCCTGTTGGGGCCTGTACAGCGCAGGAGTTTTTTTTGCTGCTGTCAGGTTCTTCTTTTACTGCTTGCTATCACCGACTTTTTTATTACTGACCGCTCGTATGGCCGTCTTGCGTCGATTCGTTACAGGCCTCCCCTGTTTGAGACCTGCGCTGGATATCTGAGAAGAGAACCATATGAAAATAATTCTCATCTGCTTGTTTTATGCTGCAAAATATTAGGCCGGAAAGTATCAAATGGCGTAAACGCGCGCCAATACATTTTGCAAATTTGTTAAGCAATTCTCTTTTACGGTGAGTACCGCATCGTTGAGGGCAGCCTTGCCGGACATTGAATGCCACTAAAAAAATATGACATTCAATAGGATAGAGAAAATTTTCTCTACAAGCGCGTCGCTGCGCTATCATCGAGTGATTTTGTATGAAAATTTAACAACTGGTTATTATTTAGCACATTCATCTAGGGGAATGTTGAATTTACTAATATCATTTCGGTTATCTCTCAGCAAGCCCCAGAGTATCATGTGAGTAAAATAACAGTTCGATCGAAGGTTTTCTGCGCAGGCGGGTTTGGCGGAAATTAATAACTCATTGAAATACAACCAATGAACATTATTAGTAGAATTTATTATGATATGTGAGCATTTCAACTTTAGTTATAGGATTTACTGATAATGACGTAAAAAAACGGAGCCGTGGCTCCGTTCTTTCATACGAAATATCAGTGCAGCAAACCGGGGAAAATGCTTTTAATTCCTGTAACGATGAATTCAATCCCTAACGCCATCAACAGCAGGCCCATAATACGCGTTATGACGTTAATGCCCGTCTGCCCCAACAGTCGCACCAGCCAGGGTGCCATGCGGAATACTCCCCAACAGCACAGCGCGAAAAGTGCAATGGCAACGGAAAAGCCAATCAGGTGCATCAGGCTATGGTAACGCGTGCCCCAGACAATGGTTGAACTGATGGCGCCAGGGCCAGCCATGAGCGGTAAGGCCAGCGGCACCACGCCAATACTTTCGCGGATGGCAGTTTCTGACTTCTCCTGCTTGTTTTGTTTATCCTCGCCTAGCTTACCGCTGATCATTGACATGGCGATGGTCACGACCAGGATCCCACCCGCTATGCGGAACGAGTCAATCGAAATCCCGAAGAGCTGGAGAATGGCGTCACCCAGGAAAAGGGAGGTGAGCAAGATGATAGCTACTGACAGGTTAGCGGTGAGGTTGGTCTTATTCCTGGCCGCCGCCGTCTGATAACTCGTCATACTAATGAAGACAGGAATGATCCCCACCGGGTTGACCAGGGCAAACAAACCAATAAAAAATTTAAAATACGTTGGAAAATCAAAGAGCGTTTGAATCACGTTTTGCTCCGCTTATACACATGCCCGGGCCTGACAATTTGTCATGAGAAATCGCGCTGAAGATACCCTTTTTATTAGCATACTTCACTCGAAATCTGCGGCAAAACGTTACCATTTCAGGATGTTAAATATATGTATAATCAATGACAGCGCCACTTCCATTACTTACGTAATTATTTAACACTTGAAAAACCTCAACGAAATAACCCTGCTGAAAGGTATCAGCTTGGGGGAAAATTGACGCAGATCATGATTTCCGTACTCAGAAGTGAGTAATCTTGGTTACGCCCCCAGGGAGATCACCTGACAAAAAGGGATGATGCTAAGGTAAGGCTCTTTTAGTAAATTAGTGTGCTGACGCATAAAGTAACTCTTTGTTTTACTTTGTGTTACGCAAGTCGTATCGGCTCTGTCTATACTGTGTGACGTATCGAGCGCTGGTTTACTAAAAGAGTTTAAACATTATCAGGAGAGCATTATGGCTGTTACTAATATCGCTGAACTGAACGCCCTCGTCGAGCGCGTTAAAAAAGCCCAGCGTGAATATGCCAATTTCACCCAAGAACAGGTTGATAAAATCTTCCGCGCGGCCGCACTGGCTGCTGCAGATGCTCGAATCCCTCTCGCTAAAATGGCCGTTGCCGAATCCGGCATGGGTATCGTGGAAGATAAAGTGATTAAAAACCACTTTGCTTCCGAGTATATCTACAACGCCTATAAAGATGAGAAAACCTGTGGCGTCCTGTCCGAAGACGACACCTTCGGTACCATCACCATCGCTGAACCTATCGGCATCATCTGCGGTATTGTTCCGACAACTAACCCAACGTCTACAGCTATCTTCAAATCACTGATTAGCCTGAAGACTCGTAACGCAATCATCTTCTCTCCACACCCACGTGCGAAAGACGCGACCAACAAAGCGGCAGATATTGTCCTGCAGGCGGCGATCGCTGCTGGCGCACCAAAAGATCTGATTGGCTGGATCGACCAACCTTCCGTTGAGCTCTCCAATGCGCTGATGCATCACCCGGACATTAACCTGATCCTGGCGACCGGTGGTCCTGGCATGGTTAAAGCCGCTTACAGCTCCGGTAAACCAGCAATCGGTGTGGGCGCGGGTAACACCCCTGTTGTTATCGACGAAACCGCTGACATCAAACGTGCCGTTGCGTCTGTACTGATGTCTAAAACCTTCGATAACGGCGTGATCTGTGCATCTGAACAATCTGTTGTTGTTGTCGATTCCGTGTACGACGCTGTTCGTGAACGTTTCGCCAGCCACGGCGGCTACCTGCTGCAGGGCAAAGAGCTGAAAGCCG